>ENA-OUPA01000211-OUPA01000211.1-human-gut-metagenome-genome-assembly--contig:-NODE-211-length-44802-cov-113.853_pt1 | contig 44802 bp, 40 predicted proteins | sample MGYA00237939_ERZ548770 | MGnify/ENA primary metagenome ERZ548770 (study PRJEB26490, sample SAMN05356877) | human gut metagenome | biome: terrestrial biome; feature: human-associated habitat; material...
GTTCAATTAGGTCAAATCGAAAATGGTGTAAACGAAGAGGCAGTTCACTGGAATGCCAAAACTGCTTTTTCGTTTACCCCATCATCGATTCTAACCTAAAGAATTTGTAAATATCATTTTACATTTTTATATGAAATCACAATATGACTTGGTGCAAATAATACTGATGCAATAATCAATAGCACTGACCTACTCATAATCCCACTAAATAAGAACAACATTGAAGGAATAATAGAAAGTGCTAATGCTCTGAAAATGCTGTTTTTCTTAAAACATATAATCCAAATAGCACAATAAAGCATTACCAATATGGTATCTACAATCAGATATACTGCAAATGTTTCGTCAGACCACCACCCGAACCAAGTTCCCGGAATATTGATTATCATGAATCCGAAACAACCCAATCTCCCTACTTGTTCTGTGACCTCAACATATTTATTGTTCCACTTATTATCAAATCCATCTTTGCACTTAATCGCAAATACAACATTGGGTATCATAATGACTGCAATAAAAATCAGCCCAAAAACATTAAACCATTCCATATTATCTACCATCACAAACTTGAATTTATACCCGGTACTTGTCTCGATTTATAGTCATATCAACTAAATGAAATACAAGTAAGATAATAAAAAAAACGGAAACTATTATTATTCCTGCGCCCAGCTTGATAAAATCAATTATACCGCCAAGACAAAAGAGCATTGCCCATGTCTTAATCCGTTTTCCAGTAACTCTGCATATTTTCTCTGTATTTAATCCAGTATAATCTCCTGATAAAAACAGCACACTTCTTTCTGTATTCCTTGATTTGATAAAAAATCTTCCAACAAAAAAGAGAACAGTTGCCATCAGTAAATCAATAAATATAATTATTATTTTCATTTTCAACACCTCTAATTCTAAGTTCACAACTTCCGATTTTCTCAATTCTCCAAACTTGAATTTATTACTCCAAAATAACCGGAAGCATAATCATAATAATTCCAAATAAGGCAAATAGAATACCACCTATTTTTGTTGTTTTCAAGTAAAACTCAGATGGTTCATCTGCACAATAAGATTTCCATTCTTCTGTTAATTTCCATATTAAGCCCGGCTTTAAGAAGATAAACATACCTAACGCAAAGATTATGATTCCACCACCAATAGACCACCACATATTTACCACCTCCTTTAGCAAATTCAGAGTTGTATGTCTCTATTATACCATAATGATACCATCATGAAAAATACAAATAGTTCTTAAAATACATATTTTACGAACTATTTGTATTTAGTCAGTTTTTATTATGCTTTACCGTAACAGACTATATCGGTATGCCGATATAGCCTGTTCAAAAATAATATAAACGTTGCGCACTTTTCATACTAATGTTATTATAAAAATGTGAGTGGGAACGAAAATAGCGCTCACTATCCCTTTTTTAACAAACATTTTTTATAATCTAAACTCCAAAAAAGTCAGCCGGTTGCAAACGGCTGGTATTTATTTTAAATAAAATTATTTGTTTTTCCTATTTAAAGTGATATACTAAGAGACAGTTACTTTATTTATAATTGTTTCATACAAAAAATTATTGTAACTATAAAAGACATCATACTAAAAAATCATTAAAGCAGCCGGTTGCCACTAATCGACTGCTTTAATGTTCTGTTATTTGTTAATTTATGTATATACATATGTATTAATATTGATATACACATGTATATACATTTTAGAGTTTAGAATAAGCAAAGAATAACGATTAATGTTAGTTTTTACCTATAATTTTTTCTTTAAATTCATCAAATGTCTCAATAGTAGTGCTCTGGCTCTCGAGTAGCCGATGACTTCCGTCCGGTAGGAGTTCCCACGCATCAAATGTTTTTCCGAATGATCATGGATGAACTGGATATATTTTCCGGATGGAGTGTGGTAGATATCCTTCTTACTTATCTGGTTTAAATCTTTGACCTCTGCATCGCTCATCTTTATTTTCCTCTCTGTACTGATTCTGTAGATTTATCAAGTGCAAATATTTCCTCGATCGGGACTCCGAAATAGTCGGACATATCAAACATGAATTCTGCGGACGGACAGCATTCGCCCAGCTCAACGCGGCGGATAGTGCGGGGATCATATCCAGTGTCCATGGCAAGCTGCTTTTGGGCGATTTTTCGCTGTGTCCGTATTCCCTTAAGATTATTAATTATTTTCATTTAATCACTTCTTTCGTTATAATTCATTAAAACCGGTAATCTGGTACATCATTAGAATTAATTTTGCCGACCACTTTTCGGAATACATCCAGACGGTCAGACTCTTTTATCTCAATAGGAGAGTATTTGCTGTTTAGTGATACGAGATAGAGTCTGTCTGCATATCTTTTCAGCTTTTTAATATAAGCCTCATTGTTCAGTCCGAATATACCTATCTCACCATCACATAGGGTATCCTGCTGTGATACCCACGCAATCTCTCCGCTGTGAAATTCCGGTTCCATACTGTCACCACTGACGATTCTTTTATCTTCAAGACGAGAAAAGTTCTGGCGATGGTAACGTTTAATCATCGATATTCTTATTTTATTTTCTATTTTACCAACTAATCTGGCGATGCATTTTACGATATTGTCCGGGAGTTATACCAGTGTATCTCTTAAAAATAGAAATAAAATAACTTTGAGATGAAAAATTCAAGTAATTACTGATTTCACCCAGACTATAGTCGGAATGTGCCAGTAAATTCTGTGCCTTTTCAATAAGAACTTTATGGATAAAAACAGTAAGCGTCTGTCCGGTTTCTTTATGGAACAGGGCAGACAGATATTTAGGTGTTAAATTAACTAAAGATGCCAGTTGATTTAAGGTTAAAGTTTTATTTTTACCATGATAGATATAATCAATGACACGAGAAATAGCTGGTGAATAGTAGTTTTTTTGCGTCTTTTTTGCTTCAGCAACACGAAGCGTAAATTCAATAGCCATCTGTTCATTTAATTTTATTAAAGCGTCAACATCGGTACATTGTTCCATTTTTCGTATATATACATCACTTAAGGAAAAAGCAGTTTCCTCATTAAGTCCTCCTTCGATGGCATATCTGGTAACTAAAGTTGTATTAGCAATACTTGCATAAAAAAGTAATTTTAATTTGGAATTGGAAGAGGTCATCTTTCCGTAAACAGTTGTTGGGAGTGAATAATAGGTATTCTCCAATGCGTGAATATCTCCGTTTGAAACACATTCGAGAATTGCTTTTTCCTGTGCGTAAGATGTATGTATCCGTTCATTTTCTGCATTTTCCAACATTTCATGTGTGAGTGAAAAATTGATGTCTGACTTCATTTTATACATAGGTGATTCCTCCTGTCAAAAACACGATAAATTGACATAAAACACGATAAATCAATATAATTATATGCCGGAAAAAGATAAAATGCAATTAAGAGATTAAAAGAGAGGAAAAGCGATGAACATTGATAAAATATGTGAAAAGTTAACAATAGATGAAAAAATCCGGCTTTTAGGCGGTGTTGGTGATTGGCATACTTATGACTGTAATGGGAAAATCCCCTCTATTATGATGACAGACGGACCACATGGGATTCGAAAACTGGAACAGGAAAAGGTTGGGGATATTGAAACCGGTAAGCCAGCAACCTGTTTTCCAACTGCAAGTGCAATAGCCTGCAGTTGGAATCCTGCTATTGTTAAAAAGATGGGTGAAGCGATTGCGAAAGAAGCAAAAAAAGAGCAGATATCCATTGTGCTAGGCTGCGGAATCAATATCAAGCGTTCTCCTTTATGCGGAAGAAATTTTGAATATTTCAGTGAAGATCCGTATTTGACAGGAAAGCTGGCAACGGGATATATTGAAGGTGTACAGAGTCTTGGAATAGGTACGAGCTTAAAGCATTATGCTGTTAATTCACAGGAAACAAGACGAATGACATCCAATAGCCAGATTGATGAAAGAACTCTTAGGGAAATATATCTGTCGGCTTTTGAAGAAGTTGTGAAAAAAGCAAAACCGACTTCTGTAATGGCTTCATACAACAGGATTAATGGCGAATTTGGAGCAAGAAATAAATACTTACTGACAGATGTTCTGAGAAAAGAATGGAAATATCAAGGTGGTGTGGTGTCGGATTGGGGAGCAGCAAATGATATTGTAAGCTGTATGAAAAATGGTCTGACACTGGAAATGCCAGATCCGAAAGGCTTCCACACAGATGTGTTAAAAGAAGCGTATAAGGATGGCCGGATTACGGATCAGGAACTGGATAACTGGACTAAGAATGTTCTGCAGAATTTTGTATCACTTCATAATAATATAGAAGAAAATTATGAGGTAGATATGGAAGAACAGAATCAGGTGGCACGTAAACTGGAAAATGAAAGTGCAGTGCTTTTGAAAAATAATAGTGTTTTGCCAATTGGAAAAGAGAAGAAGGTAATCATTATTGGAGAGCTTGCCAGGCAGATGCGATTTCAGGGAGGTGGGAGCAGTCATATCCAGCCGACGAAGATGACAAATGCGATTGAAGCAATACGTGAAAAAGGATATCAGGTAACTTATATACAGGGATATCAGAATGAAAAGGAAGAATTAGGAGAAAAGCAACTACAGGATACGATAGAAAAACTGAAACAGGAATATAGAAAAAAGGATTGTGTAATTCTATATTTTATCGGTCTTACAGAATCTTACGAAGGAGAAGGATACGACAGGAAAAATCTTAAAATCCCTCAAAATCAGGAAGAGCTGTTGGCTGAAATTGCAGAAACTGTCGGAAAAGATCATATTGCAGCAATTAGTTTCGGTGGTGCGCCTATGGATTTTAGTTTTGAAAAGAATGTAGGAGCAATTCTTCACATGTACCTCGGAGGACAGGCTGTAGGGGAATCTGTTGCTGACTTAATCAGTGGAGAGGTGAATCCATCCGGTAAATTGGCAGAGACAATTCCGTTTTCAGAAAAAGATACTCCTGCATGGAGATATTTTGCACCTCCGAATGATGATGTAGAATACAGGGAAAGTATTTTTGTGGGTTATCGTTACTATGAGACATTCCATGTTCCGGTAAAATATCCATTTGGTTATGGACTTTCCTATACTTCTTTTTCCTATTCGGAATTGAATGTACCGGAAGTATATAGTGGTGGAAAGATACAAATTCGTTTTAAAATTAAAAATATCGGAAAAGTGAGTGGAGCAGAAATAGCACAGTTATATATCTGCCCGATTGAATCAGATGTTATCAGAAGCCATATAGAACTAAAGGAATTTCAAAAAATATATCTGCATCCGGGAGAAGAAAAAGAAGTTATACTAGAGCTGGATGAAAGAAGTTTTTCAGTCTATGATGTAGAGAAAAAAGCCTTTTCCATGTTAAGCGGCAAATATCAGATCTGTATCGGAGCATCGGTACATGATTTACAATTAAAGGCGAATATGGAAGTAGTAGGAAATAGTTATTTTAGAAATGAAAGAGAACTGTTTCCGGATTATTTTAGAGAGCAGCCACATGGAATGGAAATCAGTGCAGAACAATTTTATCAGCTATTAGGCGGTGAACCAAAACATGACAAAGAAAAAAAGCGTGGAGAGTATACGGTTTACGATTCCTATCAGGATGTGGTAAATGTCTCCATGTTTGGAAAATTTGTTCGTGGAGTCGTACATATTGGACTTAAGATTATACTTCGGGGAAAATCAGAGCGGGACCCGGCCTTTAAAATGGTAAAAATGGGAGTCGAAGAAGGAAATCTGGAAGGACTGATTGCAACCAGTGGTGGAATTGCAACTCCGAAGTTAATCGATATGTTAGTTTACAATGCAAATAAAAAATATCTGCAGGCTTTTAAAAGACTGCTGAAGAAATAGAGAGAGGGAGGAGTCGAATATGGAAAACAATAAATTGGATAAAAGCACAAAATGGAGCTATTGTATAGGAGCAACAGGAAGAGATATGGCGTATGCACTTGTCTCTATGTTTCTTCTTACATATATTCAATATACGATGAAACTAACAGTTGCCCAATATGCAGTAATATCAGCAATTATGGTAGTGTGTCTGCTGTGGGATGCCATTAATGATCCAATGATGGGAATTATTATTGAAAATTCGCATTTGAAAGCTGGAAAATTTAAACCTTGGATTTTTATAGGAGTAATTTTAAACAGCTTGATAATTATCTGCTTGTTTACAGTAAGGCCGGAAGGATGGGGATTTGTTGCATTTTTTGGAGTGGGATATTTTTTATGGGGAATGACTTACACAATGAATGATATTGCCTATTGGGGAATGCTGCCGAGTCTTACATCAGATCCTGGAGAACGGAACTGGCTGGTAACCGTACAGGGAATTTTTATCTGTATCGGACAGTTTTCTGTTGCAGGTCTGCTCCCTGATATGGTAGCTGGAAATGCGATTATGGCATATCGGACGGCTGCGATTGTGATTGCTTTTTGTTTTATTGGTTTCCAGCTACTTACAGTGTTTGGAGTAAAAGAGAGAAAACGACCGGAAAAGAAGAGAACACTGTCATTAAAAGATATGTTTCATATATTCCTGCGAAATGATCAGTTGATAGTGATTGGAATTGCATGTTTATTATTCCAAATCGGAAATGGTCTTCTGATTATGATTGGAATGAATTTCTTTTATTTTGAATTTGGATATTCTGTAGGTGGCAGTCTTGTATTTTGGTTTACAATTATGTATGGATTAGGAACGCTGATATCAGAGGCATCTTTTGCGTGGCTTTCCTCAAAATTCACTCGAAATCAGATTATAACTGCATCTACCATCATTACGGTCATTGGGTATATGCTTTTTATGAGTGTAGGCTACATTTTACCAAAGAGTGTTGTTTTACTGAATATCATCGGTTTCCTGATCTTCTTTTCACAGGGGGCATTCAACATGACGATGATTGTCATGTTAAATAATACCATAGAGTATGATGAAGTCCGGTTTCATGAACGACATGACAGTATTATCTCAGCAGTAAGATCTTTTGCAACAAAGCTGGCCAGTGCGGTTGATCAGGCGGTTGTTGCGTTAATACTGATTATAAGCAATATCTATGCAATCAGTCAGAAAATATCCGGATTAGAAATAAAAGCTGGTACAGGAGAACTTACTTCGGAAAATGTAATTGTACAGGCAGATAAATTTATCCAGACAGCAGATGCCGGACAAAGATTTATATTGCGTCTTGGAATTGTAGCTGTTCCGGTAATTTCTATAGGAGCTGCTTATATACTGATTAAACGGAAATATATCATTGACGAACGTAAGTATGAAGAACTGGTAGCGGAAATAAAAAATGATTCAATTAGTTGTGATGACATTATAATTGATGAGTTTAGAAAAAGGTGATATGAATGACAATTGATGATTTTATATATGAAAATAGTATTGTACGTGATAATGGTTCTGAATATACAGCAGATCATATAGATAGGGTGATAGAATCTGTTTGTAATAATTATGGATTAACTATAAAAATGATTTCTACAAATTATGTTTTTCCACGTATTATAAAAGCGAGTGAAGAAAAGGCTTTGATTTGGGATCAAACATATTGGGAATTGTTCAGTCTGTATTTAGCGTATTTCACAGATTTAAATGCTATTCAAAAGACGAAAAGCTTTTGTACAATGTGCGTGAGACGGCAGCGGTATTAGGGGTGAATGTGCATCTGGTATATGAGCTGATTAACAGAAAACTATTACCTGCACTTCGGTTAGGTAGTCTAAAGGTTCGTAAATCAACATTGATAGATTTTGTTGAGAGATATGAAGGAATGGATTTGTCTGATTTGGACAACATAAAAGAATTGCAACAGAATATGAATTAGTGACATTAAGGTCAGTCTTGGAATACTAATTCCGGTTGCAATACAGGATGGTTGTATTCAGATTGCGTTCATTATAATAACGATGATTGCCAACCACAGGGGACTTGCTGCACCGGCAGGTTCAGTGTTATCGGTTGTGATATGCGCTGCCGCATTCGTATATCTTAAGAAAAGAGGGAAGCTGGGATAAGTGAAAAGTTATCTGATAATTTTATAATATTTGAAAAGAATAACTATTACTACGATTTATGATTTAATAACCAACATTTATTTTACAGGAATGACAAATGGGGTTATGATACCATTATCAAAGGCAAAGGAGCCGGAAATCTTTAGGGGATTCTGGCTCTTTTTTGCATTAGCAAGTATTTGAAGGAGGAAATATATATATGGAATACGAGATTTCTAATCGTTTATCAGGTGTACATGGTTCGATGATACGAGAACTTTTTAAGTTAGGAGCAAGCAAGGATATTATATCTTTTGGTGGTGGCAATCCGTCAGCAGAGACATTCCCATGCAAGGAGATAGAAGAGATAGCTGCAAAGGGACTCAGCGAGAGTCCTGTCTCTTTATTACAGTATGGACTGAGTGAAGGTTATACACCTCTGCGTGATACCATGAAGAAATATCTTGAGAAGAAGGAAGGCTTTGATTTCGAGAATAATGAGCTTTTCATAGTGTCAGGCGGACAGCAGTGTGCGGACCTTACAACTAAGGCACTTGTTAATGAAGGAGACGTTGTGCTTACTGAAGAGCCGGCATTTGTAGGCTGCCTTAATACATTCCGTTCTTACGGTGCAAAGCTTGTAGGAATCCCAATGGAGCAGGACGGAATGAATATAAATGCGCTTGAGGAGGCTTTAAAGGCTAATCCTGATGCAAAGCTTTTATACACAATTCCATCTTTTCAGAATCCTACAGGAATCACAACTTCTCTTGAGAAGAGAAAAAAAGTGTATGAGCTTTGCTGCAAATATGATATCGCAATATTAGAGGACAATCCTTACGGTGAATTAAGATTTGCAGGTGAAAATGTGCCAACTATCAAATCAATGGATACAGAGGGCAGGGTTATATATGCAGGAAGCTTCTCAAAGGTAATGGCACCTGCATTCCGTCTTGGCTTTCTTGTGTTCAACAAGTCGCTCACAGGACCGCTTACAGTTGCAAAGCAGTGCACAGATGTACATTCAACTGTACTTTTCCAGTACATTTGTAACGAATATATTAATAACTATGATTTTGACAAGCATCTCGATGATTCAAGAAAGGTGTATGAGCATAAATGTAATCTCATGATGGAGTGCATGAAGAAGGAATTCCATCCTTCAGTAACCTTCGGTCACCCTGAGGGTGGACTTTTTGTAATGGCATTCCTGCCAGATGGAATGGATTCTGCACCATTTGTAAGGGAGGCCATTAACAGAGGCGTTCTTTCAGTTCCGGGAGCAGCGTTCTTAGCAGATGAGAACCAGAAATCTAATGGATTCAGACTTAACTATTCGACACCTTCTGATGAACAGATTGTTAAGGGAATCGAGATTCTTGGAAAACTTACATACGAGTGGATTAAGTAGGAGGAGTGAAACATTATGAAGATAGCAGCATTCAGCGTTCGTCCAGATGAAAAACAGTATTTTGATACATTTGCAAATGTATACAAGGTGGAATTACAGATTAATAGAAGCGGATTTACAGCAGATGATATAGAAAGTGTCAAAGGCTGTGAGGCTATGTCGGTGTGCGATGGCATGTGTGACTTGTCAGCACCTGTTCTTGAAAAGCTTGCAGCAGAAGGTGTTAAGTATATCGGTTTCAGGACAATCGGATATAACAGTGTTGACCTTGAGGCAGCAAAGCGCCTTGGAATCCGTGTTGCACACAGCGGATATTCGCCATATTCAGTTGCCAATTATACAGTAATGCTTATGCTTATGTGTATTCGCAAGGCTTTGTATGTAATGATGCGTTCGCACACAGCGGATTATTCACTTGGTCCTATATGTGGACGAGAAATGCAGAATATGACAGTAGGTATTATCGGAACAGGAAGAATTGGAAAGGCAGTAATTAAGAATCTTTCAGGATTTGGATGTAAGATTATTGCGTATGACCCATACCCTGCAAAAGACCTTGAAAATGTTGAATATGTAACGCTTGATGAATTGTACGCTAAGTCAGATATTATCTCGCTTCATACTTTTTTAAGTGATGAGACATATCATATGATTAATAAGGATTCAATTGCAAAGATGAAGGATGGCGTTATCCTTATAAATGCGGCTAGAGGTGCACTTGTTGATACAAAGAATCTGATTGAGGCTGTTGAGAGTGGCAAGATTGGTTCAGTTGGAACTGACTGCTGCGAGGGTGAAGATGATTTTATCCGTACAGACCGTAAGTATGATGACCTTGTTGTTAATCACGATTACATCATACTTAAGTCTTTCCAGAATACTATTGTCACACCTCACATTGCATTTTTCACAGATCAGGCTGTGTCTGACATGGTTGAGTCTTCAGTTAAGAGTGTTGTGCAGTTTGCAGCCGGTGAAGACACACCATTAGAAGTGCATTAAAATACACAGGTGCATTATTTATTCAATTTCTTGAAATATTCTTCAAGCTGGTGCTCGAAGATTCGCTGATTTTCTGAGCAGAATGAGCCAAGCGGCTGATAATAAATGCTTCTGAAATGTGGACAGTCATCTATATGCAGCAGGCTTATGTTTTCAGGAAGGCTGCTGCTTGTCCATGTTACAGAGGCAACAAATGATACTCCAAGACCGAGACTTATGAGCTTGCCCTGTAATATGTAATCATTGCATGAGTAGGCTATCTGAGGAGTTTTCTTACATTTACAGAATATTGAATTGAACACTCCGGCGTAAGATGGAGTATCTGCAAGGTCAATGAATTTCTCGTCCATCATCTGTTCTACTGATATGTGTCCGGTATGGGCAAGTGGATGTGATGATGAAACGGCAAGGCAGATTTCTTCTGTCATAAGAAGATGTGCATTGTCTGGAATATCATAAGCTGATGAGACAGAGTCAATCAGCAGGTCACACCCTTTTGGTTCAGAAGATATTGAAAAGCTGACATGAGGGTGCTCATGGATAAAATCTTTAAGTACATTGCTGACAAGAACTGCACTTGAGCGGAGACAGAGCCTTATTTCGCCGGCATCTCCAAGACTTTCACTGACAGCACGCGCAGCATCTTCTGAAAGAGCAAGTATTCTTAATCTGTTGCAGTGGACATACGGTATTGTGATAATAACCCGCCGCAAGGATATGATAAATATAAAAAAGGTATTTGTCAATCCTGTGACAATATCACTTGTTATAGGATTGTTTCTTTTTATTACGGGAATTAAACTGCCAGGTGTAATAAACAGCACGATGGCTGGAGTTGCAGCACTTAATACACCTGCAGCCATGATAGTACTGGGATATTATCTGTCATGTGTCAGAATCTGTGACTTACTGCTTAATCCATCCCTGTATCTGGCATCGTTTGTCAGGCTTATAATAATTCCGTTGCTTACACTGCTTGTACTTTATATTATGCCGGTGGGACATGGTCAGATTGGAATGATTACACTGATTGCTGCGGCAACACCAGTTGGAACGAGTACGGCAATATTTGCACAGAAATTCGGACAGGATTATGAGCGGGCGGTATGTATGGTCTGCCTGTCAACGCTGTTTTCAATTATTACGATGCCAGTTGTGATGTATCTGGCGCAGATGTGGATTATGTAGTTTAACTATTATTTTTGGTTATGGTTAGATAACCAACATGTATTTTACAGGAATAACACAATGGTATATTATACAGACATCAAAGGCAAAGGAGCCATGACCCGGAAGGGGTAATGGTTTCTTTGCTTTTTTGTGTATAAGATATCTTTGCAGGAAAATGTATAGTAAATGTGGCTATTCACAATATGAGAAAGAAAGGAACTAAAGTTATGGGAAATAACGGAATTGAATTGGAAAGAGATGGCTTTAAGAGCCGTACAGGTTTTATTCTTGCTTGTATCGGTTCGGCAGTAGGAATGGGAAATATATGGCGTTTTCCATATATGGTATCTGCATGGGGTGGTATGACATTTTTAATACCTTATGTAATATTTGTAATACTGATAGGTTCAACAGGTGTTATAGAGGAGATGGCACTTGGTCGTGCGACTAAGGGCGGACCTATTAAAGCATTTGGCGACTGTATGCAGATGCGTACAGGAAAGAGAAAAGCAGGTGAGTCAATTGGTTTTATTCCTGTGCTTGGCTCACTGGCTTTGGCAATGGGCTATACTGTAGTTGTTGGCTGGATATTCAAATATACTTATCTTGCATTTTCTGGAAAGCTTTCAGCAATGGGCAATGATATGTCAGCTATTGGTGGTATGTTTGGAAGTACAGCAAGCTCATTTGGCAATAATATGTGGCTTATAATCGCGATGGTTGTAACTGCTGTTATTATGGCACTTGGTATTGCAGGCGGAATTGAGAAAGCAAACAAGGTCATGATGCCTTTGCTTTTCATCATGTTTGTAGGACTTGGAATATATATCTTCACGCTTCCTGGTTCAAGTGCAGGTTATAAATACATTTTTACTCTTAATCCTAAGGGACTTCTTGATATAAAGCTCTGGTTATATGCATTTGGTCAGGCGTTCTTCTCACTGTCTATCGCAGGTAACGGAACTGTTATCTATGGTTCATATCTTAGTGATAAGGAAAATGTTGTTACTTCAGCAAGAAATGTTGCTGTATTTGATACTATTGCTGCTTTATTAGCTTCATTTGTTATTATTCCAGGTATGGCAGCAGGCGGTGCCGAGTTATCTTCAGGTGGTCCCGGACTTATGTTTATCTATCTTGTAAATGTATTTAATGGTATGCCGGGTGGCAAGATTGTAGGAATTGTATTCTATGTATGTGTTCTGTTTGCCGGCATGAGCTCACTTGTTAATCTGTATGAAGCTCCGGTTGCAACTATTCAGGAGAAGCTTAAGCTTAACCGTGTTGCATCTGTTGGAATTATTGCAGTGGCTGGCTGTGTTGTGTCACTTGTAATACAGGGTATTGTATCAGGCTGGATGGATGCAGTATCTATCTATATCTGCCCACTTGGCGCAATGCTCGCAGCAATTATGTTCTTCTGGGTTGCAGGAAAGAAGTTTGCTGTTGATGCTGTTAATGCAGGTGCAGATAAGCCTATTGGAAAGTGGTTTGTACCACTTGGCAAATATGTCCTTGTCCCACTTTCACTTGTTGCACTTATTGCAGGTGCTTTACTTGGTGGAATTGGCTGATGGAGGTTTAGACTGGTTGATTGAGACTGGCGGATTGCAAAGCAATCCGCATTTTTTTGCGTGGTGGAGTGAGAAATAGCGGCGGATTGTACTTTGAGGTGGAGGGGAGGCAGGAGGAAGTCCAAAAGGAGCAGAAATGAAGTGGTAATCTAAAAGTAGACACCAACCCAATTATTATAGACATTATTTATATATAAGAGTACCATTTTTTATAAGGTAGTCACTTATATAATAATGGAATCATGGAGGTGTCACATGAAGCACAGTTTAGAAGAAAGAATGGATATAGGACGACGTATGTATTTACACGAGATTACATATAAGGCGGCTATGGAGATTTATGGTCTTAGTGAATACATGATAGTATAAATCCAAAGATGATGGTCTATCAGAGAGACTGTTATATATCTTCAAGTTTAAAAAGATAATTTTCAATAGTTTTTCAAAAATCAGAATCGACAATTCATGACAAATCAACCCTGAATCGGGGAACGTTTCTCATAGAAAAGAACTACAAAAAATAAGAAAATAAAAACGGAAAACCATTGTCTGTAGTATAAGTATTTGTTATTATGAAGTAAATAGAGGATATTTTACAAGGTAAAGCTTAATCTAGAGAATCTGCCAGTGGAAGGCCTCTGTAGATACCAATGTATACAAAAGGAGAATGAAAAAATGAAAAAAGAAGACATGTCCTGTATCGACTGCGCAGTAAAAAACTGCAACAAAATGGATAAAACCTATCCGGATTTCTGTCTGACAACACACATGGATGAAGAAGTTCTAAATGAAGCTATGGAATGCTACAATGAAGACGAGAACCGCAAAGTAACAATCGCTGCAGCTGAAGTAGAGTATGAGAATTACTGCAAACATACCCGTGTCGAAGAAATCATGGATTTTGCAAAGAAGATTAATGCGAAAAAGATCGGGATCGCAACATGTGTCGGATTGTTGAAAGAAAGCCGTATCCTGGCAGATATCCTGCGCAGACATGGCTTTGAGGTGTATGGTGTCGGTTGCAAGGCAGGAACACAGAAGAAGACATCCGTCGGCATTCCGGAATGCTGCGAAGGTGTCGGTGTGAATATGTGTAATCCGATTTTGCAGGCAAAGCTTCTGAATAGGGCGAAGACGGACCTGAATGTTGTGGTCGGACTTTGTGTGGGGCATGACAGTCTGTTTTATAAATATTCCGAGGCACTGACTACGACAGCAGTGACGAAAGACCGTGTACTGGGGCATAATCCGGTGGCGGCGCTTTATACTGCGGATAGTTATTATTCGAAGTTGAAGAAGAGTGAAGAAGAGTAATATTTCTAATTTGGGCGTTTAAAGATACATAAAGATATAACAAAGCGAAAAATGAAACTAGAGCTTGTGTAAATGTTCTGTTGTAATAATGTGTTGATGTTCTCTCCGATGGGAGGAAAAGAGCGTACCAGTGTTTATCTGGTAGGATGGGCGAATGCATGGGATTGGATGCCATTTTGGAAAGACTGGGGTCCGACATATCAAGAAGGCTGGTGCGGATTCTATAACATTCCGAGAGAGGCAGTATTAGCAGAAGATAATACATTAAAGTTTATTCCTGTAAAAGAATTACAGGATCTCCGGAAGAATAAGCAGGAAGAAGCGGACATTCTGATAAAAGAAGACGAGAAAAATGAGTATCAGAATAATTTTTCTTGTAATATATATAATATGGATGGATCTTTTAAATTAGTTAAATCGCATGTGTGAAGAATTTATTGGATTAATCTATTATGGAACAAGTTTATTGTTATAGGAAATTACCTGCCGAAGATTAAGCAGAACAATACGATAGGAATCAGGATCGTATTGACATTGCAGGATGGAGAAAACTGGAATGCAACTCATAGCTTTAGTGGAAGGATATGGAGGGCATCAGGTATTTTATTATGCTATGCACATTACATTTGATAAAAACTGTGAGTAAAGAAGCTTGCATAAAAGCTAAGTAAGTTATCAATAAAATTGTGTAATTTATTTCTCATGGAAATTCATCTCCTTTCTGTTTACGATGTCATTATAGAATATGAAAACTAATATTACTTGCCAAAATAACAGAATATATAGTCAAAAGTTGCTTAATACAGTGACAGGTTAAAATATCCTGCAATACTGTCATTGGCCAATTTATTTATACAATTTAATATTGGAATATTTTACAACTATGACACAAGTATGCAACATAATAAACGAATGCTTTTGATAGAGTAATGATACACAATATCAGTTACAAAGAAGCAGGAGGGTAAAAAGTGGACATGACACAAAACAAATGTTGCAGACATGGGGCAAGTTTACGTCGAAGGAGACGCAGGCGCAGAAAGATACTGTGTTTTATCATATTTTCCTGTAGTATAATAGCTGTGGCTGTATTTGTGGCTGTTGGAAGCAGTATGATAAGATCAGGTGATGGCAGGACAAATAGATATGATGTTGAAGCCAGAAATAATACATATGATAATGCTGTTATAGAAAATAGCAAAATCTCTGAAAAGAATAAGATACAAAATAATCAGTCGATGCTTGATGATATAATGAACAGTACCCAATATCCGAAACAGCTAAAGGACCTTGCTTTGAAGAATGAAGAGGCACTTGAGTTTGTGTATGATTATCCGGCGGAACATGTGAAGGAACACACAATTGATTTGACAGAAGAAGCGTCTATGGATAGTGTTCCGTTATTTGTGCAGTGGGATAAACGCTGGGGCTACGAAAAATATAGCGGCAATTTCTTTGCAGCAAGCGGATGCGGTCCCACTACACTTTCGATGGTAGTGGTTTATCTGACACACAACAGGGATGCATCACCTATTGCAGTAGCAAAGTATTCAAAGGAAGCCGGTTACAGTGTGGATGGTTCGGGAAGTTCATGGACGCTTATAAGTGAAGGCTGCAGGCACTACGGCGTAAAAGCAAAGACAGTGGCGCTGGATGAGAGCAGAATGAAGGCAGAGCTTGATGCAGGACATCCTATTGTGATAAATGTAGGACCGGGAGATTTTACAGATACAGGACATTTTATGGTTATAACAGGATATGATGATGAAGGATTTTCAATAAATGATCCAAACAGCATTGAAAAAAGTGGCAAAAGGTGGTTATTCAAAAATATATCATCTCAGATTAGAGCTGTCTGGAGTATGTATGTGTGAGAATATATTTGTATAAGTGCTGGTAAAACATCCTATTATTGAGTTAAATAACAGGGTGTTTTTTACAACTATGACACATCTTTATGCTATAATAATTCTATCATAATCATAGAAGAGGAGCAGCTTATGACCAGTATTCTCATAGTGGAAGATGACAACGACATAAATAATTTAATATGCAACACCCTGAAGGCAGAGGGATATCAATGCGAAAGAGCGTTTGATGGCAAGGAAGGGGCGGACAAAATTGAGCAGAACAGATATGATCTTCTGCTGCTTGATATTATGCTTCCTGAGATAAATGGTTATGAATTGCTTGACTATGTCAGGAGAATTGGGGATACTCCGGTCATAATAATATCTGCTATGGGACAGGTGGATGAAAGGATACGCGGGCTTCGTATGGGCGCGGATGATTACATATGCAAACCATTTCAGATAGGGGAGCTGCTTGCGAGAGTGGAAACCGTATTAAGGCGCACTCAGCGCATGGCAGAGCGTCTGGAAATAGAGGATATAGCTATAGATCCTAAATCACGTACAGTGACAAAGGCAGGTGAGCAGGTAGAGCTCACAGCAAAGGAATTCGACCTGTTGTATGAGCTTATGAAGAATAAGAATGTTGCACTCAGCAGGCGCAGGCTTTATGAACTTGTATGGCAGGAGGAGTATACCGGGGAGACAAGGACACTGGACTCACATGTACAAAGACTAAGGAAAAAGCTTGATTGGAATCAAAAGATTGTCACAGTTTTCAGAATTGGCTATCGTCTGGAGGTTCGCGGATGAAATTTTTCTATAAAATGTTTCTTGGAATGACAGTGATACTGGCTGTTGCCCTTGGAATGATAGAATATGTGACTCTATCATATTCACTGGAGCATGCAGTGAAAAGGGAGCAGGACAGTGCACTTTCACAGCATCAGATGATAAAATACTCGATTGAAACTGTCATACTTAATATGAAGAGTGAGGATGTGGATAAGGAGCTTACAGATATGATGTCGCAGTCGGCAAAATCCATTGTTGGAGAAGAAGGAGGAATGTATCTTGCTGCTGATGATGGAAAAAGGATATATGCCAATTCATGTAATTATGAGCAAAAGGATATAAAGGTAAAGGATGGTACGCTTACATACAGTATAGTGTCAAAAGAGAATGCTAAAGATACCGGTGAAAAGCAAAGCGGCAGATATATCCATGTCAAAAGCAGCTTTAAACTGAATGATAACAGGTATATTCTGATAACGGAAAGTGATATTACACCGGTTTTCGATGAGTCAAAGGAGCTTAGGTATAGATGCAGCGTGTACTACATTGTTATATTTGCTGTTGGTATGATGGTCATATTGATACTTTCCTGGATGATTACAAAGCCTCTTGCCGGATTAACAGCCACCACCAAAAAATTTGCAGATGGTGATTACACAGCAAGAAGTGATGTAAAGACAAAGGATGAAATAGGTGAGCTTGCGAGGGTTTTCAACGAGCTTGCGAAAAAACTTGAAAGCAAAGTTTATGAACTTCAGATGGCGGCAAAGAAGCAGGAGGATTTTACTGCAAACTTCGCACATGAGCTCAAAACCCCAATGACATCAATTATCGGATATGCCGATACCCTGTATCAGAAAAAACTGTCTGAGGATGAGGTGCACAGTGCTGCCGGAGTCATACTGAATGAGGGCATGAGGCTTGAAGCATTATCATTTAAGCTGCTGGAGCTTATTACTCTTGATAAAAATGATTTCAGGCTTGAAGAAACAAGAATATCTGAGATTATAGCAGATTGTGTGGAAACCGCACATGAAGCGGCAAGAAAGCATAATACAGAGATTGTGTACAGTGCGGATGAGGCATGGGTGTGGCTGGAATATGATCTGTTTAAGACCATGCTTCTTAATCTGATAGACAATGCAGTGAAATCAGGAGGCAGCAAGGTAGATGTATCAGGCAGACTTATTTCGCACAGTATTTATCGTATTGCAGTTTCGGACAATGGAAGAGGAATACCGCCTGAGGATATAGAGCGCATTACAGAGGCTTTTTATATGGTTGACAAGTCACGATCAAGAAGTGAGCATGGAGCAGGGCTTGGGCTTGCACTTGTATCAAGGATTGCTAAGCTGCATGATACAAAAATCCATTATGAGAGTGAGTCAGGTAAAGGAACCAGGGTGTATTTTGACATGAAAGCGGAGGCATTGGATGAGAAGTAAGCATTTATCAGTGCGCAAATGTATTGATAAAAAACCGGATAAAATCAAGGGAATAGTGTGTATATGCATTATTCTGGCAGTTGTATGTGCGGGAAATATGATACCGAATTATCTGATTTCAATTAAAGCAGCAAAAATTGCCAAAACGAGTACTACGATAAGCAACGCAGATATAAGCCCCTACAGCCACTCTATTTCAGCTGAAGAGAGGCTTACAAAGATGATGTCTCTGATGCAGGATAATGTAAATGAGCTGTGGAATGGGAAATATAATGAGATAAGGGAACCGTTGGATACTGAGATTCCGGTGGGACAGGCTTATACGGCTATTCAGACTTTTCTGAAGGGTGCCTGTGAGCTGCAGAAGCAGTCAGGTATTATGCAGATGCTCGGTGAAGACGATATAGTTATGCTCCAAAGCCTTGAAAGTAACTATTCAAAGGATACAGACAGCGAAACAGAACAGACATATGAAGCAGCTCCTTGGCAATATGGTGCAGCAGTTGCTTTGGATGATAGTATTGACAACACAATATCAGATTATTTTGTAACATCGGATATAAGCAAGGAATTGTCGGCGTGGGTATTTATAATATCATTTGAAGATACGAGAATGCTGGCCGCTGTTGATGCGGTGCTTGGAGTACCGTTTTATATTACATATTATTGTGCAGATGTGGATAGTCCTAAGGCACAGGCTGCAGTGATGAGAGATTTATATGCAAAGACATATGGCAGTGATTATTCTATGGGTGATCCAAAAGAGTCTGAATCAAAAATAGATTCTTCCTTTGAGACAAATATAATAGAGAATTTTTATTATGGGAATAATTATACGCAAGGGGATGATGAATACACCGGTTTTGAACCTTATGTATACTCTTGTTCATCGGACAAGCTGCAGATGGAATATCAGGTTATTACAAGAATCCAAAGATTTGAAAAAAAGGGAAAGCAAGTGTCATCATATAATTCGCGTGTTAATATATGTCTGTACTAACCGGACTAAAAAGCTCTCTGTGCAATGCACGGGAGCTTTTTAAATTGCATGCAAGCATCAATGATGCCTTTTGACCCTCATTTCATAATAATTATAACAGTATCATTTAGTGCATGATTTGTACAATTTATTACATTGCTCTTTACAAGGGTTTTGTTATATCTTAGATGTAGCAACGCAGTTATTGTTCTTGGTTTTATATATTAATAATTGGAAAGTGAGGAAAAATATGAACGCTGATATGAAATGGCTTGATAATCCAGAAGTGTTTAAGGTAAATCAATTGGAACCACATAGTGATCATTGCTATTATCTGGATTATTCGGACATGAAAAAAGAAAAAAATCCATTATTACAGTCATTAAATGGTCAATGGGAGTTCGCTTACAGCAAAAATGTGATGGAAAGACCTGTTGATTTTTATAAGGAAACATTTGATGCATCAGGATTCGATAAAATTATGGTTCCCGGACATATTGAACTGGCCGGATATGATAAAATACGTTACATCAACACTATGTATCCGTGGGAAGGAAAAGAGTACCACAGAGGAGCATATAGTATGGAGGCAACCGGAGCAGAAGAAGGAATGTTCTCAGAAGCACAGTATAATCCGGTAGGCTCTTATATCAAATACTTTGATTTGGATAAGAACATGTGTGGAAAAAGAATCCATATATGCTTCGAAGGTGTAGAAGAAGCTATGTATCTGTGGCTTAATGGTCAGTTTATAGGTTATGCAGAGGACAGCTTCACACCTTCAGAGTTTGATCTGACACCATATATTAAGGAAAAGGGAAATGTTCTGGCAGTGCAGGTTCATAAGATGAGCACGGCGGCATTTTTAGAGGATCAGGACTTTTTCAGATTTTTTGGAATTTTCAGAAATGTTACTTTGAAGGCAATTCCGGATGTTCATCTGGAGGATGTATGGTTCAAACCTGTGTTAAATCAAGATAATGAAAGCGGAAGCGTATCTGTCAGCATGAAGGTATCTGCTACTGACAGTCAGAATGTAACTGCTGGCTTTATTTTAAAAGACAGAGAAGAAAATATATTAGTTGAGAAGTCATTACAGTTAAATAAAGAAAACAACCATTTGGAAGGCACGATTTGTGTTGACTTGGAAAGTGTCAAGCTGTGGGATAATCATAATCCATATTTATACCATGCTTATGTTGAGCTTAAAGCAGAGGATGGTTCACTGGCCGAGGTAATTCCTTATGATATCGGTTTCAGAAGAATAGAGATTATAGATAAAGTAGTCTATTTGAATGGAAAACGTCTTGTTATCACGGGAGTAAACCGTCATGAGTGGAATGCAAGAACAGGAAGATGCATTGGTATAGAAGACATGAAGGCAGATATATCATGTATGTTAAGAAACAATATTAATTCTGTGCGTACCTGTCACTATCCTGACCAGATACCATGGTACTATATGTGCGACGATGCAGGTATTTATGTGATGGCAGAAACAAATCTGGAGAGCCATGGCTCATTCCAAAAGCTAGGGGCAATCGAACCGTCATGCAATGTACCGGGATCTATTCCACAGTGGAGAGATGCAGTGCTTGAGCGTGCAAAAAACAATTTCGAAACTTTTAAAAACCATACATCCATCCTTTTCTGGTCATTAGGAAATGAATCCTATGCAGGAGACGACATTGAGGCAATGAACGTTTATTTTGCCGAAAAGAAGGATGGAAGATTAGTTCATTATGAAAGCTCTTATTATAATAGGGCATATGAGGATACTATTTCTGATTTTGAGACCAGAATGTATGCAAAACCGGAGGATGTAGAGGAATACTTGAATAACAGTCCGAAAAAACCGTATATTTTATGCGAATTCATGCATGACATGGGAAATTCAATGGGTGGACTTGGCTCTTATATGAAGCTGATTGACAAATACGATATGTATCATGGCGGATTTATATGGGATTTTATTGACCAGGCAATTATGGTAAAAGATCCCGTTACAGGAAAAGATGTTTTACGCTATGGCGGAGATTTTGATGATAAACCGTCAGATTATGAATTCTCAGCAAATGGAATTGTATTTGCTGACAGGAAAGAAAAACCGGCAATGCAGGAAGTGAGGTATTACTATGGCTTATACAGATAAATTAAGAGTGGTCTATGGTGACTATACATTAGGTGTACATGGTGAAGGCTTTGATTATATTTTCTCTTATGCACAGGGTGGACTGGAATCTATCGTTAAAAATGGATATGAGTGGCTGTATCGTTGCCCAAAGCCTACTTTCTGGAGAGCGTTGACAGATAATGACAGGGGAAGCAAGTTCCATATTAAAAGCGGAAGTTGGCTTTCGGCAGATGTGTTTATTGACTGTAAGGGAATACAGGTGATCATGGATGGCAAGGAGCAAAAACCATATGCACCTGATAATAACATCTATGGCGGTGATGTTTATGCTGATGAAATTATTGTAAAATATACATACGAGACCATAACAACTCCGGCGACAACTGTTCTTGTGAGCTATAGCGTTGATGCGTCCGGAAAGATTCGCGTGGATGTACATTATAATGGAGTACAGGGGCTCCCTGAATTTCCTGTATTTGGAATGAGATTTATTATGCCAACATTGGCTGACAAATATTTATATAAGGGACTCTCCGGGGAAACATATCCTGACAGAAAAGCAGGTGCACAAGAAGGCGTCTATGAGATCGGTGATCTGAGTCTTACACAATATCTTGTTCCGCAGGAATGTGGTATGAGAATGGATACAGAGTGGCTTGAAATTACAAGACATACGGCTCTTGATAACAGCAGGACAGATAGCTCATCACAGACACTGCGCATTGAAAAGAATGATGAAAAATTTGCATTTTCTTGTCTGCCTTATACCGCATCTGAGATTGAAAACGCTCTTCACCATGAAGAACTGCCACCGGCAAGAAGAACTGTTTTATGCATATATGGCGCAGTAAGAGGTGTTGGAGGTATCGACAGCTGGGGAACTGATGTGGAGGAGGATTATCGTATCAGTGCGGAGACTGATAAGGATTATTCTTTTACAATCTGTTAGTCATTCATTAAAAAGATAAGTATAGTGAAAAAATTGGCATTATAATATTGCTTTTGTCTTTTTATTATGTATTTCTGGCTCTGTATTCAGAAGGAGAACAGCCTTTTTGTTTATGGAATAATCGACTGAAGTATAGTGGATTATTGTATCCGACAATGCCTGCAATCTCGTTTATAGAGTAGGATGTCGTTTCAAGCAGCACCTGTGCGTTTGTCATCCTTAGTGCTGTGAGAAATTGTACTGGTGTATTACCGGTATATTTACGAAAGCTCCTGATAAACCAGCTTATGCTCATACCAATTGATGAAGCATATTCCTCCACGTTAATAGAGCGGTTGTAGTTTGTATTGAAATATGTAATGGCTGTATCCATCTGGCTGTCAAGGAATTCATTTCTGATTACATGCTCAGTTGTTATTTTACGGTTAAATATAATCAAAAGGTGTCGTAGCAAAAGCATGAGCATTTCCTCATAATTGTCCTGACATCTTTGAAGCTCTGTAATAATCCTTTTGAAAACCTGTTCATATTCAAGAGACGTTCCAACATTAAAGACTCTTTTATTGTCTGTAAATCCGTATTTTCTTAAAGTGTTTTTTACGTCGCTTCCGGTAAAGTGAAGCCAATATATCTGAGTCTTATCCTTACCATAAAATTCATATTTTTGAAGCTCTTTTGGGCGAAATAACACTATATGTCCTGCTGGAATGATTGTCTCATTTTCAGGATTGTCAAAGTGGAAATGAACAAGACCGGATGATATGTATATAATCTGGTAATCCAGTCTTCCTCTGGGCCTGTATGTAGGCATCTTAGGATGCTGTGACAGGCGATAGGTTCCGCAGCTTCCTACAATCAGAGGGCGGCTTTTATCTTTAAAATCTTTATGTGAATGATTCAAATATCCCGTGTTAATATACATTATACACCTCCGCTTGTATTGTACCATTTTATGCATGTTTTGTCTATTTATATTTATGGACAAAAGGTTGATTTAGAATGTAATATTTATATAGAGTAGGACAACTATTAAGGAGGTTTTTAAGTATGATAGTTTCACGATTTTATGAGGATTTGAGTGTGCTTTATCATAAAAACACCTGTTTTAAAAAAGGTGTATCATTTTGTGCATATTACAGCCTATTATGTTTATAGACAAAATTTGCACAAATATATAAAATTAGTATAGCTGTTAAAGATAAAACAAAGTAATTAATTGGAGGTTTTTCATGGAAGAAAAGACGTACTTAAAGTGGTACAACAAAATTGGTTATGGTTCCGGTGATATTGCAGGAAATGTAGTATATGCATTCCTGACATCCTTTGTTATGGTATATCTTACAGATACTATAGGACTTGCATCAGGAATCGTTGGAACATTAATCGCAGCATCTAAATTATTTGATGGTTTTACAGATGTTTTCTTTGGGTCACTTATTGATAAAACACATACAAAGCTCGGAAAAGCAAGACCTTGGATGATTTATGGCTATATAGGTTGTGCTTTGACACTTGTAGCAGTTTTTGCAATTCCTACAAGCTGGGGCAGGACTGCTCAGTATGCATGGTTCTTTATAGCCTATACATTATTGAATGGTGTATTTTATACAGCAAATAATATTGCATATTCTGCACTTACTTCGCTGGTAACAAAGAACAGCAAAGAGCGTGTACAGATGGGTTCTTACCGTTTTATTTTTGCCTTTTCAACAAGTCTTATAATTCAGTCTATAACAGTTGCATTTGTTGATGTATGCGGTGGAGGTGCTGCTGCATGGAGATTCGTAGCTATTATTTATGCTTTGATAGGCCTTGTAGTAAATACGATTTCAGGATTGTCGGTTAAGGAGCTTCCGGAAGAGGAGCTTAACTCCGGAATAGAGAACGATGAAGAAAAGAAGTATGGTCTTGTTCAGGCATTTAAGCTACTTGTTAAGAATAAGTACTATATGATGATTTGTGGAACTTATATTTTGCAGCAGTTATACAGTGCTATGATTGGTGCAGGTATTTATTATTGTACATGGGTTCTTAAGAATAAAAATCTGTTTGGTGTATTTGCATGGGCTGTAAATATTCCTCTTATAATAGCACTTATTTTCACACCAACTCTTGTCGGAAAGTGGAAAGGAATGTATAAGCTTAATAAACGTGGATATATTCTGGCTACGATAGCAAGAGCACTTGTGATTGTAGCAGGATACATGGGAAGCGTTCCACTGATGATGCTGTTTACTGCAGTTGCAGCATTAGGACAGGGACCTTGGCAGGGAGACATGAATGCAGTAATTGCCGAGTGCTCTGAGTATACTTACCTGACTCAGGGAAAGAGAGTAGATGGAACTATGTATTCATGCACATCACTTGGAATCAAAATTGGTGGTGGAATTGGAACAGCTATTGTAGGATGGCTGCTTGAAATCAGTGGTTATGTAGGTACAAATGCGACTCAGCCGACATCTGCAATTACTATGCTTCAGGTAATGTATTTATGGTTACCATTTGTATTTGAGATTCTTATTACAATTCTTCTTTCAAAGATGAATGTAGAAGCTGCAAATGAAAAGCTTAGAAGAGAAAAAGGAATTGAATAATTATCGTATAATATGGGAGAGATGATCTGAGTGCATTTAACGTATGAAAACACAAATGAAGAGATTATTGCAGTAAAGCGGAAGCCACGGCACCAGCCACCACATCTGCATAATGCAATGGAAATTGTATGCGTTACGAAAGGAACATTAGAGCTTGGTGTAGGACAGGAGCTGTATCACATGGAAACAGGTGATATAGGAGTAGTATTTCCTGATGTTATACATCATTATCAGGTGTTTTCATCAGAAGTCAATGAGGCGGTTTTTATTAATGCTCCACAAATGATTTTTGGTAGATTTGAAAATGTACTGCGGAATAAGGCTCCACAATATCCTGTTGTAAAAAGTGATGTTATTCCGGATGAAGTGTACAGAGCAGTGGAATCCATAATAGATACCGGGCAGAATGATATATGGGTTGTTCAAGCTTATTTGCAGATTATACTGGCAAGATGTATTCCGATGATGAAATTAGTGGAAAAGAGCAAAATTGGCAGCGATGATATAATATACCGTACCGTATCATATATTTCTGCCAATTTTAATAAGAGTATATCGCTTGATGGAATGGCACATGACCTTGGCGTGAGCAAATTTTCATTATCCAGATTGTTTTCAAAGACATTCCATAGCAGTTTTAATCAATATGTGAATGAGGCGCGTCTGGGGTATGCCTGTCAGAGAATTGAAACTACAGATGATACCCTGACAGAAATCTCGATGGACAGTGGTTTTGGAAGTCTTAGAACCTTTAATCGTGTTTTTAAAGAAAAATATAGATTGACACCAAGCGAGTATAGAAATAAATTACAAAAATGATAGAACATTCCATTATTGAGTTTAAGTAATTTCTAATGTAATTTAATGGTGTATGCATTACTTAGTGGGTATGGCATACACCATTTTTATTGGAGTCAAATTATTCATAAATCGTATTATTTCAAGTAAAGTAATTTCAAATTGCGGATTTGCAAGGTCAAGTTGGTAGATGTTATGAATGAAAAAATGTATTATAATAATACATAAATATAGAGGGAGGAGATGCAAGATATGACATTTGCTGAAAAATTACAGAAGTTAAGAAAACAAAATGGATTATCACAGGAACAACTGGCAGAAAAACTGAATGTATCCAGACAGGCTGTTTCTAAATGGGAGATGGGAACAATTCCTGATATGGAGAATATGGTTAAGCTTGGAAGATACTTTGACTGCTCATTGGATTATCTTATGAATGATGATATTGATACCAATGCAAAAAGTCATCAAAGTCCTAAAATAGAGAATAAAAATTTAGCTTGGAAATGTGTTGCGACAGGGCTTATTATTACAGGTTTAATACTTTCTTTGTTGATGCCATTGTTTGCAAAAATGTATCAGGGATTTGAATTTTCGAATTTTCATCAGTGTTTTACTGATTCGTGGAGATATATTTTTAAATTCCCATTACTGGGGATTTTGTTGATAGCATTGTTATGTTTGTTTACAGGAATAGTATTATTTTTAATGAAGAGATATAAGGGTACATCGTAAGATGGAAGCACCAGAGACTCAGGGGAACGGCAGGAAGTACAAAGGCAAAGCTCGTTGCAGAAGCTGATACAAATGTCGTGTTAACACGACAAAATTGTCTCGTAAACACGGTCGGCAATTCATCCGTGACAATATACAATAAAATGGTTGGTGCTACAGTAGCAGTTGCCGTTTCCATCGAATAGGCTGCTGATGAGGGCAAATTCTAAATAGAAAGCTTGATTTTATAGGCTTTTTTGAGACTCATATCATTTATGGTATGGGTCTCTTTTTTTCTCATTTACTGCAGAGTGTGGTGAGAAAAATAGTTGTGAAAAATCTAAAAAGTATACTTGACAAATGAATAGAATGAGTTAAAATATAACAGTACTATATAACGCTGTTATATTTTCGAAGAGACGTTCAGGAGAATAAGAAAAAGATGTCGACAAAAGCAGAAGATACAGAGAAAAATATATTAAATACAGCCAGAAAGCATTTTTTAAAAGATGGCTTTTCCGGGGCATCTTTAAGAAATATTGTAAAGGATGCCGGACTTACAACGGGTGCCTTTTATAAATACTATCCGACAAAAGAGGCGCTTTTTGATGCACTGACAGATCCGTATATAGAACATATATATCAGATCTACGACCGTGTAGTTGAGGATTTTGAAAAGCTTTCTGCCAAAGAACAGACCAGTAATATGTCGGACACATCCGGCGACGGAATGGATCAGATGATTGACTATATCTATGAGCATTATGATAATTTCCGATTATTGCTGAAATGTGGAGACAGTGGAAAGTTTGAGACATTCATACACAATATGGTAGACAGGGAAATGAGATCCAGTTTGGAATATGTGAAGAAAATGAAGGAGGATGGAATTGAAATACCGATTGTCGGGGAAAGCCTCATGCATATGATCTATACTGGATTTTTTTCATCTATATTTCAGATCATTGAGCACGATATAGATAAGGAAACTGCAAAGAGAAATGTGCACAAGCTTCGGGAATTCAATACCGGTGGCTGGGAGCGATTATGGAACGTTAAATTTTAGGCTTACGATTCAGAAAGGTACATTTTAAGAAAATAATATCAGGTGGCTGATGCCGGCATGCCACCTATTTTATTATACAAGGGTTAGGGATAACTAACAAAATTAAAACTATAACAAGGAGTGAATACGTGTGAAAGAAAAGAAAAAGTCAGCAGTCAGCTGGATACTGACATGGGCTGGACAAAAAAGAAGTGCCTATGTGTGGAGTGTATTGCTCGCAATAGGAAATGTTATTTTTAAGATTCTTCCGTACTTTATAATTGCGGATGTGGTGAAACTGTTTTTAAACGGTGAAAAGGAGTTTGAAAAATATCTGATAAAAGCAGTCCTGATCGCACTGTCGTTTGTGATCGCAGAACTGTTTCATTCACTTTCAACGTCATTGTCACATAAAGCAACTTTTGTGGTACTTGCAAATATAAGAAAAGCGTGTTGCGACAAGCTTGCCAGGGTACCTCTTGGATATGTGAAAGATACACCGTCAGGTACTTTTAAAAATATCATGGTGGAAAGAATTGACAGTATCGAGACAACTCTGGCTCACATAGTACCAGAATTTACCTCCAATCTGCTTGCACCGGTTGTAATCCTGATTTATTTCTTCCTGACAGACTATCGGCTGGCACTTTGGTCTTTAGTTCCGATTGTTGTTGGACTTTTCTCATATTTTGGAATGATGCTGGATTATAAGCCAAGTTTTGAAAGGACGGTTAAGACCACAAAGGAGCTGAATGATGCTGCGGTAGAATATATTGACGGAATAGAGGTCATAAAGGCATTTGGAAAGACAGAAAGCTCTTATGCTAAATTTACAAAAGCGGCAAGGAAATATGCGGACTCTTTCATTTCATGGATGAGAAGATGTTCTGTCTATCATGCATTGATGATGGTGGTGACACCGTATACACTTCTTACAGTATTGCCTTTTGGAGCCTATTATGTATCGAATAAAACCTTAGAGTTATCTGATTTTGTCATTTGTATCATTCTCTCACTGGGAATTGTCGGGCCTCTGATCACGGTGGGCTCCTATACAGATGACCTTGGGAAAATCGGAGTGATCGTTGATGAGATAGCAGGTATTTTAGAACAGCCGGAGTTAAAACGTCCGGATAAAAGTAAAGATGTTCCAAAAGATAATTCCATCATTCTTGAAAATGTAAGGTTTGGCTATCACGACAAAGAAATCCTGCATGGAGTAAATATGGAACTGAAAGCAGGGACTGTAAATGCAATTGTTGGACCTTCCGGAAGCGGAAAGTCAACTATCGCAAAGCTAATCGCATCTTTATGGGATGTGGATTCCGGCAGCATTAAAATCGGTGGGGTTGATGTAAAAGAGCTGGCACTTACAGATTTCAACCGGAAAATTGCCTATGTCGCGCAGGACAATTATCTGTTTAATGAGACAGTTCGTGAAAATATCAGACAGGGAAATCCAAACGCTACGGATGAACAGGTGGTTGAGGTTACAAAGAAGAGCGGCTGTTATGAATTTATCATGCAGTTAGAAAATGGATTTGATACCGTTGTAGGCGGTGCCGGTGGACATCTGTCGGGAGGAGAGAGACAGCGTATCTCGATTGCCCGGGCGATGCTAAAGGATGCACCGATCGTCATTTTAGATGAGGCAACTGCCTACACCGATCCGGAAAACGAAGCTATATTACAAAAATCCATTGCAAAACTGGTGGACGGAAAGACACTGATCGTCATAGCACACAGGCTTTCTACCGTTAATGACAGTGACCAGATCTTTGTGGTAAATGATGGAAACGTGACAGCACATGGCACGCATGAGCAGCTTCTGGTGTCATGCCCGCTTTATAAAGAAATGTGGAATGCCCATATTTCAGTAAAAGATACCGTAAAGGAGGGCGAATGATATGTTTGAGATTCTGGCGAAATTCTTTCGATTTTCAGGGAGGGAAAATGGAAACAAATTCAAACTGTCGATGGTCATTGGGCTTGTAGAAGCACTTGCATCTGCAATGAAGATACCAGCCATTATGTACATATTGATTGGTTTGCTTGGTGGAAAACCGATAGGAAAATATATCGGAGGTTCCTTAGCCATTATGGTCATTGCGATTGTGATTGCTGTTATATGTAAGAGAAGTTCTACGGTACTTCAGACAGAAGGTGGCTATAATGCAAGTGCTTTTACGAGAATCAAAATTGCAGAGCATCTGCGTTACCTTCCGATGGGATATTTTAATTCCAACAGTATTGGGGAAATTTCTTCGGTGACAACCAATACGATGGAATCACTAGGAGATATAGCGGCCAGGGTGGTTATGCTGACAACGCAGGGGATTTTAGAGACTTTGATGATCATCCTTATGCTGCTTGTTTTTGATTGGAGAATCGGACTGATATCTGCAGCTGGAGTCCTGATTTTCTTTGGTGTAAATTCTATGATGCAGAATGCAGGGAAAAAAGATTCGGAACAAAAGGTGGTATGTGATACAGAACTCGTAAGTCAGATCATGGAGTATCTTCAGGGAATCTCAGAAGTGAAATCCTACAATCTGCTTGGAAAACAGGCAAAGAGATTAAATGATGCAAACGATGCGAGTGCCAAAATCAATACTAGGATGGAAATGGTATTTGTCCCGTATCATTTTTTGCAAAGCGTGATAACGAAGATAACAGGAGCCGTAATTGTGGCATGCAGTGCATATTTTTATATCAATGGAACTATGAGTGCGGTTTATGCCATTGGTATGACAATCTCAGCATTTATGCTTTATGCCAGTCTGGAATGTACAGGAAATTACTCATCCCTCTTACATGTGGTAAGTGTATGTGTGGACAAAGCAAATGCAATTCTGGAACTGGATACGATGGATATCGACGGCAAAGAGATACAGCCGGAAAACTATGATATCAGACTTTCAGATGTTACATTTTCCTACGATAAGCGGAAGATTATTGATGGTGTATCACTCTCTATCCCAGAAAAAACAACGACAGCAATCGTTGGTCCGTCTGGCGGAGGTAAATCTACACTTTGTAATCTGATTGCCAGATTCTGGGATGTGGATTCCGGAGAAGTGACCCTTGGCGGTGTAAATGTAAAAGAGTACAGCATGAACAGCCTGATGAATAATTTTGCATTTGTCTTTCAGTCCGTCTATCTTTTTGCAGATACAATTGAGAATAATATTAAGTTCGGGCGTCAGGATGCAAGTCATGAGGAAGTGGTGGAAGCAGCAAAGAAAGCCTGCTGTCACGAGTTTATCAGCAAACTTCCAAATGGATATAATACCGTGATCGGAGAGGGCGGTGCCACGCTTTCCGGTGGTGAAAAACAACGGATCTCCATTGCCAGGGCGATTATGAAGGATGCACCGATCATTATTCTTGATGAGGCAACTGCGAATGTAGATCCTGAGAATGAGAAAGAACTTGTGGAGGCTGTGGATGCACTGACGAAAGAAAAAACGATCATTATGATCGCACACAGACTGAAGACGGTACGCCATGCAGATCAGATCGTGGTCGTAGAGAAAGGGCAGATTGTGCAGAAAGGAACCCATGAGCAGCTGATGAAGCAGGAAGGAATTTACAAGCGGTTTGTGGATGCAAGAGAGCAGGCAGTCAGCTGGAAACTGGCACGTTAAGAAACAAAGTAATATATTGATAAAAAACAAGGAGAATTCAAAATGAAAAATAAAAAGAAATTAAAAGGAAAAGATTTGATCAATATTGGAATCTATGCAGCGATTTACTGTGTGATTATGACAGCAGTTGCAATGCTGGGATTTATACCGATCATGATGCCGCTTTTATGTGTGATTGTCCCAATATTTGGAGGTATTCCATATATGCTTTTTTTGACAAAAGTTGATAAATTTGGAATGATAACTATTTATGCTATGATCGTTGGATTGTTTTTGTGGATTACAGGAATGGGATACTGGCCGTTTATTTTTGGAATTATATGTGGTGTTATTACAGACCTTATTGTAAAATCGGGAAATTATAAAAGCAGTAAAAAAAATATATTAAGTTGTGGAGTATTTAATCTGATCATCTTTGGAAACTTTGTTCCAATGTTTATGAATATTGAGGCATATTTCAGTACGCGTCAGAGTTTTGGACAGGAGTATATCACTAAAATGACAGATATCTTTGCGAACTCATGGCTGATCCCATTACTTATTGCAGCATGCGTGATTTGTGGATGGATCGGAGGAGTATTTGGAAAATCATTGTTGAAAAAGCATTTTGAGAAAGCGGGAATTGCATAATGATACATACATACGTCACATTTGATCCAAGAACGAAAATGCTTCTTTTAATGACAATGGCAATATTTGTTCTGGGAGGAGCAGGAGATAAATTATTTGGTGCGTACCTTCCGTTATTCTGTCTGCTTCCGTTCGTGCTTTTTATACTTGTAGGTAAGTGGAAAAGAGCAGCAGGATACATCATTTTGTACAGTGTATTTTATTTGCTGACAGTGTTTGTGCTGCCTCATATGACAGGTTTTATTGGATTTATATTGCTTGCATTCTGCGGGATTATGACAAGGTTTCTGCCGGGAATCATGGCTGGAACCTATCTGATGCAGACAACAACAGTAAGTGAGTTTTCTTCGGCTATGAGCAGGATGCATGTTACGGATAAGCTGACCATACCACTTTCTGTTATGTTTCGTTTTTTTCCAACGATTGCGGATGAATTCCGGGCAATCAATGATGCGATGCGTATGCGGGATATTCGCTTCGGCGGGAAAAATGTCGATAAAATGATAGAGTACAGACTGATTCCACTTATGGTCTGCTCCGCAAAACTTGGAGAGGAGCTCAATGCCGCAGCTATTACACGGGGACTTGGCGGTGATGTAAAGCGGACCAATGTGTGCCGGATTGGTTTTCATTTTCAGGACTATATTGTAGTACTTATTTGCTTTATTCCTTATGTAATATGGAGCGTTTCAATGATTTCAAGATTATTTATGTAATATATAGATAAAACCGCATGCTGTCATGATATTGGCAGAGTGCGGTTTTGTTACAAATGGAGGATATTATGATACAGATAGAAAATGTCAGTTTTCAGTATAATAATTCAGAAAAAGGAGCGTTAAAAGATGTTTCGATTTCAGTTGATAAAGGAGAATGTGTTTTGTTATGTGGGGCATCAGGTTGTGGAAAGACAACAATAACGCGCCTTATAAATGGTCTTATCCCACATTTTTATGAAGGAGAGTATAGCGGAAATGTCAGCGTTTATGGAATGAATGTGCAGAGTGAAGAACTATATAATATATCAAAAAAGGTGGGGAGTGTATTTCAGAATCCAAGAAGTCAGTTTTTTTGCATGGATACGACAAGTGAAGTTGCGTTTGGATGCGAAAATATGGGACTTGTAGAAAACGATATTAACGAACGTGTAAAACTGGCTGTAAGCGAACTGGAAATGGAAAATCTTATGGACAGAGATATTTTTAAATTGTCAGGCGGTGAGAAGCAGAGAGTTGCCTGTGGTTCTGTAACCGCGATGCAGCCCGACGTATTTGTACTTGATGAACCGACATCAAATCTGGATAAAGAATCCATAGAAAGACTAAAAAATACGCTTTTACTCTGGAAAAAGCAGGGAAAAACAATCGTGATAGCGGAGCATAGGTTGTATTGGCTTAAGGAAATATGTGACCGTGTAGTCTATCTTGAACATGGAAGAATTATGTTTGATATCACAATGCAGGAATTTCTGAAATTTTCAGAGCAAAAGCTGCAAAATCTCGGACTTCGTACAATGCAGCCACATTGTGATGAAAGCAGTAAAAGACATGAGTATATTGCCAAAAAGTCGGATATAGTACTGAAGAATTATTATTTTTCCTATGGAGAAAAAAAGGTACTGGAGTTTGGAGATATGCAGCTCCCAAAGAATGAACTTATAGCAATTACAGGACAAAACGGAGCAGGAAAATCTACGTTCGTCAGATGCTTTTGCGGATTGGAGAAAAAAATTAAGGGACAGACGGTCATAGAAGAGAAGCAGTATAAACCAAAGGAAATGCTCCGTAAATGTTATCTTGTAATGCAGGATGTAAATCATCAGCTTTTCTGTGAATCTGTAGAAGATGAAGTTCTTCTTGGAGCATCGGATACCGGAAAAGAGATAAAGGAAAGAGCCAAAGAAATTATGCAAAAACTTGGTATATGGGAATTTCGTGATAAACATCCGATGTCATTATCCGGTGGTCAGAAACAGCGTGTGGCTATTGCATCGTCTGTGCTTGCAGAAAAGGAGATACTGATATTTGATGAGCCGACGAGCGGTCTGGATTATTATCATATGGTAAGTACTGCACAGCTGTTTAAAGAACTTCGTGACATGGGTAAAAGTATTTTTATTATCACCCATGACAGGGAATTGATTGAACGATGTTGTAATTATGAATTTTATGTGGCTGATCGACAGGCGACATTGTATGGATTATAAATACTCGCAAATAAAATTGAGAACTATTTCTAATATCACGGATCAGGTTATAGAAACGGCAAATGAAAGGCAGACTCGTGGCTAATTGGGCATTGGTAAGGAATCAGCTTTCAATGGATGACAAGCTGCAAACACGAATATTAAAATACGAGAATTACTAAGGAGATTTTAAATAAGTAAACGGAAATCAACACCATATGAAGTAGATGAAGAACTTCCGTTTGATTGAACCCCATAAAAATGGTGGTCGATTTATCGACCACCACAAAAAAATTAAAAAACTTACACACTTTACTTGACAAACTCTGTAGACATTTATTTATTTGTGCTGTCTGCATCAATTACAGACTGAATCTGCTTCATAAGGGCATCATAGTTGTCCTTGTTATCGATTCCGCCGAGCATAGGTTCGCCTACAATATTGCCATTTCTGTCAACAAGTATAGTTGTTGGAAATGCCATGATTTCTGAGGCATATTTACCGGCAGCACTAGAGGAGTCAATTGACAGATTACGATATTTGACACCCTGGCTTTCAAGAACAGAGGCTGCCTCTTTGATAGCTGTTTTATTGCCATCGAAGGTCTCAGTGTTGATGCCAACCACTTCTCCGCCCATTGATTTGATAGCATCATTTAATTCGTTAAGCTTGGATAACTCAGCGACACATGGTTTGCAGCCGGTAAACCAGAAATTGACGACTGTTACTGCATTACCGGAAAACAGGCTGTCATCAACCTTATTGCCATCAAAATCCTCACCGGAAAAATCACTGAATACAGATGAGGCTTTAGAGCTGTCCTTCTTGTTATCGTCTGATGATGTATTTTTGTTTTCAAGCTCTGCTATCTGTTCCTCGATTTTTCGTATGGTTTCAATATCCTCATTAAGTGTTTTAAGCTCATCGTCTGTGAATGAATCCTTGTTTGATTCTACGGTACCGGCAAGATAATCAGCATAATTTCCGTTTGGATCGGCGTCACTTTTGTTCATCATGCCAAATGCCTTGTTCCACACATCAGCGTGATCTGCAAAAAGCTGATTTTCCTGCTGATATAAATCATCAAGCGTGGAATCTGATTTGTCGGATGCTTCTGAGCCGGCTTCAGTCTGAGTGCTCTTAGAAGCTGTGTTGGAAGCTGTGTTGGAAGCTTGCTTTCCGCCGCATGCTGTAAGTGATAATGCCATGCAGAGTGTAAAAATAGAAATAAATGATAATTTGTTTTTCATGAGTAATTTCTCCTTTAAAAATAATAGTAAAATGTTTAATAGCTATCTGTTGTCATTTTTTTGACATGATTTTCCCATAAACCGGTAGCAGATGGCGTCCTTCGGACAGGCCTTTATGCAGGCACCGCAGCGTATGCACTCGGGGTGATCCGGCGTCTTACACACATCCACATCCATCTTACATGCCTTTGCGCATTGACCGCATCCGACACATTTGCTGCTATCAACGGTGATTTTGAGCAGGCTGACCTTATTAAATAATGAGTAGATTGCTCCAAGCGGACAAATCCATTTACAGAAGGGTCTGTAAAATAAGATACTTAGTACAATCACTGCAATTAAAATCATACACTTGAAAGAAAAAAGCTTTCCAAGCGCAGAACGGATAGCAGCATTTCCAATAGATAACGGTATAGCACCCTCTAAAACACCCTGAGGACAGATATATTTGCAGAAGAACGGGTCTCCCATTCCTATAGAGTTCGTTATAAGCATCGGAAGAAGTATAACGAAAACAATAAGAATGACATATTTTAGGTACCTAAGAGGCTTTAGTTTGGCTGTGGATAATTTCTTTCCAGGTATTTTGTGAAGTAAATCCTGAAACCATCCAAATGGGCACAAAAAACCACATATAAATCTGCCGAGAGTTACACCGAGTAAAATAAAAAATCCGGTTATGTAGTATGAAAACTTAAATTTTGATGATCCGACGACTGCCTGAAATGCCCCTATTGGACAGGCTCCTGTCGCGGCAGGGCAGGAGTAGCAGTTTAATCCGGGTACACATACTGTTTTTGCATTGCCCTGATATATTTTACCCTTAAATAAATTCGGAATATGAATATTGGTCAGCAGCGTTGCTGCGGCCTGTATCCATCCACGTATTTTTGCCAGCTTTTTTGATAGTAATTTCTTTTTCTTATCCAATTCCGACACACTCCAGACATAGTTTTATTGCTTTACCAAGCACGGTAGCTGCCTCACCTCTGACTGCACCATAGCTTACCATGGATACACCAAGGATAAGCAGAATGATTTGACATATTTTTTGGTATTTCAACATAATGTTGCTCCTTTTTGTTGTATTGTTGACCAGCTGACTTTGGTATTATACAATATAGGTTGTAAAATTATTGTTAAGAAGCAGGAGAACATTTTGAGATTATTAATTGTTGAGGATGAGAAACAAATATGTGATATGGTTGCAAAGAGTCTGTATGCTGCCGGTTATGAGGTGGATACCTGTTATGATGGGAAAGAGGCTCTTGAATGTATACTGTCGGAGAATTATGATCTGATAGTTTTGGATTTGAATCTGCCGGGGATGGATGGCATGGAGCTTCTTAAGGAGCTTAGAAAATACAATGATGAAACTAAGGTTTTGATATTATCTGCAAGAGGTCAGATTGCTGATAAGGTAGAAGGACTGGATGCAGGAGCAAATGATTACATGGAAAAACCATTCCATCTGCAGGAGCTTGAGGCACGTATCAGAAGCCTGACAAGAAGGAAATTTGTACAGAATGATATATGTCTTAAATGCGGAGAAATAAAGTTTGATACGATTAAACGCGAGGCATATGCAAAGGGAGAGCCGGTTCCACTGACAAGAAAAGAGAATGGTATCTTGGAATATTTACTTATCAATATAGGCAGACCGGTGAGCCAGGAGGAGCTGATAGAGCATGTGTGGGATGCCACGGCAGACAGCTTTAGCGGAGCAATCAGGGTACATATGTCTTCACTTAGAAAAAAGCTTAAGGCGAAGCTGGGATATGATTCCATTTTGAACAAGGTAGGTGAAGGCTATAAAATACGGGAGGAGTCTGACAGATGAAAAGAATGTCGCTACAATGGAGACTTACGTGCATTACTACATTGTGTATTGCTATTATATGTGGCTGCCTGACTATGTTCGTCTATAAAAATGGTGTGCATTACATCGATTCTCTGCAGGATGCGGTAGAGTCACAGGGGGATGAAAAAGGAAACAAATCAGATGAAATATATATCAGCATACCGGACGATAAGTGGGATGAGTTTGCGGATGAATTTTCGGTTCAGGTGTATAATAATAAGGCTGACTATAAAAGAAACAGTCTGATAATCACGGTTTTGCTGGCGCTTTTGGGAGGTGTCGTCACTTATTTTATAAGCGGGCATGCACTCAGACCAATCAGGGAGTTTTCAGATAAAATTGAAGAGGTACAGGCTCAGAATCTGTCTGATTCAAGAATAGAGGAAAACAATGTTAAGGAACTGAACCAGCTGGGTATTTCTTATAATAAGATGCTTGAGCGTCTGTCGGATGCATTTGAGATACAGAGACAGTTTACTGCAAATGCAGCACATGAGCTGAGAACTCCATTAGCGTTAATGCAGGTACAGCTTGATTTATATAATTCTGCCTCTCACCCGGGAAATGATGCAGACACTTTGCAGACCATAAAAATGGTTACGGAACAAAATGATAAATTAAACAGGATGGTAAAGACTCTTCTTGACATGAGTGAGCTTCAGTCGGTGGGAAGGGATGATAAAATTATATTGGATGCTATTGTTGAAGAGGTTTTGGCAGACCTTGAGCCTCTTGCCGTGGAAAAGAATATAAAGCTGATTGGAAAATGTGAGGATGCCACTATGATAGGCAGTGATATTCTTATTTACAGGCTTGTATACAATCTGGTTGAGAATGCCATCAAATATAATCATCCGCTCGGACAGGTTACAGTAACCGCATATCAGAGAAACAAGCATGTTTATCTGTCTGTAGAAGATACGGGAAGCGGAATACCAAATGAGCTTAGGGAGAGAGTGTTCGAGCCATTCTTCCGTGTGGATAAATCCAGAAGCCGGGAGCTGGGCGGCGTAGGACTCGGACTTGCTCTTGTCCGTGAAATCGTTAGAGTACATGATGGCAGTATTTGTATTAAATCAGGCAAGACCGGGGGAACGATTTTCGAGGTGACTTTTGCGCAGTGTTCGATTTAGCGTTTCATTTCACACCTTTGTCAACGTTATTAAAACAGATTTGCTAAATGAGAAAAATAGAATAATACACCATTTTTATTGAAGTCAAATAAATGTATCAGGGCTTTGAATTTTCATCAGTGTTTTACGGATTCGTGGAGATATATTTTTAAATTCCCATTACAGGGAATTTTGTTGATAGTGTTGTTATGTTTGTTTACATGAATAGTATTACTAAAAAAGGTATTGACAAAATAAAATGAACGGTGTATATTTTCAACATGAACAATGTTCATTTAACAAAATAACTAATGCAACTATATTGAAGAGGGGTGAATTCGTGAACCATCTTGCAACTTCAAAAGAAGACATATTAGCTGCAAGCAGAGAGCTAATCAAAGAAAACGGATGGACTGCTGTAAGCATACGAGCTGTTGCATCCCGATGTTCTGTTTCGGCGGGGACAATCTACAATTACTATGAATCCAAGGCAGATTTGCTTGGGGATACAATTGAGAGTATTTGGCGTGAAATCTTTTTTAACCATGAGGATGAGCAAGCATTTAAAGATGTTGCTGCCTGTATCTCATGGATTTATAAAAGACTCGAATATGGAAATGAGCAATTTCCGGGCTTCTTTTCACTGCATTCGCTTGGATTTATGAAGGATGAAAAAACGGATGGAAAGAAGAAAATGCTGCAGACATGGGGGCATATTCTTAATGGATTGTGTGATATATTAAAGAATGATCCTAAGATTCGTCCAGATGTATTTGATGAACAATTCACGGAAAAACAGTTTGCAGATATATTATTTTCTTTAATATTGGTATCAATGATTCGTCAGGATTATAATCCGTCTTCGATTTTGATGTTGATTAATAAAACATTATATTAAAATTCTCCCACATTAGAGTGTGGGAAAATTTTTGAAACAAAATGAACAGTGTTCACTTATGCGTTTAAAGATGTATCTAAGTAGAAAGGATTTTTATTATGCAGGCAATTGTAGAAACTATATTTGATACCGTATATTTGTTTTCGGTAATCACAATCGGAATTTTAATGATTCGAAAAAGCAAAGGAAACCGTCAGTTTACCATGTTTGGAATTATGGCAGTTATTTTAGGAAGTGGAGATGCATTTCATCTGGTTCCTCGTGCAACAGCGCTTTGTACAACAGGTCTTGAGAACTTTACTGTACAGCTTGGGTTAGGCAAGTGGATAACCTCTGTCACTATGACTATTTTTTATGTCGTTCTTTATCATATATGGCGTGAGCGTTATCAGATTAAAGGCTATAAAGCAGCTACAGCAGCTATTTATAGTCTTGCAGGATTAAGAATTGTTCTGTGTATGATGCCGCAGAATGAATGGCTCAGTGCAGAAGCACCGCATTCCTGGGGCATTTACCGTAATATTCCGTTTGCACTGATGGGATTAATTATCATAGTTTTATTCTATAAAAGTGCAAAAGAAAATAATGATAGCTCTTTTCGTTGGATGTGGCTGACAATTGTCCTGAGCTTTGCATTCTATATTCCAGTTGTACTGCTGGCTGATGTAATTCCGATGATCGGCATGCTGATGATTCCAAAAACCTGTGCATATGTTTGGACAGTATTAATTGGTTACAAGGCAATGAAAAAATGACTTAGCCATTTTTTAGTAGTTTTATTGTAACACAGAACAAAGATTCGTGTTGCGAGGGCAGACTTTGGGTCTCGCAACATGCTAAGCTAGAGCCATCATAAGAGAGAAGCAAAAGAAAATGCCTTTCTTATGATGGCTCATTTTATGAGATAGAAGCTGACAGGGAGAAGAGGAGAGCCGATGAGTGCAGGCAGACTGTATGACAAAATCACAGACAAGGTAAATGATAAAGTTTGAGAAAACCTATGGCATTGCGATTGTTAAAGAGATGTAAATGGTGGTATAATTATGACATGGATTCAAAAAGAAATGGAGAGCTTTCTGTTATAAAGAATGTTAAACTCGACAGAAGAGTAAAAGTGACAAATCACATTGAAGTAGGAAGTGAAAATATGCAGTTAGGATGGATAGATTTTTCAAAAGAAGATCGGCAGAAGGCATTAGATGTAATTAACCTTCTGAGTGAACAGGGAGCAGTCGATGAACTTGGAATCGGCATTATTCGTGATGCTTTTGCCAACTATTTCTTCCCTGGAACATCTACCATCCAGACCAGAGCAAAGTACTTCCTTATTGTTTCATATGTGTTAAGAGAAGCTGTTGATGGCAGGTATGGAAAGGATGCAAATAGAGTTTTAAGGGCTATAGATTCTGTTGAAAAAGATTGTGGCATCAGATTGTTAGAAGCAGATCCCAAGGCAGAAGGTGTTATTGGAACCCGTGTATTACCAAAGGGCTGGGTAGCAAGAAAACCATCAGATATCTACTGGAATGGAATTCGTACCTTTGGAATATTCTGTGATTATGGTCTGTCTATACCGGAGTATGTTTCATTGGCGGTAAAGCTAAAAGAACAGAAGTCTGTCAGCCGGTTGGGAAACAGAAATGATGATGCAGTGGAAAATGATAAGGATGATTCGGATGCAGGAGATATCGGCAATATTAGATTCTGGAATCTTCCGATTTATCATGATGATTGGAGAGACAACCTTACAATAGAGCTGACGCAGGAGGAAGCTTTCTATCTGGATAAGCAGATTCAGAAGTCAACGAAAGGGTCTCTTTTGGAATATGTGCTGAAAAATCATATTGATTTGAATGAATATGATGATTTTGCTTCTTTAACGGCTGAATTATCAGAAAAAGTAAGTGAAAAGCTGGCATATATGATGAAGCTTGCCTGCGATTTTAATAATCTGGTGTATATGGCAAGAGTAAGATACAATATCATGCTTTCAGAAGGTGAGAATACATACGCAAATGATGAATGGAGCAGGTTACTTCTTGATATCAGGCATAATGCGACAGTAGATCTGGATGCAGTGTTTGGAGAATTGCAGTTGATCAATCCAAGGGCAAAGAGCTTTCTATGTGGGATACAAGCAGCATTTATTACATTAGATATTGATATGGCTGATGAACTGATTCGCAAGAGGGAACGGAGCCTGAAAGGAGCAGCCAGAGCGAAGTTAAGCAGAACAAAGGAATTTGATCATTCAAAATGGGTAGGCGGTGGAATGCTCGATTACAGATTCTCGAATGCCAGAAGAATTGTGAATGACATCTATGCCGGGGAGGTGAGTGCTGATGTTTAGACCGGATTCAAACCGAGATAGAACGGATTACAGCGGTATTTTGATGCCTCCGGACGGATATAGATTGGACAGAGCAGTAGGCACTACATATTCACTTGACCTGGAAGCACTCACAGCTGTGGCGATATGCCTTGGATTATCTGAAGAAACAGATAGTAAGCTTATGCAAAATCCAATTGGTATGCTGAATGCATTGCAGAAGGTATCAGATAAAATCGTGCTGTTTTGTGAAGCAGGACAGATTAAAGTGCCAACAAAACCGACTGCACTATCTATTTTATTAGAGAAAATGGTAGTAGAGGTCGCACTGCCAAAAGATAGACAGCTTGGTCGATATCCGTCATTTCACCCGAAAACATGGGTATTAGCATATGTAAACGCTGATGGAGATAAAAAATATCGTTTTGTGGTAATGAGCAGAAATCTGACTTTTGACAGGAGCTGGGATATCAGCTTTGCAATGGATAGCAGTAAAAATGTCAGACAGAAGAAAAAGACTCAACCTATCTGTGATTTTCTGGATTATCTTGTAACGAATGTGCATAATACCAGCAATAATGCCGGAAAGAAAAGAAATCTGATTCGTGGATTATGTTCAGACATTAAGGATGTATCCTTTTCACTTGATAGTAAAATATTTGGAGAGAATTTTGAAGTTCTTCCACTTGGTATTGGAAAAAATGCTTACCGGATGCAGGAGGATATTCTATTCTGCAAGGAAAGAGGAAATGCCAATTCGACATTTAATGAGCTTGTAGTGATGTCTCCGTTTTTATCAGAAAGTGTGATTGCTGATTTTAACCTTACAGACAGGGCATTGTCGGACTGTAAGAGAACACTTGTTACGAGACGTTCTGAGCTTGGAAAACTCAAAGCATCAGATGTAGATAATTTTACCATCTATGCATTAAAGGATGAGATTATAGATGGTGAGGACGAGATCTCAGATGAGCTTGCAGATAAAAAGAAACAGGATATTCATGCAAAAATCTATCTGAGAAGGAAATATTCAGATGTTGACCTGTATCTTGGGTCCATGAATGCTTCCTATTCTGCAATTAATAAAAATGTTGAAATGATGTTGTGGCTTGGTACAAAGAATATGTATCTGAATGGGGATAAATTCTTAGAAGATATCTTCTGTGGACCAGCAGGAGATGTAAAGAATCCATTTGAGCAGGTTACAGTAGCGGATGCAGTTTTGGAAACAGAAAGTGATAATAGAAATCTGCTGGAGCAGAAAATCAAGGAATTGTGCCGTGTGAAAAGGCAGGCTGTAATTTCAGAAGATAATGAGAATGCCGGAAAGTACAAGATAGAGGTTGAGTTCAGTGGTATTGAATCTGATAGTGAGGTTACAGTATCACCACTTAATTCAAAGCAGGAGCAGACATTGTCAGAACACATAGAGTTTTCAGAACTTGAGATATTACAGTTATCTGAGTTCTATGAGATTACTGCAAGATCAGGTGATGATACAATCCGCAGAATTATTATGATCCCTACAAGTGGTTTCCCGGATGACAGAGAAAGTGCTGCAGTAAACAGTGTGGTAAAAGATAGGGCATCATTTGTTGAGTACATAGCGTTTGTACTTGGCGATGATTATATAGCATCTATGCTTGAAGGAAAGCAGATGGGAGAATCCGGCTTTTTTGCCAATTCGAGTGATGCAATGCCGGCACTCTATGAAAAGATGTTAAAGACATCTGTAGAAGAGCCGGAAAGAATAAAAGACATTGGATATGTGCTTAAGATGGTTACAGATAAGGATATTATACCGGATGAATTCTGTGAACTGTATGAGACTTTTTGTAATACTTTGAAAATCAGAAGATAACGAGGTGATGTTATGTCACAATTTAATATAGATGAAATTGAAAAGCGTACCCTTTCCGGTCTGAAGGATTTTCAAAGAGCAACTGTGGAGAGAGTGGATTATCTGTTCCGGCATAATCAGAATCGTGTGCTTGTAGCAGATGAAGTGGGTATGGGAAAAACTCTTATTGCCAGAGGAGCAATTGTAAAGACAGCAAGACTTAGAATCGAAGAGAAAGATGATCTGTTTAAGGTAATTTATATCTGCTCTAATCAGAACATAGCAAATCAGAATATCAGAAAACTTGATGTAACAGGAAAGAATGCCATCGGCTCAGTATCAGATACCAGACTGTCTATGCAGCATTTAAAGATTACTGAGCAGGAAAATGATCCGCAGATAAAGGAAGGTTTTATACAGCTTATCCCACTTACACCGGAAACATCTTTCCGTATGACTTCCGGAGGCGGAAGTGTGCAGGAAAGAGCACTGATGTATGCCATTTTAAGGAGAATGCCGGACTTTAAAGGACATGTAACTTCTCTTGAAAAATTTATGATAATGGATGCTGTAAAAGCATGGGGATTGGCAAAATGGAACCTTGAAAATCGCGTGGCAGAATGCGAAAAGATGACGAAGGGTGTCTATCCACAAAATGTGATAGATAAAATCCTTAATTATCAGGAGTATGAAAGTATAAGGGACTTGCTGCTTAATCATTTGCATGAAAGAAGATATCATAAACAGCTTACATATTCCAAATATTATGTGGTGAATAAGCTTCGTGTGATGTTTGCGAGAATCAGTGTATCTATGCTTGAACCAGATCTGGTAATCATGGATGAGTTTCAGAGATTTAAGTTTCTTCTGTCATCCGATGACAGTGAGCTTGGTATTCTTGCCCACAGTTTCCTTAGCGGACATGATACAAGGGTGCTGTTATTGTCGGCTACACCATATAAATTGTATTCTACCCTTGAAGAGATAGATGAAAATCAGCTTGATGAGCATTATGCAGAGTTTTTTCAGGTTATGAACTTTCTTTTTGATGATGAAGTCAAAGACATTAAATTCAAGGAAGTGTGGAAGAATTATTCCCATGCTCTAAGTGAGTTGAAAGCAGGAGATAGTGCAATTATCCGTATGAAGGAGCTGGCAGAAAATGCCATGTATCAGGGAGTCAGCAGGACAGAGCGTATATCTGTCATGGATTCCGGTGATTATACGGATGACAGCAGCGTGAAGC
>ENA-OUPA01000212-OUPA01000212.1-human-gut-metagenome-genome-assembly--contig:-NODE-212-length-44802-cov-5.54788_pt1 | contig 44802 bp, 51 predicted proteins | sample MGYA00237939_ERZ548770 | MGnify/ENA primary metagenome ERZ548770 (study PRJEB26490, sample SAMN05356877) | human gut metagenome | biome: terrestrial biome; feature: human-associated habitat; material...
ACATTGTATTACATGCGGAAATGGTACAGATGCGTTAACGATGATGATGATGGCATGGAATATCAAAGAAGGAGATGCAGTTTTTGTTCCAGATTTCACTTTTTTTGCTTCAGCAGAAGTAGTTTCATTTGAAGGTGCGACACCTGTATTCTATGATGTTGATCCGGATAGTTTCAATGCAGATGTGACATCTCTGAAGGATGCAATTCAAAAAGTAAAGGATGAGGGAAAACTTATACCGCGTGCAATTATTGCAGTAGACCTTTTTGGACAGCCGGCAGATTATGAAAAACTTGAAGCAATTGCAAAAGAAAACAATCTTCTTCTGTTGGAGGATGCTGCGCAGGGATTTGGCGGAAGAATTGGTGACAGAGAGGCATGTAGTTTCGGTGATGCATCTACAACATCATTTTTCCCGGCAAAACCATTAGGTTGTTATGGTGACGGTGGAGCTATTTTTACAGATGACGATGAGACAGCAGAATTATTAGAGTCTATCCGTGTACACGGAAAAGGACAGTTTAAGTATGACAATGTACGTATTGGTTGGAATTCAAGGCTTGATACACTTCAGGCAGCAATTCTTGGAGTTAAACTTACTGCATTTGAAAAGAATGAACTGAAAGCTGTTAATGAAGTTGCAAAGAAGTATACAGAAGTTCTGTCAGATATTGTTAAGACACCATGTGTTAAGAACGGATTTTATTCAAGCTGGGCACAGTATACAATTCAGCTGAAGAATCAGGAAGAAAGAGATGGGCTTCAGGCTTACTTAAAAGAAAATGGTGTTCCATCTATGGTTTATTATCCGAAGCCGATGCATTTACAGACCGCATTTTCTGATACAAAGAAGTATGTGGATTGTCCGGTTTCAGAGGAACTCTGTAAGAAAGTGCTTGCACTTCCGATGCATCCGTATATGGATGGTAAGGATATTGAAAAAGTGGTTTGTTATATTAGAGATTTTTTCGAAAAGAGGTAATTATGCCGCGCGATTTAGTATTTATAACGAAACAGTATCCATATGGAACGGGAGAAAGTTTCATTGAACAAGAAATAGAAATTGCAGCTCAAGAATTTGATAAGATATATCTTATAGCATATCAGGTTATTTCATTTGAAAATTGTAGAAAACTACCAGATAATGTTAAAGTGATTCCTCTTTTTAAAAAAGGAAAAGTTCAGAAGATAAGTAAGTATATTAAGTATTTATTTAGTAAAGAAATACGAAAAGAACTAATAAAAGAAAATAAAAATAATCATAGTTTGAAAGAAAAACGAAAATTAGCTTCATTTTATTTAGAAACAGTTATGAAAGAGGATGAAGTAAAGAAAATAATGAGTTCTTATCTTACCAATGGACAGTATATTCTCTATACATATTGGTTTAATGATACTGCTTATTTAGGTTATAGATTAATAAAAAAAAATCAGCAGAATCACTTCCCAGTGTTTATAAGTCGCGCTCATGGTTATGATTTATATAAAGAAAGAAATGGTGGAAATGAATTTCCATTCAGAAAAAAGATTTTTGAAAGAATAACGGCTGTTTATCCATGTTCAGATCAAGGACAGCAATACTTAAAGCAAGAATATCCAATGTATGCTCATAAGGTTGAAAGGAGTTATCTTGGGACAAATAGATATGGTGAAGTGATATTAAATAAAAAAGATGATGATGTTTTTCATATTGTTACCTGTTCAAATTTAATCCCGTTAAAACGGGTGGAGCGTTTAGCTGAGACATTATGTATTCTTGAGGAAAAAGATATCTGTTTTGCAAAGAAAATAAAATGGACATGTATAGGAGAGGGATCTTCATTTGAAAAGATAAGAGATATTTGCAAATCTTTTAAATTTATTCAATATGAATTTACAGGGCAGAAAAAGAATAAAGAGATTCTGAAATTCTATGCAGAAAATTATATTGATATTTTTATAAATTTAAGTACAACAGAGGGGCTGCCGGTATCTATTATGGAGGCAATGTCGTATGGAATTCCAGTAATTGCTACTAATGTAGGTGGAACATCAGAAATAGTAGACAATGAAAGTGGTATTCTAATTGACATCGATTTTACTAATGAGTTATTATGTGACATAATTTGCAAAATTAATTTTATGGATCAAAGTAAAAAAGATGAAATGAGAAAAAAAGCATTAAATAAGTGGAAATATGAGTTTCAGGCAGAAAAGAATTATACAGAGTTTTATAATCGTATTAAACAATTGCAATAGAAAGAGGTGGAGTAGATGTTTGTTTCAGTGTGCATAATTGCGTATAATGAAGAAAAGGCATTACCATCGCTTTTGTCAGATATTGCAAAACAAACGTATTCACATAAAGATATAGAGGTTGTACTGGTCGATTCTATGTCTACGGACAAAACAAAAGAAATAATGACTAATTTTGCAACTCAAAATAATGATTTTAAGAGTATTCTTGTAAAAGATAATCCAAAAAGAAAACAGGCTTCAGGGTGGAATATAGCTATTAATTCATCAAAGGGAGATGTGATTATACGGATTGATGCTCACACGATGATACCGAAAGATTTTGTTGAAAAGAATGTCCATGTCATTGAAGGCGGGGAATATGTTTCAGGTGGACCAAGACCAAATATCGTTGAAGATGAAACGCCATGGAAAAAAACATTATTATTAGCTGAAAAATCAATGTTTGGAAGTAGTATTGCACCATATAGGGCAGGACATCACAAGCGATACGTAAAATCTGTTTTTCACGGAGCTTATCGGAGAGAAGTTTTTGAAAAAGCAGGGCTTTTTAATGAAAAGCTTGGAAGAACAGAAGATAATGAAATGCATTACAGAATTCGAAAAGCTGGATATAAAATCTGTTTTACGCCGGATATTATTTCATATCAGCATGTAAGAAGTTCCTGGAAAGGTATAATAAAACAGAAATTTCTAAATGGATATTGGATAGGTTTAACATTAAGTATTTGTCCGTATTGCTTTTCAATATTTCATTTTATTCCTTTTGTATTTTGCTTAGCATTAATTGTTTCCATTATTTTGTACGCATTAGGATACAAAATGCTTTTCTTAATATTGGCTTTAGCATATATAGTATGTAATTTAGTTATGTCTTTTCTAGCAATTTTAAAAGGAAAACCTTGTTTACAATATATAGTTTTACCAATTATATTTTTATCACTTCATATAAGTTATGGGATTGGAACAATGTGTGGTTTGATAAAAATGCCATTTTGGTGGTATAAAAATGTGAAAAAGAAGGGATAGAAAGATGTTAGACAATTTGAAGGTGAATTGTAGACGTTATATTTTTAACATAATGCTGCTCTTAATAGGGGGAGCATTATTTATTATCGGATTTAAAACTGCACATATAGAATTAATGCTTTGGGGTGTATTTGGCTTATGGTTTAATAATATGTTTTATGCAATGAAAAATATTCGAGAAAGAATTGTTTTTTTCTTATTTCATATTTCATTTTTTACATTTTTACTTAGTAGAGGAATAATATCATTTATAAAATACGGAGAATGGTGGAAAAATTCATCTCAGGCAATAGACAATTATTATTTTGCTTTTTGTGCAATCGCATTGTCATTAGTCGGTATTTTTATAGGTGCGCTTATTCTGAATAACATATTGTTGAGAAAACAAGAAATAAAACAAGAAGAAGTTAAAGATTATAAATGTTTACAAATAGCATCACTAATAATATTTGGTGTATCAGCACTCTTTTTTGGGATACAGGAAGCTGAAAAATTAATTTATATGGCGGGAAAAGGATATGTTGAATATTATAGAAATTTTCATACGCAATTACCAGGAATCATATATACAATTGCCTCATTTATGAAATATAGTTTATGCGTTTTTCTTGCCACAAAACCAAGGAAAAAAACAGCGTTTATTCCGCTATTTATATTTGAAATATCAGCGTTACCGGAATTGATAATTGGAATGCGAAATCCTATTATTCTAAATACATTATTTATTTTATCATATTATGTGATAAGAGACTATCAGGATAAAGAGGAAAAGTGGATTGGAAAATTTGAAAAAATTATTTTGGGAATAGGTACACCAATTGGACTCATATTTATGGATTTGTATGCGAATATCAGAAGTCATTTGGCGATTACAGCTGACAATATTATTCAATCATTGATTGATTTTTTTTATGGACAAGGCGTTACATTTGATGTTATTGTCAGAGGTTATGGGTGGAGATTAAATTTACCGGAGAGACCTTTTAGAAATTATACATTTGGTGGATTTATCGATTATATAGTTCATGGCCGGATTGGGCAAAAAATATTTGGAACAGCAGCACTTCCGACTAACAACTGTTATGAAAATGGCAAATTTAGTAATAGTTTAGCACATAATTTGGCTTACACAATGGATAAGGATATGTACTTGTCCGGACGGGGATGGGGCTCATCTTATTTACTAGAGAACTATATTGATTTTGGATATATGGGTGTTTTCTTGTTAAGTATTATTTTAGGGATAATATTAATATTCTTAGTCAGAGGTTTTTTTGGGAAGAAACTCATTAGTATAATTTGTTTGGTTAGTATGATGGAAATATACTTTATTCCACGTGCAGAGGCCACGGGGTGGTTAACATTTATCATAACTTTTCAGTTTTGGGTATGCATTATAGGATGCTATATAGGAAGTAAGATACTTGAAATAATAATTGACTGGATTAGGAAGAAGGAGAAAGATGGAAATTTATCAAAAGATAATATGTAGAATAGTAAATGTTTCTGCAAAATATTCAAACAAAATAGATAGGAAGAGAAAAGAAAACGCATTGCTAATATCGTGTTTAATGATTACATGCTGTGCATTAGCGTATAGTTGTGTTTTGTCAGGAGTACATTTACTAGTTAAGTGTATGATTGGAGCTATTTTGTGTGTATGCATAATATTTTTCTCTATAGACAACGAAATTAAACCTGTAAAATGGGATAAAAAAGTTGTATATTTATGGTTTGCTTTTGGGATAATCCGTTTGATTTCAAGTTTCGTAACATCATTAGAGTATCTTCCATTAGCACTTATCTGGTTGATTATTTTTCCAACGATTTTTCTGGTGTGGAATAACAGAGGTGATTATTCTACATTAGTAGATTGTTTATATAAGGCAATAGTTTATCCTGTTTCTATGCTGGTGTTAATTTCTATTTTTACGGTTAAAGTCAGTGGTATCGGATATGGAGGTATAACTGGAAATGCAAATTCATTGGGACAGTACATTTCAGTGGCATTTCCCTTGCTTTTAGCAAAACACGAAACGGAATGCAAAAATAAAAGAAAAAGTGTATTATGGCTGGTTCAGTTTGCACTTTTCTGTGTTGCTATTTTTTTTACAAAGAGTAGAACAACGGTACTTATGTTTGCAATAACATTTTTGGCATGGATTGGATATCAGTTATTGATAAAAAAAGTGAGCGTGAAGAAATATGGAATAGAATTAGTAAAATTAGTATTGATCACACTTATTATTTTTGGAGTAACTGTAGAAATTAATGAAGTAGTTGCATCGCAGATTGATTATAACCCTGTGCAAATAGAGTTGAAAAAAAGTGAGAAGCAAGAAGGAGGAATGAAAAATATCATTGGTGGTTATGTAGACCGAATGGATGGAAATGATAAACATGCTGGGGGACTGAATAATTATTCGTCTGGCAGAATTGGAATTTGGGAGAGCTCATTGCAGAAATTGAATCTGTCAGGACACCCAAGTAGTGATCATATTATTACGGAAAGAAATGGTGATGTAGGCAATAATGTGCATAATACATTTCTTCAATTCGCATATGACCACGGAGTATTGGGGGGAATCTTATTCCTTCTTTTGTATGGAATGTCGTTGATTAAAACAGTATTGATATGTGCAAAAGGGAAAAAGGATACGGAGTGGATTTTATATGTAAATCTATCGTATATTTCAGTTGCAATGTTAGCTAGTGTTAATCTTCCGTTTTTATATGTAATTAGTTTTATATACTATATTAGTTATGCACAGTTGTTTGAAAAAGAAAATATCAAATAGAAAAAAGTGATTTATTCTATTTGATTATGGAGGAGTATTGAATGATTTCGTTTATAATACCGGCTTATAATGCTGAAAAGACAATAGAGAAGTGTATAGACAGTATATTACATATTCAGAATTATGAAATAGAGGTTATTATTATTAATGATGGATCCACAGATGATACATTAAACGAATGTTTAAAAATAGACGATGAAAGAGTTTTGGTTATAACGCAAAAAAATAAAGGTGTTTCAGCAGCCAGAAACAGAGGGATTTTAGAAGCAAGAGGAGACTATGTTGTCTTTGTTGATTCAGATGATGAAATTGATGCTTCTGAGATGGAAAAGGCTTTGTTAAAAACAGATGAGAAAGAAGAAATTATATTATATAATTTTATTAGAAAAAAAGATGGGGCAGAAGCCAAGGATGCACCTATATTAGAACCAGGTAAGTATGATAAAGATACGATAGAACATTTGATACGAAGAATGCTTGATGCGCCAACATATAAATACAAAAAGAGTACTGTGATTCAGGGAAGTGCAGCTAGATATATTATTTCTAAACGGTTTTTAATCGATAATAGAATTTTATTTGTCGAAAATTTAAGCTATGCCGAAGACTTGTGCTTTTCAGTTGCTTTGTTGAAAAAGGCAAATAGGATTTATATAACATGTTGTTATCCTTATACGATTAATATATTAACAGGAAGCAATTCAAGAAAATATATTAATGATTACTGGTTAAAATTGAAAACTGTTCACGGGATTATAAGTGGCTTAACAAATAAGAATGAAGAAGAGTTATATTATTCTTATGGTTGCTCAGCTCTTAATCATTATATTCTTTATTTATCCGCAAAAGATGCAGAAGAAAAATGTCGTGATATTATTTATGATGAAAAGATGAAACAAAGTATTAAAAGTATTAATTTTAGGAATAAAACTAAGATAGAGGTATGTACAGACAAGCTATTAATGAATAATCAAGTGAGAAAATTAGTTTTATTAAAGAAGACGTATTTTAATATGCTGCGAGTGGGCTCTTATATAAAGAGAAAAATATGGAGAAATACTAAATGAAAGTTGAGCGTACAAGAAATGCTACAAGAAATGCTATTTTTGGTGTGATATATAAAATTTATGTTATGCTTGTGCCGTTTGTAATGAGAACTCTAATGATATATATCATGGGAGTAAATTACCTTGGTTTAAACAGTTTATTCACGTCTGTTTTACAAATGTTGAATTTGGCAGAGTCGGGTGTTGGTTCAGCTATGGTATTTAGTATGTATAAACCGATTGCTGAAGGTGACGGAAAGAAAATTTGTGCTTTAATGCGTTTGTACAAAATCTATTACAGAGTAATAGGAACAATTGTATTAATTGGTGGAATAATTATAACTCCTTTTTTAAAATATTTAATCAAAAGTGATTTGCCGGCAGATATAAACTTATATATTTTGTTTTATTTAAATTTAGCATCAACGATAAGCACCTATTGGTTGTTTTCATATAAAAATTGTTTATTATTTGCACACCAAAGATCAGATGTGTCAACAAAAATTTCGATTATAACAGAAACGTGTAAGTACATTTTGCAAATTTTTTCTATTGTATGTTTGAAGAATTACTATGCTTATACTGTTGTAATTATATTAATGCAGATTATTACCAATATTGTTACTGCAAAAGTATCAGATCAAATGTATCCGGCATATAAAGCACAGGGAAATATGCCTAAAGAAGAGGTTAGGGAAATCAATATAAAGATCAAGGATTTATTTTTAACCAAAATTGGTACTGCTATATTTAATTCAGCAGATACTTTGGTGATTTCATCATTTTTAGGGCTAACAGTTTTGGCGGTATATCAAAATTACTATTTTATAGTGATTTCTATCACGGGTGTGATTAATATAATATATACATCTTGCACAGCTGGAATAGGAAACAGTTTAATATTGGAAACAGAGGAGAAAAATTATAGAGATCTAAATAAATTTACACTGCTTATTGTGTGGATAGCAGGATTCTGTACAATTTGTTTATTATGTTTGTTCCAACCATTTATGAAATTATGGGTAGGGGAGAAACTGATGTTAAATTTTTCTGCGATTATATTTTTTTGTATATTCTTTTATGTGAATCAAGTTCATGCTATTCTTGATTTGTATAAAGATGCGGCTGGAATGTGGCATGAGGATCGTTTTAGACCTTTTACAGTAGCTATGATTAATTTAATATTAAATATTATTTTAGTTAATGTGATAGGTGTTTATGGAGTCTTATTGGCAAGTTGTATTGCGAAAGTTTTTGTTGGAATTCCATGGGTGATTAGAAATCTTTTCAAAGTAGTATTTCATAGGAATTGTTTGGATTATGTGAAGAATATATTTAAATATGCAGTTCAAGTGGCGTTTGTTTCAATGGTTATCTATTATTGCTGTACAAAAATTCCAGCGGTAGGAATAGTTGAGATTGTAATGCGTTTACTTATATGTGTGGTCGGAGGAAATCTATTGTTTATTATTTTGTGGAAAAGAGATTCTTTGTTTAAAGATGTTATCATGATAATACAGAATCTGCTACCAGAGAAGCTGAAGAAAATACTATATCCATTATTGAAATGGATATAGTATTTAGTTATTGCAACAGGGGGGATAAAAAATGAAAAGAAAACGTATTGTAATATTTTTGACCGTGGGTATCATGGTACTAAATAATAATTTAGTGTTTGCGGAAGCAAATGAGAATCAGATTATTGCAAATGTATTAGAACCGTCAACTGAATTATCTGAAGATGACAGAGAAGAGGAAGTCATTCATGGTTGGGAAGCAAATCTAAAGAGTATCAACATTAAGGTTGGAGAAAAGACGTATTTCTATATGAGCAAAGATAAGGAAGAAGATAATGATACAAATGAGCTTGTAATGGATATACAATATAATAAGGTTTCTCTTTCTGAACGTAACTTAAGCAATGAAGATTTGAATTCATTAGGATTGCAGGATAATTATGTGATTTGTTATGAAATAGTAGGAGTACGTTCAGGCGAAGATAAAATTACAGTGAGTAATAAGAATGGGGATATTATAGACAGTATTACAGTTAATATTGAAGAGGAAAAAGAGAAGATACTTGAAGGAGAAAATGAGAAAGTAGAAGAATGCGTTGGACAGAATAAAAATAGCAGAGCAGTAGGATGGTCAGAGGATGGATTATATTATACAAATGAGAATGGTGAGTTAGCTAAAGGAATAACAAAAATTAATGATCAATTTTATCATTTTGACAAAGAATCGGGAATGTTGATTAAACAGGCAGGTTGGATAGATGAAGGAGAGAAAAAATATTATTCAAATGCGGATGGAGTATTATATGTTAATCAATTTATCTCCTTTGGAAGTACGAAATATTACATGGGAGAAGATGGAAGCGTCCAGAAAGGGATCGTGAAGGCAAACGATGGAAATTACTATCATATGGATGAAGAAAGCGGAATTCTGGTAAAAAAAGCAGGCTGGTTGGAGAAGGATGGAAAGAGATATTATGCTAATGCAGAAGGAAGATTGTACCGGAATCAGTTTATCTCCTTTGGAAGTACGAAATATTACATGGGAGAAGATGGAAGCGTCCAGAAAGGGATCGTGAAGGCAAACGATGGAAATTACTATCATATGGATGAAGAAAGCGGAATTCTGGTAAAAAAAGCAGGCTGGTTGGAGAAGGATGGAAAGAGATATTATGCCAATGCAGAAGGAAGATTGTACCGGAATCAGTTCATTTCTTTTGGAAGCCAATATTATTATTGTACTGGAGATGCAAGTATTGTACAAGGAAAAAAATACCCGGTTAAAGGTGTTCTTTATACATTCGATAAAAATGGAGTAATGCAAATTACTCCGGGATGGGGAGAATACAATGGTAAGAAATATTACATTAATCCATCAACAGGATTCCCATATAAAGGATGGATTACATTTGGACAAACATCATATTATGCAGATTCTAATGGATTATTAGTAAGTGGATGGCAAAAAATCAATGGATATTCATATTATTTCTATCCATCCAATTACGTAATGGCAAGAAACACGACAATTAATGGAAAAAGAATTGGACAAGATGGAAGAGTTGCAAAATATTCAGACAGAATGGCCATTTTTTCTACGGTATCAACAAATAATGAAAATGGTACATATAATATGAGTAGAGCATTAAAGAGCTTTAATCAGGTTGTCATTCAGCCAGGACAGACACTTTCCTTTTTCTCTGTAGCTGGACCATGTGGAAAAGCACAAGGATACAAACAGGCAGGTGTTGTAGGTGGTGTTGGATATGGCGGAGGAATCTGCCAGGCAAGTACAACATTATATGGAGCAGCAGTACGGGCTGGTCTTACTATTGTTCAGAGAAGGAATCATTCTGTTCCATCTACATATGTTCCAATTGGTCAGGATGCTATGGTGGATTATGGGTCATCTGATTTGAAATTTAGAAATGATTATGATTATCCAGTAAAACTAGTAACATATGTTAGTGGGAGAACTTTGTATGCCGAAGTATGGGGCATGCAGCCAGGTTGGTACGATTATATTAATGTAAGATCTTGGAGTACTGGAGTAAAATCAGCAGTTGCATATAGAGATTACGTTAAGAATGGAAAGACTGTAAAAACTGAACAATTACCAAGTTCATATTACAAATAATTTAAAATAACATACTATAGAAAAAGACTGATTGGAAAATCAGTCTTTTTTTAAACGCATTTTTGTGTTATTATCATAGAGAAATCTATGGGGAGCAATAAGCAAGAGGAGGTTAAGATATATGAAAAAGCTATTAGTAGTTGTAATGTTGACAAGTATGGTGCTTTTTTCAGTGGGATGTGAGAAAAACAATGTGGATACAGAACAAAATACTACAGTAGAGGATTCAGGCAATAAGGATACAAGTGAAACGATAGATTCTGAAAAAAATAATCAAAAACAGGAGGAAGAAAAAAGCAATATTTCAGAAGAAAAGCAAGAGATGAAGACGTTGAAAATTTACTATGTGAATGAAAATGCTGAAATCGTTTCGGAAGAGATGAAGACAGAAAACATAGATGATACAACAGTTTGGAATCAATTAATAGAAAAAGGTATTCTGACAGAAGGTTGTAAACTAAACAGTTGTAAAATTGACGAGAATAATAAAACAATAGATCTGGATATGAATACAGAAGTTGGTGAACGTATCAGAAGTATGGGGACCACAGGGAAAGATGAAATACTTACATGTATTGTGAACTCCTATTTGGATACATATAACTGTGAGAAACTTAAATTAACAGAGAATGGACAGGCGTTAGATACAGGTGATACAGAGTTAGATGGATACATGAATCACTTCTGAATGGAAATAAGAGCAATTGATAAACATAGCAAGTAGGTAGGAGAAAAAATGATATCAAAAATAAGAACTTGTCTGGTTGCAATATTAGCAGTAACAACTGTGATTACATCTATACCGGTTTATGCAACGGACACAAAAGTGGATACAAATATAGAAACAGTTGAAAATCAACTATCAGACAGTGAGCAGATAGAAGAAAATCAAGTTCAGAATGCAATAGAGCAGCACTTGAATTATTTGTACATAGAAAGTCCGTACGTAGAAACTCCGGCAACACAGAGAATTGTTGTTTCCTGGGGGGATGGAACAGAAAATATTGAAGAGATTGATTTAAGTGTAGAACATAATGGGGATACACAAACATGGACTTCTGTAAAATCAGAAGACGGTGTCTTTCTATATGAGAAGGCATATGCAGATGGAGAGGATGGAATTTATACAATAACCAAATTGACAGTAAAGACAGCAGAGATGGAAACAAGTTATTTGCTGTCGGATCTTGGAATGGAAGCAAAATTTGGTGTTAATGAAGCATATGAAGGAATGTCAGAATTACAGCCGCTTGAAGGACAACCGGATGCAGAAGCAGCAACTGATGAGGAGCAGTATGATGTTGCTGTTATGAGTATTGATGAAGATGGGAATGTAATGGAAGAGTCCAGTATAGAAGATGCATTGGAGAAAGCGGAAGTTGAAGAATACAATTCGGATGAAGATATTCAGACTTATGCAGGGGATAATGCAAGAGCTGTTAATGAAAATGTTGTGGTTGCACTTGATCCGGGACATGACTCAACGCACACAGGAGCAGGAGCGAATGGTGTAAGAGAGGAAGTTTTAACTTTAAAGATTGCACAATATTGTAAGGAAGAATTGGAAAAGTATGCGAATGTGTCAGTTTATATGACACGAACGACGGCTGCATGCCCATACCCAGGCAATAAGAACAGTGGTGGGGATATTAGTGACCGAGTATATGCAGCTGCAAAGGCAGGGGCAAGTATATTTGTAAGTTTTCATTTAAATTCTTCTACATCGACTTCAGCAAAAGGTGCAGAAGTAATTGTACCAAATAATAGTTGGAAACCAGAAGTTGCACAGCAGGGAAAAGAGCTAGCGAATGACATTATGGATGAGCTGACTGCGATTGGTTTGCAGAAAAGATCTATTTATAGTAAAGATACAACACTGGCAAATGAAAAGTATCCAGATGGATCAAAATCAGATTATTTTTCAGTTCAGATTGCAGCGAAAGAAAATAATATTCCTGGAATTATAGTAGAACATGCATTTGTAACGAATACAGGCGATGTGAATACATATCTGAATAATGAAGCCGGGTTAAAAAAGCTTGGTGTTGCGGATGCTACTGGTATAGCTAAATATTTAGGACTATCTAAGACAACAGGAACTTGGGTGCAAGATTCTAATGGATGGAAATATAAAGAAAATGGAAAGTATGTTAGTAATTCATGGAAAGATATTGCGAGATCTAGATATTACTTTGATTCGAATGGATATAGAGTGACTGGCTGGCAGACAATCTCAAATAAGAAATATTATTTTATGTCTGATGGAACGATGCGAAGAGGTTGGTTATCTTTTGGAACGACATATTATTATATGGGGCAAGATGGAGTAATGAAGACCGGCTGGCAGACAATTTCAGATAAAAAATATTATTTTATGACAGACGGAACAATGTGGCGAGGTTGGTTATCTTTTGGAAGTATAAAATATTATTTTATGACAGATGGGACAATGCGAACTGGTTGGTTGTCTTTTGGAAGTACGTATTACTATATGGGTCAAAATGGAATTATGCAGACTGGTTGGCAGACAATTTCAAATAAGAAATATTATTTTATGACAGATGGAACAATGTGGAGAGGGTGGTTATCTTTCGGAAGCGTAAAGTATTATTTTGATTCCAAAGGAGTTATGGTAACAGGGAATTATAAAATAGATGGAAAAACATATATATTTGCTCCGGATGGAAAGTTGACAGAAGATAAACAATATGGATGGAAGGAGGAAAATGAAAAAACATATTATTATAATAAAGAAGGACAAAAAGTGACTGGTTGGCAAACAATTGAAGATAAAAAGTATTATTTTATGTCGGATGGGACAATGCGAACTGGTTGGTTGTCTTTTGGAAGCACATATTACTATATGGGTCAAGATGGAGTAATGAAGACCAGTTGGCAGACGATTGAAAATAAAAAGTATTACTTTATGACAGATGGAACAATGAGAAGAGGTTGGTTGTCTTTTGGAAGCACATATTACTATATGGGTCAAGATGGGGTAATGAAGACCGGTTGGCAGACGGTTGAAAATAAAAAGTATTACTTTATGACAGATGGAACAATGAGAAGAGGCTGGTTGTCTTTCGGAAGCACATATTATTATATGGGTCAAGATGGAGTAATGAAGACCGGTTGGCAGACGATTGAAAATAAAAAGTATTACTTTATGACAGATGGAACAATGAGAAGAGGCTGGTTGTCTTTTGGAAGCACATATTATTATATGGGTCAAGATGGAGTAATAAAGACCGGTTGGCAGACGATTTCAAATAAAAGATATTATTTTCTGCAGGATGGGACGATGCTAAGAAGTTGGCAGATAATTGCAAATAAAAAATATTATTTTATGCAAGATGGAGCAATGTGGACTGGTTGGCTGTCTTTCGGAAAAACAAGATATTATTTGGATAAAAACGGAGTGATGCAGACAGGATGGCAATTTATATCCAATACATGGTATTATTTCCGAACCAATGGAACATTGGATGATTCTTGTACTACAGATCAGTTGATGGCTGTTTCTGGAAAGACTACTGTGACTGCATCTCAGATGGAAAAATATTTTAAGGATAAAGGTGCAACATATCCGGCATATTATTCCAAAACGGATGCGCCAACACTTGAAAAATTCTGTCAGATTTACGTTGAAGAAGCGAATGCGGAAGGAATCAACGGTGCAATTGCATTTACACAGGCAATGAAAGAGACTGCATGGCTTAAATTTGGTGGCGATGTTAAGATTGAACAGAACAATTTTGCAGGACTTGGAACAACTGGTGGCGGCGTTGCCGGAGCATCATTTGCTACGGTACGTGAAGGAATACGAGCTCAGATCCAGCATTTAAAGGCATATGGATCCAAAAATGCATTGAAGAATGAATGCGTAGATCCAAGATTTTCATTAGTTGCAAGAGGAAGTGCTCTTTATGTGGAATGGCTTGGGCAGAAAGAAAATCCAAATAGATATGGCTGGGCTACAAGTAAAGGCTATGGTATTGATATTGTAAAAATGGTGAAAAACCTGCAAACATATTAAAGAAATAATAGTTTGGGCGTCTATTGTAAGTTCAATAGGCGCCTTCTTAGTAAAACGATATTCATTGTTTACTATGCAAGATGGAGAATATTCAGAATGAAAAAAATATGTTTTGTTAATTATGATATGACAGTAACAGGAGGAGTTGAGCAAGTCACAACAACTCTTGCAAATGAGTTTTGTAAAGAATATGAAGTATATATTTATGCAATCTTTGGAAAGGGAAGGCATGTTCCATATGATTTGGATCCGAGAATCACATACAGAGCAGAACTAGAAGAAGAGTGTCGAGTACGCGACAGAATTAAGAAGACATTTCGACCATTTAGAGAATTTGTTAGACAAAATCAAATAGATGTGGTTTTCCTTATGGAGAATTATCCAGCTATGACGGTTTCACCGGTTCGCTTTTTTACGAAAGCAAAGTATGTGTTTTGTGATCATGGTGCATTGATGAATGAATGGGAGAAGAAAGATATCCGATTTTTCCGTTTCTGGGATTCGTTAATTTCACATTGTACAGTGACATTGACGGAGCAGAACAGACAGGATTATATTAGAAAATTTCATATAAATCCAAAAAAAATCCGAAGTATATATAATTGGATCAAACCAGAAATTCTGACTATGCGAAAGGAATACAAAGCGGATTCGAGAAAAATCATCACAGTTGGAAGATTCAGTGAAGAAAAGGGATATGATCTTCTGGTAGAAGTGGCGAAAAAAGTATTGCCTTCTCATCCTGAGTGGGAATGGCATTTATACGGGACGGGAGATACTTTTGACGAGATACACCAAAAGGTGGTAGAATACGATTTAACGTCTCAATTGATTCAGAAAGGGAATGTAAAAGATGTGTATAAGTTGTATAATGAATATGCATTTTTGGTATTACCATCTTACAGGGAAGGATTGCCGTTAGTATTGCTTGAGGCAAAGGCAAGTGGACTTCCTATGGTGAGTTTTGATGTGACAACAGGACCAAGAGAAATCGTTGAGGAGGGAAAGGATGGCTATTTAATCCCCCCTTATGATTTGGACAAGATGGCAAATCGTATAGAATTGTTGATGGATAGTGAAGAAAGAAGAATTGCGTTTTCAAATCATACGATATCGGGTGTAAAAAAATTTGAAAAAGAAGAGATTTATCGACAGTGGACGAATCTGATAGATGAACTGACAATGGAAAGGAAGTAATTGGAAAGTAAATGAAAGTATTACAAGTTGGATTATCCTTTAATCCCGGAGGTATTGAAAGTTTTGTGATGTCCTATTATAGGGAATTGAGTAAGCAAGGAGTAAGATTTGATTTTATAAGTATGTTTCCTCACCTTGCGTATGAAGAAGAAATCAAATCACTTGGAGGAAAAGTGTTTCATACGTGTGATGCAAGAAAACATCCATTGAAATTCAGCAGACAAATGAGAAAGATACTTCGAATCGGAAGATATGATGCAGTTCATGTAAATATGCTGTCAGCAGCGAATATAGTACCGCTGATTGTGGCAAGCTATGGAAAGGTTCCAACAGTGATTGCACACTCACATAATTCTTCGACTCCGGGAGTGGTGAGAAATTTGTTGCACAGAATTAACCGACCGTTGATTCCAATGTTTGCTACAAAGTATTTTGCATGCAGTGAATTGGCTGGAGAATGGCTCTTTTCAAAAAAGATCAGAAAGAGTAACAATTATCATCTTATCCACAATGCTCTTGATCTGAAAAAATTTGCTTTCAGTTCGTCAGAACGTGAAGAAATCCGTCACGAACTGGGAGTAGAAGGGAAATTTGTGCTCGGACATGTGGGACGTTTTGAAGAACAGAAGAATCATGAATTCCTTTTAGAAATCTTTCGCGAGGTTGCATCTGCCTGTGAAGAAACTATACTTTTGTTAGTTGGAGAAGGAGAACTTCAGGAAATGATCCAAAAGAAAGCTGAGGAATATGGAATAGAAGATAGAATCAGATTTCTAGGGATCAGAAAAGATGTTGCAGAACTATGGAAAGGAATGGACATTTTTGTATTCCCATCTCTTTTTGAGGGTCTTCCTATTGTTGCGTTGGAAGCGCAGGCATCCGGAATCAGGAGTGTAATGGCAGATACGATTACAACAGAAGTGAAGATAGTTAATAAAGTGAGATTTCTGTCACTTCAGGATTCGCCAAAAGAATGGAGCCGTGTGATTCTTTCCTACAAAGATGAAAACAGGAGCGAAGAAGAAAATTCAGGAATCAGGCAGGCATTTGCAAAAGCAGGATATGATATTGAAAGCGCTGCACAGACTTTGCTTTCATACTATGAATAAAATGGAGGAGATATCATGCCGACAATCAGTGTGATCGTACCGGTTTATAAAGTTGAACCATATATAAGAAAGTGTGTGGAGTCCATTTTGGGACAGACATTTTCTGATATTCAGGTGATTCTGGTAGACGATGGGAGTCCCGACCAGTGTGGAAAAATATGTGATGAATATGCAAAACAGGACAATCGAGTGGAAGTGATACATAAGGAAAATGGTGGACTTAGTGATGCCAGAAATGCTGGAATTCCCTATGCAAAAGGAGAATATATCATTTTTTTAGACAGTGATGACTATATTGAAAATGATATGTTTGAATATATGTATACACGTATCAAAGATAGCGGAGCAGATATGGCAACATGTGGCTTATATGAAGTGTATAAAGACAGAATCGAGACACAAAAGGAAGAGGTGGATTTTGTCTGCACAGGAGAAGAGGCTTTTCGCTGTATCCTCAGGGGGCATACGATCCGTGGAGAAATATGGAATAAGCTGATCCGGAAAAGCTGTATCGAAGATCTTCGATTTCCGAAGGGAAGATTGTATGAAGATATTTATTATACAGTAGACCTTATGCAGCGAATTAAGAAAGTGGCAGTAGGAACAAAGCCGAAGTATTATTATCTTCATCGAGAAGACAGTATTACCGGAAAGGCATACCGTCCGAAAGTATTTGACATAATAGATGGCTATACAAAGAATTATGAAGTAGTGAAAGAGAAATTTCCATCACTAACACAGGAGGCAGAGTGCCTCTGGATCTGGTCACGCTTTATTGTTCTGGATAAGATGCTGTTACAGGAGGATTATAAGAAGTTAGAAGGATATCAGGATTTAAAACGCTTTATTCATAGGCATATACTGACAATCCTACGAAATCCATATTTTCAGCCAAAGAGAAAGATTTCATCTATTGTATTGTGCGTAAATACGGGCTTGTACAGGAAGATGGTATTCATGAGTGAGGAAAAGAAAAAATAGATGAAGAGACATGCGTATTTAATTAAGGCACATCATCAGTTTGATTTATTAGAAAAATTGTTATGGCTTCTTGATGATGAAAGAAATGATATCTATATTCATATAGGTGTTGGAGTGAACTACGATAGGGCCAGATTTGAAAAATGTGTGAAAAAATCTGGGATTTTTTTTGTGTATCCAGTAAAGGAATCCTGGGGAGGATATAGTCAGATTGAAAGTGAGCTTCATCTTTTTGAAGCGGCAGCAGAAAATAGTTATGCATATTATCATTTACTGAGTGGAGTGGATCTTCCATTAAAAACACAGGATGAGATCCATGCTTTTTTTGATGCAAATGATGGAAAAGAGTTCATTTATTTCTGTCCGAAGTCTTTTTGGAAAGAGTCTGCTTATAAATATGAGCAGTACCGCTTTTGGCAGGAAAAGATTGGAAGAAAACAGAAGGGAGTTTATTTCTTTATGGAAAAGATTTCCTTATTTCTGCAACGCAGACTCGGAATCAGGAGACATCAACCAGAAATGGAATATTGCTTGGGGGCTAATTGGGTAAGCATTACACATTCACTGACAAAATATATCATCGAACAGAAAAATCTGATAAAAAAGCTGTTTGAGAAAACATTATGTTGTGATGAATTTTTTGTTCAGACATTGGTGTGGAATTCAAAATACAGAGAGAATGTATATTCCTTTGAGGAGGATTATTTTGCCTGTCTTCGCTTGGTAGACTGGAAACGGGGGAATCCATATGTCTGGAGAAATCAAGATTATGAAGAACTGATGAATGCCCCACATCTCTTTGCACGTAAGTTCGATGAAAATATTGACCAGGAGGTTATAGATAAAATCTTTCAGACAATATCTAGTAGACAAAAAGCAGGAAAGGAGAACTCATGAGAGGAAAACAGGCTTTTAAGAATATGGTGGCTAATTTGTTTTTGCAGGTAATTGTTCTTTTGTCCGGATTGATATTGCCACGTTTTATTCTTGAGGCTTATGGATCCAGTGTAAATGGAATGATTACTTCTGTAAATCAGTTTCTGACTTATCTAGGACTTGCAGAAGCAGGCGTGGGGACTGCGACGGTAGTTGCGCTTTATACGCCACTTGCCCTAAATCAAACAGGGGAAGTGAATTCTATTCTTTCAGCTTCAAGAAAATTTTATAATAAATCAGGAATGTTATTTCTTACATTGACAATAGTTCTTGTTGGCGTATATCCGTATTTCATTTCAGGACAATTAGATAATAGTCTTGTGAGGTGGATGATTATTGTTTTGTCGGGAAGTACACTGGTGGATTATTTTTTTCTTGGTAAATACAGAGTATTACTAACAGCAAACCAAGAAGGATATGTAGTTGCTTTAATTCAGGCAGCAGGTACAGTTGTTAATATGGTTGTATCCATATTTCTGATTTATATTGGAGCAGGTGTTTTAATTGTAAAGGCAGTAGCAACTGGTGTATATATGCTTCGCCTGGTGTTAGTTAAAATCTATGCAAAGCGGAAATATCCGGAACTTGATTTTCATGCAGAACCAAAGGATAGTGCATTAAAGCAGAAAAATGCAGCACTTTTACATCAGGTTGTTGGTATTATCGTGAACAATACTGATACAACAGTACTCACAATTTGCCTGGGTACAAAGTCCCTTCTTGAGGTTAGTGTCTATGGAGTTTATATGATGGTAGTTAATGCAGTGAATCAGTTGATGACATCGTTTTCGAATGGTCTGACCGCAGGATTTGGAGAAGTGATCGCCAAGAATGAGGAAGAGACACTAAAAAAGAGCTATTCAAGTTATGAGTATATGTATTTTGTAATCATGTTTATTGTGATTGCCTGCATGGGAGTGTTGATCTTGCCGTTTGTTGGAGTGTATACGGTTAACTTGACAGATGTGCAGTATGTGCGTCCTCTGCTGGGACTCCTTTTTACTTTGATTGTTCTGATGCAGAATGTAAGGATTCCGGGATTGACGATTATTTGCGCAGCAGGGCATTATAAGGAAACGAGATATCAGGCGATTTTAGAAGCTGTGATAAATATTACAGTTTCTCTTGGGCTGGTATGGAAGTTAGGCATGGCAGGAGTTCTTCTTGGTACAGTATGTTCTTATGGATATCGTTCTTTTGATATTGTGTTTTATACAAGTCGTCATCTGGTGAAAGGATGTGCAAAGATATCTTTGATTCGGATTGTAAGAAATGGAATTGCAGTTGCATTTCTTTGTATTGTTGGAACATATGTTATTCCTCAGAATATGGCATCTTTTATTATATGGTTCCTCTATGCAATCGGAATGGTGGCTGTAAGCGTATTTACTATTGTTGGGGTAAATTATGTGGTCGAACCGGATGAGTTCAAAGAACTTGTACTTAGGGTGAAGGGAATTTTGGGAAGGAAAAAAGAAGATTGATGGAAAAATGGAAAGCACAATGTGTTTTTATAACACATAACATCTTTATTCGGTTATTTTTTATAACTGCTGCAGTTGTCTGGACTTTGGGATTACAAACATCTAATGTGTTTGTAGTTCCCTTGGCGATTATCCTTTGGTTTTTCCTTAAATCTGACAGAATACAGACAATCAGACAGGGACAGGAAAAAACAGAAAAGATAGTAGTGAATCTCATAGCAGGTGTATTTGCTGCTTTTTGGGTAATGGGAAATTATGATGTTTACCAGGAAAAAGGAATTTTTTTGATAATTCAATATGCTGTTTCGATGCTTGGAATCTATCTGTTATTAAGAGAATGTATAGGAATACTCGTTTATAAATTGTCTAGGTGTAATTTACGCTCAGCAGATATTCAGAAAATCAGTCCGTTCCGTTTTGGTATACGTGTATTTTTTATTTGTATTTTGTGCTGGCTGCCTTATTTTCTGGCATATTATCCAGGAATCATTACAGATGATGCAGAGTGGCAGTTAGAGCAGGCGATTGGTCTTAGATCCTTTAGTAATCATCAGCCATGGATTCATACGATGTTCCATAGATTGTTTTATAAAATTGGATATTATTTATTTCATACAGTAAATGCAGGGGTCGCAGTATGTGTGATAGTGCAGATGGGAGTGATGGCAGCAGCATTTGCTTACCTGATTACAACTTTCTATAGAGAACATATGAAGCGGGGGTTTCTTTATGGTTGTGTGATTTATTTTGCTCTTATTCCTTTTCATGCGCTTTATGCAATAACCCTTTGGAAAGATGTGGCAATGGGAGCGGTTGTTCTTTGTTTTTCAGTTTCTGTCTGGCGTATGACAGGAGAAAGAAAAGTAGGAATTGGAACATCACTGATTTTTTTAATTATGGGACTTTTACTCTGTATTCTTCGAAGTAATGGCTTTTATGCGTATTTATTGTGTGTTCCATTTTTTCTTCTTTTCTTGAAAAGAAATAGAAGAAGCATTCTTTTGTTTAGTGTGATGACGATTGCATTGACGTTATTTTATAAAGGCCCCGTATTAAAATATTATGGAGTGACACCTCCGGATACGATAGAATCCTTATCAATTCCGGCACAGCATATTGCCAGAGTAATAGCGGATGATGGTACTTTGTCGGAAAAACAAGAAAAATTATTATCAAAAGCAGTAGATGTTAGTCAAATAAAAAAAGAATATGATCCGGCACTTTCGGATCCAATCAAGACACTGGTTCGTCAGACAGGAAACCAGGAATATATTGCAGAACATAAGATAGACTATTTTAAATTATGGATTGAGCTAGGGATAGAACATCCCTCTACTTACTTGAAAGCACAGATTGATCAGACGAAGGGATATTGGTATCCGGATATTCAGTATTGGGTAACAACAACGATGATGAAAGAAAATAGCTGGGGGATGTATCGGGATTCAAAGATGCCGGGGTGTGTGCTAAACATTATGCGGTTTGTTGAAACATTATATAAACAGATTCCTATCTTAGGATTGTTGTGGAGTATCGGATTCTATACGTGGACAATGATTCTTTTGGCAGGGGTCACAATTTGCAGAAAAAAATCAATTGCCCCATTTTTCCCGGTTGCAGCAATTTTACTTTCGTTGTTTATTGCAACGCCGGTTCAGGCAGAATTTCGTTACAGCTATGCTATGATGACTACGATTCCTTTATTTATAATGATTGCATGTAGTGAGGAGAAAAGACAAGATGAAGAAAATAGCAGTATTGATACCATGTTACAATGAAAGCGTAACAATAGAAAAAGTAGTAAAAGACTATAAGACAGCCTTGCCAGAAGCAGATGTTTATGTTTATGATAATAATTCTACAGATCATACAGATGAAATTGCCAGAGCAGCAGGAGCTATTGTGAAATATGAGTATCGTCAGGGAAAGGGGAACGTAATTCGGAGTATGTTCCGTGACATTGAGGCCGACTGTTATATTATGATTGATGGAGATGATACTTATCCGGCTGAACATGCCCGCATAATGGCAGAGCTGGTTCTGAAAAAGGGGGTGGATATGGTAATCGGTGATCGCCTGTCATCTACTTATTTTATGGAAAATAAACGTCCCTTCCACAATGCCGGAAACCGTATGGTACGTTTCTTTATCAACAAATTATTTGATAATAATGTACGTGATATTATGACCGGATATCGTGCTTTCAGCAGACAATTTGTTAAATCATTTCCTGTATTGTCAAAAGGATTTGAGATTGAGACTGAAATGACAATTCATGCGGTAGATAAAAATTTCCTTCTTGAAGAAATTCCTGTAAAGTACAGAGATCGTCCATCGGGTAGCGTATCAAAGTTGAACACATTTTCTGATGGAATGAAAGTACTTTCGACAATTGCGACATTGTTTCGTGAATATAGACCGTTTGCGTTCTTTACGAGTGTTGCTGTAGTGCTGGAAGTAATCGCATTGACATTTTTTATCCCTATATTATTAGAGTATTTTAAGACAGGGCTTGTGCTTCGTTTTCCAACGTTGATTGTATCAGGGGTAATTGCTTTAATAGGAATTTTACTCTGGGTTTGTGGAATGATATTGGAAGTGATTGTAAAGAAACACAGACAATTATATGAAATCATGTTAAATCAGATGGAAATGAGAGGGAATAAATGAAAAAACTAATTGCTCAGGTATTAAAGTTTGGCGTGGTCGGTGGGACGGCTTTCCTGATTGATTATGGTATAATGATTGCGTTGACAGAATTCTGTGGGATTAATTATTTGATTTCAAGTGGAATCTCTTTTGTGGTGTCAGTTATATATAACTATATCTTGAGCGTGCATTGGGTATTTGATGTAGATAAAGATGGAGATAAGAAAAAAGAATTTATTGTTTTTATCTTACTTAGCGTGATTGGTTTGGGATTAAATCAATTGTTAATGTGGGTGTTTGTGTCGAGAGTACATGTTTTTTATATGTTGGCAAAGATTTTTGTGACAGCGATTGTTATGATTTACAATTTTGTTACAAGAAAAATTTTTTTGGAAAAATGATTAAGTTAGAGAAGATAGATTTGTGATTTTGCTATAGTAGATAAAAAGATTTGTATTGTTGGTATAGATACTTTTCCAAGAATCTTTAATAATTCACGGAGATTGTTTTTGATGAGTTTTATGGTGATTCTGATAGCATGGATTCCGTATATGGTGGCGTATTATCCCGGAACAAGTTTTGGGGATACATCAACACAGATTGAAATGTTTTTAAGTTATATTCAAGGAAAAGCATTCTTGCAGGATCATCACCCGGTTTTTGATACAATACTATTTGGAGGTTTTATCTGGATAGGACAGAGGTTCTTCTGTTCTTCTAATATAGGGTGTTTTCTTTTTATAGTCATTCAGTGTGTGATGACAGCGGCAGCTTTTTCTTATTCCTGTGTATTTTTAAAACGTAAAGGAATAAGGAATATATATTGTTTTATTACTGTATTATTTTATGCATTATATCCACCAATTCCACAGTATGCAATCACAATGCTTAAAGATTCTTCATACCGGTAAATGCATTTGAAATTTTTCCAGATGCAGGAAGTGGATTAAGTAAGCAGATTGTTTATCAGCCAGAGAAACTTTCTACAATTCATTATTATTTTTGAAGATAGGAAGTAATTTGTAAATTATGATTTCTAAGATACATGAGATTTCTTTCGCTTCCGGGTGGACAACTCTATTCAAACAGTGTACAATAGGATGGTATATAAGTTTAAGACAACAAAAGAAGGGGTAATTATATGAAAGCAAAGAAATTAGCGGCAGTAGCATTATCACTGTGTCTTACAGTGCCAATGTTCAGCACAATCGTAAGTGCAGCTGATGGTTCTCTGATGTTCTCTGATCCACAGACAAAGGTTGGAGAGGAAGTAAGTGTAGATCTTGTTGTGAGATCCGGTGATTCAGCTGTTGGTGATGCAGATATTACAATGAGTTATGATACTTCTGCACTTCAGTTTGAAAGCGGAGAGGGTGTGACAGCAGACAGTGATGGCAAGCTTACATACTCAGGAAGCGGAGACGGAACAGCGACAGAACTTCGTACTACAATGACGTTTAAAGCATTGAAGATGGGAGACACAACGATCACAGTTGACAGCTCAAAGGCTTATCTGTATTCGGATGAGACACTGACATTAGACCAGGGATCTTCCGCAATTAAGATTGAACAGGCAGATGATGGTTCAACAGAAGTTGAGGCAACTGGCAGTACAGCAGCAGGTACGGCTACAGATATCACAGTAAGTGTGAACGGAACAGATTACAATTTTTCAGAAGAATTTGCAACATCTGCGATTCCGGTAGGATACAGTGAGACTACAAAGACATTCAATGGAGAAGAGCACAAGTTTGTTGCTAATGAGGCTGGTGTTACACTTGGATATTTGGTAGATGCTTCCGGAGAAGGAAAGTTTTTCCTCTACAATGAGGACGATTCTACATTTGTTCCATATACAGAATTGAAGATTTCTGATACAACATCTATTATTCTTTTAGCAGATAATGGAGGAGCAAAACTTCCGGATTCTTACCAGGAAGGGGAACTTACAGTAGCAGATCAGACGTATCCATATTGGGCAAACCCGGAGAATGATCGTTATGATCTTCTGTATGCAGTGAATACAAGAACAGGTGAAAAAGGGTTCTATCAGTATGATTCACAGGATGGAACTTATCAGAGTGTAGATGTTCAGACAACAGACAGTACAAAGAAGGAAGCAAAAGGGATTGTTGGAAAACTGGAGTCGCTTGTAAAAGAGCATCCAATTGTTCTTCTGGCTGGAGGAGCACTCATCGTAGTTGTATTACTTGTTCTTATGATTATGTTTGCAGTAAAACTTGTGCATAGAAATCAGGAACTTGATGATTTGTATGACGAGTATGATATTCCTTTTGAAGATGAAGAAGATGACGAGCCGGTTGCTGCTAAGAAGTCAGATAGAAAGGCGTTTGGACGTAAAAAAGTAAAAGATGATGATTATGACGATGGTTATGATGATGATTTTAATGATGATTACGATGCCTTTGATGATGAGTATGCTGATTATGATTTTGATGATGATTACGACGATGATTATGACGATGAATATGATGCACCGACAGGAAATACAAGAAATTTAGGGAAATCAGCTAAGAAATCAAAAAAAGGAAAAAAATCAGATGATTATGATGTAGATTTCATTGATCTGTAAGTTTAAGAGAAGGATGAAAGATACTGATTAGGTAGTTGAAAACATATAGACAGGATTAGAACTGTTCAAGAAGAAAGTTCTGATCCTGTTTTTCTATCGTTCTTTTCAATCTTTATTAATTGATTATACACAGATTTATCACAATGCGGAGTTACTATGTAAACATCAAAGAAAAAGAATAAACAAGAGAAGAGGTAATCTTTATGGAGAATCAATATAATTATTATAATTCGGATGGAATGAATGGAAACGGACAGGGTGAAACACCATTTCATGATGACAAGGGTGGTCAGAAACATCAAGTACCGCATGGTAAGAAACCACAAAAGAAAATTCCCAAAGCAGTGGCAGTGACAGGATTTGCACTATTGTTTGGAGTTGTTTCCAGTGGTACATTTCTGGCATCAAATGTTGTTGGAAGTAAAGTGTTGGGATTGACCGGTGTGACGAAGACCAATACTACGGCAACCAAATCTGTGAGCAGCAATGCTTCATTATCCAAATCTTCCAGTGTTGTAACTTCAGATGTTTCAAGTATTGTGGAAAATGTAATGCCATCAATCGTATCAATTACAAATATGAGTGTGCAGCAGGTTCAGGATTTCTTTGGTGGTGTGTCACAGCAACAGAGCGAAAGTGCTGGAACAGGAATCATTATTTCCCAGAATGATTCAGAACTTCTGGTTGTTACAAATAATCATGTAGTAGCAGGAAGCGATACATTAACAGTTACTTTTGCTGATGGAACAAGTGTTGAGGCGAATATCAAAGGAACAAACTCAGAGTATGATATTGCTGTTGTGGCTGTTCCACTTGACTCTATTTCAGATGATACAATGAAAGCAATTTCAGTAGCAACACTCGGAGATTCCACACAGCTAAAGGTTGGAGAGCCTGCGATTGCAATCGGTAATGCACTTGGCTATGGACAGTCAGTAACAACTGGTGTAATCAGTGCTTTGAATCGTTCTGTTTCTGAAACAAACGAGCAGACTGGTGAGACAACAGAGAGTGATGCCAAACTGATTCAGACAGATGCAGCTATTAATCCAGGAAACAGTGGTGGAGCACTTGTAAATGCAAGTGGCGAAGTGATTGGAATCAACTCATCCAAGCTGGTTGGTGATTCTGTAGAAGGTGTCGGATATGCAATTCCAATCAGTGATGTATCCGATCTGATCCAGAATCTGATGAATCAGGCAACAAAGACAAAGGTTGCAGAAAAAGATCAGGGCGCAATTGGCATCAAAGGAATGAGCGTGCCGGCTGAATATTCCAAACAGCTGAATATGCCGGAAGGTGTTTATGTATCAGAAATTACAAAAGGCGGTGGAGCAGAGGCTGCCGGAATGGCAAAAGGAAGTGTTATCACAGCAATTGACGGAACAACCGTATCAAGCATGGATGATCTTCAGGAACAGTTTCAATATTATGCCAAAGGAGATAAGGTGTCACTGACAATTCAGATTCCACAGAGTAATGGAGAATATGAAGAGAAGACAGTGGAAGTTACTTTAGGTGCAAAATAAAAACTACTTTTAAGTGAATGTATTATGCTTAGGGATTGTCACGTGGCAATCCCTTTTGCTGTTGTTCACAATTTTTCTTATCTTCCATACAATAACAAAAAAGATATAAGGATTTATTTTATGGCACCATATTGTTCTAATAGGAATACGAATTGTTATTGTCAGAATGGAAATTACAGGCCACAAACAAGGCAAGAAAATGAAAGACAGCTTCATTGCAATATTCCTGTTCCTCCACTTCCGGAGCAGAAGTCGAAAAATTACTGTTGCGATGAGTGTGTTGGCGATTACAGCAAAACGGATGTTTTGCAAGAGTTTCCGGTTGCGATGGCTTATGTCCCATGGCAGCAGTGGAGAAAACTTCACGATCTCGGTTATGGATTTCAGTGTGGAACTATTTTTCAAGAGCTTGAAAAACCATTTCGAGGAAAAGGAGGATGCTGTAAATGAGTTGCAATTGTCATGAAATGAATCGAAGAGAACTTTTTGAATATATAAATCAGATAAGTTTTGCAGTAGATGATGTTAAATTATTTTTAGATACACATCCTGGAAATCAGAAAGCACTTGAATATTTTCAAAAATATAAAGAGAAACGTATGGAAGCACTCAAAGAATATGCAGAGGTATATGGACCTTTAACTGTAGATACAGTCAGCGAAAACAGTGACTGCTGGAATTGGATCAATGAACCATGGCCGTGGCAGGAAGGGGGATGCTGATTTATGTGGAATTATGAAAAAAGACTTCAATATCCTGTGAAGATAACCCAGACGAATCCGAAACTGGCGAAGATCATTATAAGTCAGTTCGGTGGACCGGATGGCGAATTAGCTGCATCTATGCGTTATCTTTCACAGCGATATACGATGCCATATAAAGAGGTAACAGGAATACTGACTGATATTGGTACAGAAGAATAATCCCGTTTCTTTTGGAAATAACGAAAAACCCTTTATTTGCGCGGGATTCTGGGCTTTATGGTCAATTCAAAGTTAGGCTCATTCAGATGACCGCGCTTATTTTTCGTTAATTTCTTGTATTCTATAGATTCTATGAGTAATTTCAACAATCTGTTGCGTTCCGGAATAGATAAATCCCAATAACAGGAAAGCAGATCTTCACAAGCAGGCAGGAACTGTTCTATATTGGCTTCTCTTTGGCGTTCCTTGTCAAGTTCGAGTTTTAACCGGGCAACGTTTGATTCAGCTTCAGAAATTCGGCTTTGTAAACTGGCAGATCGCTCAAGGAAGACTTCTGTTGAGTAGACACCTTGTTCAAGCAGATCATACATGGTTCCCTTTTGCCGTAGAAGTTGATCAAGTGTCTGCTGAGCTGATTCCAAAAGAACTTCTTTTTCTGGAATGAGACTCTTACTAGGCGTCTGACCACTCAGACGATATCCTTCAACCCAGTCAGAAAGCGCATTATAAACTTCTCGCTCAACAAGATCCAAAGGACTGCCAATGGTAGGACAATCATATGTACTGCACAACATCAGATCATAAGGAACACGACTGGCAGTTCCGGAAGGCGGCCGACGAATCATTTTCTTTTTGCAATCACTACAGACAATGATTCCTGCAAGCGGATTTTTGATAATGTTAGAACCGGCAGGCTTCGGGGATCCGCAGCCAAGATAACTCTGAGCTTCTGCAAATACATCGTGATCGATCAAGCGCGGATGCCGACCGGAAACAATGGTATAGTCACTGGTTCTCGGACGTGTGGTTGTGAGAACGCCATTTTCAACCGTTCTGACCACTTTTCGTTCGCCAATCTTGACACATTGATCATACACAACATTAGAGAGGATTCCGCGGACTGTGCTCTCGCTCCAAAGTTTGGAATTACGCGGCTTTGTACCGTAACTATTCAAAGTACGAGTGATTGACCGGATACCAACACGTTCCGGACCGGTAAACATAGAAAAGATAAGTCTCACAACAGGAGCCTCGTTTTCATCAAAAGCAAGAGTCCATCCCTTCTCTTTTTCAAGTTTCGTTCTCCGGAAACCGTATGGTGCGGAGTTATATGGCCACTTTCCCTCAGAGATAGCAGCATAACGTCCATTCTGCATTCTGCGCTTGATCGTCTTATATTCACGCCGACTCATGAATAATCCAAACTCAAAATACTCTTCATCGAATTCATTGGCCGGATCATAGGTTTTGGAAGGAGTGATGATTAGTGTGTTGGAATACTGGAAAGCTCTCTGTACAACTCCCTGATCGATCGTATCACCACGAGCAAGACGCTCTACTTCCATAACAAGCACACCGTCCCAAAGGTTTTGTTCTACTTCGCGAAGCAACTGTTGCATAACAGGACGCGCAGCTATAGTTTCTCCGGACACAACTTCTCGATAAATATTGCTAATAATAAGGTTGTTTTTCTTAGCAAGAGAGAGAAGCGCACGTTCGTGTCTGGCAAGAGTTTCCCCTTCACCATGCTGCTCGGCTTCAAGATCCTTTCTTGATTTCCTCAAATAAATACAATACGACATGATATCACCTCCGTATATATTATGTAAAAAAGTACAAAAATAACAGCCATACACAGAACGTAAGTTCTGATTGTGCGACTGCACCGAAGATGATACAATATTCTTTGGTAAGACAGTATCTCTTCGGAGTTACTAAAGCACATTGGCGTGTGCTTCCCCAGTTGACCGTTCCTGTTGGCGCAGGAGCGGTTTTTATTTAAGATATAAAGCCATCATCTTTCATCTGGAATATCTTTTTGTGTAGTGTTATCGTTGTCTTGAAACTTCTGGCCATCAAGAAGAACAGAGCTCCGAATATAATAAAGAAAGCACCGATTCCGACAGACGTTGAGAGTCCGGCAAGTCCGAAAGCCAGTAAGACAACTGACATGATCATGGCGATTACACGGCACAATGAGAATGTAGAAATTTTTGTGCGTTTTCCATTTGCTTTTATGATTGAATCTCTGTCCTGATCAAGTACACATCCAGTTTGAACAAGCGAAATGTATTTTTTCTTCTCACTTGATGTCAGCACTTTCTCAAGCTTAGATGGAATCCGTACCTCAGGGATTTCTGCGGCAGATCCACTGAAAGAACTGTTGGAAGATGAACGCGATCCATTTCCACCGATCCCACGATATACATCACCGACTCCAAAGGTTGTCTTGTTATAGACTTTATTGTATGCTGCCTTCTTCGGATCCTTTATCCATCCGACACCTTTCTGTCCGTATCCAGGAGACACGGATTTCTTAACAGCTCTTTTTACTTTTCCAGTTGTCTGAGCCTTAACGCTTTTCTTCAAGCTCGGTGTTCTCATTCCTACTTTCATTGTTATCACCTTTTCCTTCATGTAGGCATTGCAGCGTTTTGCAGATTGCCTGAATATCATCGTCTGACAGTTCGTTAAAATTGTTCAACTGGTTCTGTATCGAACTGATCAGCATATCTTTTACAGTAGATTTTTCAGTATCACTTGTCTTTTGGAAGAAAATTGCTGTGATTGTACTAGTCAGAGAGCCGATCAGACCGATTCCAACAAGCATCAGCACAGTTGCTATGATTCTTCCTGGGATTGTTGTTGGTGAGATATCTCCATATCCAACAGTTGTTGCTGTGACAAAGCTCCACCAAAAGCCATCTGAAAAGCTCATACCTTCCGCAAAATGGATGGATATTCCGCCGATTGCGATGCAGATCAGCGTTGCTCCGACCATGTACTTGAAACCATTCAAGTCAAAGAAGAACTTTATATGCTTGTAGAGCCTTGCAAATCGTGCGGATGCTTTTGCTAGTTTCAAGAGTTTTAGCATCTTGAATACTTTGAATACCCTGAAAACTTTGAACAAAGAGTTGAACGGAATAATTGCAATCAGATCCAGTATGTTATTCCGAAAAAACTCTTTTTTATTTTTAGCAATCAGCAATCGTAACGCATAGTCTGCAATAAATATTGTGTTGATCGCAAAGTCAATGTCGCGCTGAATCGCAGAACATCCAGTTGTCATGTCATAGATTGCAAAGTAGACAGCTACGATTGCAAGTACGCTGAAAAGGAGATCATACAGAACAGAAAGTCGTTCTTTGTGTTTCATAAAACAAATTCTCCTGATTTCATTTAATATAATAAGCACCCCCATCTCTATGAAAGAACAAATGTTCGATAAAACCATTGATTTCTAAATACAAATGTCGTATGATGAAATCAAGGAATTTCGAAGAGTGTTCTTGCTGGGAACGGAGGGACAACATAATGAACAATGTATCTAAACAACTTATCATAGGAATGGTGAAGAAAATTGACGATTCAGATGAAAAATTTCTTCGCCAGCTCTACACCATATTGAAAAGACATTTAGAAAGAGGGAAGCATTAGCTTCCTTTTTTTATGTTCTCTCGCAACTTAGCACTGAAATCACAAATCACTTCCTTTGATTTAGGAGACAATTCATGATATGTATGCATGATTTCCTTAATCAACTTATACAAATCGTTATCACTGTCTTCCAGCAATTCAGATACATAAGCAGCTTCTTCATCTTCTTCAGGAAGCTCCAAGAACATATCGCCAGCTCCAGATCGGAGCCATTCCTCATTAACATTGAATGTTTTACATATAAGAGCTATTGCGGAGTCACTTGGAATACTACGTCCCATTTCATATGTAGCTACAGTATTACGTTTAACTTTTATTGACTCTGCAAACTCTTGCTGTGTCAGCTTTAGAACTTTTCGAAGTTTTTTAATACGTTCGTTCATTTCGCACCTCCCTTTGGTATGAATATATTATAACACGCGATGCCTGAATACACAATAGAAAATGTTGAAATAATCAACAAAACAATACTTGACAAAAGTTTTATGCCGACATATAATTGTTTTAGAATCAACAAGAAAGAGGTGAACAACATGAGTGAAGAACAGAAAAGATTAATTGAAGAAACTGTAGAGAACTTAAAGCATTTAGACAAAGAAAGCCTCCTGGTAGTAAAGGGAAGCGTAGAAGTGCTCAAGGCAAGAGATGCAATGGAGAAAGATGGTCCAGAGAAGAAAGTGGGGTGAGAAGAGATGAATATCTACGAGGAAATCTCATTGTTTGCAAAAAGGCAAAGGGATGAAATCGATAAAGAAAAGAAAAAAAGACGAAAGCAGGTATACATTGATCCGGATTCAATCATAGGAAAGGAAATTATGTATCAAACAGCGCTGCTTCATGAAATTCTACATGAGATTAGAGGAGGCAGAACCTCCCCTAAAGAAATTAATCATTCTCAAATGCAAAGACGGAAGAATCAAAAAACTCTTTGAGTCGCTGGAATTCGATATCTGTCCATTGATGGGAATGATTATCACGATAGTTGTTTAGTAATTCTTGCATATATGCGTCGAAAAGATGGAAAATGTCTTCTGCTTCTTCACGTTCTAAAACGTTGATACAAGAATAGTAGAGAGATTCTGCAGAAGCAAATTTAGATGCGGCAACATTTAAATTTGCAACAGCTACAGAATTATCGATCTTTTCATCAAAGACATAATCATGTGAGTATTGAGCAAACAACATGGCGCGGCGCATTAGAGATTTGAAATTCTCTATAAGAACTAAATCGTCGTTATTCATAATACAACTCCTTTCTTTTGTACTCGGCTCTGGAGGAGCCTGTAAGAAAAGTATAGGAGAAGAAATAGAAAATAGCAAGCGAGGAGAGAAGAGATGAAAAGAAAAATAGATTGGGCATCGTTTCCAGAACGACACCCGTGGCTTCCAACAATTATTTCAATTATCGCATTAATCGCTGCATACACCAAAGGATAATGAAAGATAGGTGATAAGAGAATGAGTAAGAGATATGTCAACTATGATTTCTATGAAAATGGTATTGAAGAAAGTGTGAATGGAGAAAAAGTAAATCAAATTATTGAGGAAATCATAGAAATCATGCGGAAAAACAAAATAACAGTAGGTACTGCACGAACTATTTTAGAAGATACGATTTCCTCAATAACAAAAGACACAGTTATCACATAGAATGTTCCAATATTTCACGTAAGAAATAGAAAATAGCAAGTGAGGTGAGAAGGAGTGAAAGCAAAGCTGGTACAAGTAATTAGAACTGAAACTGTAGAAGGAGATGGAAAAAAAGAAAGTCCAGTACATAGCGTGGAAAGATACTGGACTTTGGAGGGAGAACTCTTGGCTGAAAAGGTATATATGGGAAAGCAACAAGAAGGTGAGGCGAGGAAAGATGAATATCTACGAAGCATCTAAGAAAGCATTGCAGGAGAAAAAATGCATGAGAGAAAATCCAACTGCAAGGGTAAAAGTAAAAGTGGAGACGGCAGGGACATGTACATTAATGAAAATAGATGGAAGCCACCCGGTCAAAGGATGGCAACCAACAACGAGAGAGCTACTTTCTGAATCCTGGGAGATTACGGAATAAATAGCAACAAGTACAAACCGTAGCACATAAACTTTTCTAGGAGGTGATGCAGGTGATCGTAGAGATCAAAAAGACAGAAAGCGGATGCACATATAAATTCGATGATTCTGCTTATCTGGGGAAAAGCGAAAAAGAGCATGAAAAAGTGATCAATGATGTATCAACTATCATAAACGAGCATCTGAGATCAAGAAAGGATAAAACCGCTTAGGCGGTGGAAAGAAGGACAAGCATGGAGGAAAAAGGAATGCAACAGAGAGAATTTGCTTTATACAAAAGAAGGTTACTGAGTCTGATCCCGGGAAAATTGCAGGACATTCCGAACAGGGAAGTGAAGATCAAGTTTTTTCGATCCAGCCTGATTGAGCAGATCGAAAAGGAAAAGGACTGGCAGTTCACCGGGGAACAGACAGCAGAGCTGATCCGGATGGCAATCTATCCGGATCTGAGATCAGAGGAAGAGCGGATGCAGTATGAAGATTTCCTCATGAATGGATTGGACAGAGTTATGTCAGAGAATGAGAAATGAGCCAGAAACGAGGAAGAAGGGAGAAAGACCACATATGGATTATCAGATGGACGAAAACACAGGAACTGGGCTGTTGCTCTGGGACATGGGAAGAGGCGAACGAGTACGCAAGGAAGAAGAACAAAGGAGAATACATCATATTAGAATGAGCCTTTGGAGAACAAGGTTTATCACAGGAGTTGGAATGTTTGTTGGAATCTTCTATGCTTCCGGAGCAGCAATTACATATTCCATATCGATCAAAGCACCGGAGTCAACGCTGGAGCGCGTCCTGATCGGACTAGCTGTATCAGTAAGCTTCTATGCGCTGAATTCGATCGCAAAGGCACTGGAAAAACAGATAAAAAAATAACACTTCCGGAGGTAACGGAAGTGTTGAATGCAAGACTTTTGTCTCGCAGATATTAAAGACATTATTATCTTAACATCTGTGGGACAGAAAGTCAAGAAAAACGGGGGTTCTGCCCCATTTTAATACTCGATTAAGATATTAAAGATAGAGGTATACGATGGCAACGAAGAGAGTTACACACACCTTCCGGAAAGGAGACATCCTGGAGGTGAAGGAATACCATGATGGGCGGTATGGAGCAAGGGGACTGCCAAGAGAGAAGAAGAGAAAGCCGACACCGGAGCAGATGGCAGTAGTGAACGCTATGAATAAGGCAGAGACAGCCAGACACAGATTGTTGGAGTACTTTGGCAAGGGAGACTACTTCCTGACATTGACGTACAGAGTCGAGGCAAGACCTCCGGACATGGCGAAAGCAAAGAAGGATTTCACGAATCTGAAAAGTAAGCTAAGAACAAGATACAAGAAAGAACAGATCGAATTGCGCTGGATCCGGAACATTGAGAAGGGAACCAAGGGAGCATGGCACATTCACATGGTCATCACCGGATGCCGGGATACGATCCGCTGGGTAGAGGAATGCTGGTCACATGGCGGAATCTATGCAGAGAAACTGGAGAAAAGCAAATACTACGAAGAGGATTTCTCACAGCTTGCATCCTACATCACCAAAAACGAGAAGGTAGGAGAAAAGAGGGAAGACGGAAAGAGGGACAAGCCAAGACTCAGCGAATCCAGTTATAGCACTTCGCGGAACATGCCACTGAAACCACCAAAGAAGAAAAAACTGGCAAGATGGCCAAAAGAGATCAAACAGAAGACCGGCTATTACATTGCCAAGAGCCATGAAGGAATCAATCCGGCCACTGGGTTCAAGTACCGGAGATACACATTGATCCGGTTGAACAGGAGGATTTGAAGACATGAAGACAGTGAAAGTCTACATAGAGACAACCGTTACAGGACCATTTGTCCGGGATGGGAAATATGGTGCAGCCTTAGTGTTTACTAAGCAAAACGGAGAAGTGAAGGACTTGTTCGTGCAGGGTGAAGAAACAGAGACAACCCATAACCGGAGTGTCCTGCTGGCAATGATCCGGGCATTTCAGAGATTCACAGAGCCATGCCATATCATATTCTACACAAGGAATACATTTATCCGTGACATGGTTCAGGCAGACAATCCGGAAAAGTGGAGACGTGCAGAGTGGAGAAAGTCGGATGGAAAAGACATACAGAACAAGGAACTGTGGCAGTTGTTCCTGGAAGAGAGTAAAGAACACGAGATAGAGATCGTATACGAAAACAACAGTGAGTATAAAAGGACGCTTGAAGCGTACTTACAAGGAGAAGAGGTATAAAGATGTTTGAGAAGTTTGGAGAATTTGATTCTTACGAGGAGATTAACCGTGCGGCCAAAGCACAGTTAGAAGAGGGAGATTTAGAAGCAATTAAGACAATCGCAGAGGAGAACGGACTGGATCCGGAAGACGCAGAGGACTTTTGCACCGGTGCAATCGAGGAGCTGACAACACCAGGTCTTGCGGCAATGGGAAAACTGGAACTGGAAGCGAAAGATCTGAGTCTGACAGGAGCACTGAGAGACTGGACGGATTTTATCGAGCAGTTATGTTTAGAGGACGAAGAGATGGCCTTTGCAGTCAGAAGAAAAGGGAAGTCATTGAAAGACTGCATGGCTCTGATCTTAAAGAATGCATTTAACGACAAAGCACAGTTGGATGACAGGATCACAAAGGCAGCAGGATTGACACCACCGTTGTATATAAGCATACCGGGAAAGGCACAGATCAAAGAGATCGTGAGGGAATATTACCTGGGTGAGAAGAAATGAGAGTATACAAAGGGTTCAATAAAAAAATTCAGGCAAAACACGGAAAAGGGACATTCCAGTACGAGAAAGGGAAGACCTATAAAGAAGAGAAAAGCAAAACAAGATCCACTGGATTCCATGCGGCGGAGTATATCCTGGATTGCCTGCAGTGGTATCCGATCGATGGAAAGAACAAATTCTTCCTGTGCGAAGCTGGCGGAAGTATAGACGAAGAGGATGGATGCTCGATGGTCGTATCTACAGAGCTGACATTATTAAGAGAACTGACGCTTATGGAGATTGCAATGGCGGCAATGGAATATATGATCATCCATCCGAAGAGAACGTGGGAGAAAAGAGAAAGAGGTGCATACGCAGAAAAAGAGCGGTCAAAAGCGATCGGAGAGACAAAGATAGCGATCGCAAGGGGAAAACATCCGGAAGTGAAAGGCGAATACGGAACCGTGATCGGACTGATCGTAGAGGACGAGAAAGGCAAGCCAGTGGCAGCAGGCGTGAGGAATGTTGATGGAATACAAGCGAAAGCGCATCAGATCTATTCCATGACAGAAGAAAGAGAATGGGTGGAGGTGCAGAAATGAAACGAAAAGCGATTGAGTGCGTTGCACCGAAGAAACCGGCAGGAAAAGGACTCACAGCCACGCTACAGGAGTTGGAGAAAATTCTGATCCTAAATATCTATCAGGCGAAGGAACTGCTGGTGCGGTACTGTATCAACTATGAGACAGGGGAACATGAGTACTGGAAAGAGCAGCATGGTTGGAGAAAAGGCGGTATCCTGAATGCACTGAACGAGGACTGGCGAGATTGGGAATGGAGAACATATGACGATTATCCGAAATTGCAGGAGAAAGACGCCAACAGGATCAAAGAATTGATTAAACACAGAGCGTGGAACAACAGCCCGTGGGAGAGAATCAACGGATTGGAACATAGCTATAACAGCGAGATTAGGGAAAGATGTGAAACAAACCGGAAAATGAAACTCATGAACTTAATGAGAAAAGTTCCAGGTTGTCCGAAGAATCTGAGAGAATGGTTCTTTGAACAGGCAGCAGGAGAGGATTACATGTTCCGGAACAGGGAAACGAAAGAATTTGTCTGTACGAACTGCGGAGAATTCAGTCGGCCGGAAGAAATCAAGCGACAGGACGGTGGAAAGAAGATCCGGCACAATGATATGGTATTCTGCCCTTCCTGCGGAAAACTGGTGAGGGCAAAGACAAGAACAGACCATATCGAACAGAAATGGAAGAGCTGCTATCTCATCCAGCCGGTAGATGAAGATACAAGCGTGCTTCGGATCATAGAAGCAAAGGTCGGATGGGATAATGGAAGACATTATGTAGAGCTTGGAGATGAAATCAGAATCTTATTGTACAAGGTCTACTCTAACAGAAAAACAAAGAAAACATACAAGATTTATTATGAGGACCATTGGGAAGGATGGACAAAAGGAAACCGGAAAAATTTAAGAGCAAGAGAAGGTTACTTGTATCCGGGAGAATTCGGCCAGATATTAGACGGGACCACTTACAGCGAAGCAACGAAAGTCCTGGAGTATCTATCAAAGATGGGAAAGGAACTGAACTACAACAGACTTGTGGCAGGGACGGGACAGATGAAAGGATATGCACAGAAGATTGAGTACCTGGCAAAAGGACACTTTTGGAATTTGCTGAGAGATACGGTTGACTGTACAGACTATCCGGGATATCCATTACAGTACTATGGACCATTGGACATGAGAGAGGAAAGCATTGAGGGAATGTTCAGAATCCAAGACCGTCAGAAGATCAACCGGATCCGCGACGAACATGGTGGGAACAGAATGGTACGCTGGATGCAGTATTCGGACGAGGCAGGGCAGAAGATCTCGAAAGAGACGGTGCAGTGGATGATAAAGAATGAGATAGAACCGAGCGGTATCCGGGAACTGGAAAAATATATGAGTCCACAGAAGATCATGAACTACATCGAAAGGCAGAAAAAGGAACAATATGCAGGAATGACGGCAGAAGCCGTTCTTGAAGAATATAAAGACTATCTCAGTATGTGTGAAGCGTGTTGCAAAAATATGGCTGACGAGATGGTCTATCGTCCAAGAGAGCTAAAACGCAGACATGATGAAGTTGTTATAGACCAGCAGCAGATACAGATCTTGAAAGAACTGGAAAACAATGCAGAGGGAAAAGAAGCATATGCACAGGAGATGCGGCAGAAGTTTCCAGAAGCAGAAGGGATCCTGAAAGAGATCAAGAGCCGATATGAGTACGAAGATGAAGAGTATAAGATCATTGTACCGAACACGTTAGTGGATATCGTGAAAGAAGGACGTGCATTGCATCATTGTGCCGGCAGCAGTGAACGATATTTTGACAGGATCGAGAGCAGAGAGACATATATCTGTTTCCTGCGAAGACAGGAAACACCGGGAATCCCATTCTACACGATTGAAGTAGAGCCGGGAGGCACGATCAGACAGCACAGAAGCTATTATGACGAAGAGCCGGGAATCGAGGAAATCCGGGTATTCCTGAAAAGCTGGCAGAAGGCAATCAGAAAACGTCTGACAGAGGAAGATAAGAAGTTGGCCAAGATCAGCAAGATCAAGAGAGAAGCCAATATTGCAGAGCTGGAAGAGAAGAAGAATATAAGAGTCCTTCAGGGATTGGCGGAAGATTTCCTTGAAGCAGAAGAAATAGAAAAAGAACTGGAGGCGGTTTGATGGAATTAGTACAGTACCAGGATTATGAAGAATATAAAAAAGCAATGAACACTGTCCTGAACAGGACCGTAGAAGATTTTGTCATGACTGGATATCTGCTGAAACAGGGAAGAGATAGCGATATCTTAAAGGATTCAGGATATAGCAATGTCAATGAATTTGCGTGGGCGGAATACAAGCTTGAAGCTACACAGGTATCCAGATACATCAGGATCAATGACAGATTCTCGGAGGGTGGCTACTCTCCGAGACTGCAGGAGCATTACAAAGGATTTGGCTATGCGAAGCTGGCACTGATGCTGACGCTTCCGGAAAGCGTAGCAGAAGAGCTGACACCGACATATAGCAAGTCAGAGATTCAGGCAGTCAAAGAAGAGATTGAAAGCGAAGAAAAGATTACAGATATCGAAGTGATCCTGGAAGGCGAAAAAGAAGAACAAAGAGATTTGAACAATCTGGAGAAGGCGATCAATCAGATCTGCATGGAAGATCCGAAACTGTACGTGAAGTTACACGGAACAGTTAGGACAAGCGTAGGCACAGAACCGATCAAAGACGTCTTGGCACCGGACGGAGATAAGCTTTACAGCGTAAGACCGCAAGGCTGTGGAAGAATCATGTTATACCTGAATGATGAGAAAGACGAAGTAATACTGCAGGTGGTTAGGCAGAGTTTAAAAGAAAGATATGCATGGAGTGACATTTTAGGATATCTTGTGCTCATCACAGAACAGGAAGACGCAAAAAAGAATTGGGAAGATCTCTTCGGGCAGCAGTATCCGGAAAAAGAGCAGATTGCACCAGTGCAACCGAAGAAAGAGAAGAGAAAAGAGTCAAAGGTAGTTAAAGCAAAACCACCAAAGGCACAGAAACAGGAAAAAGAGAAACCGGTAGAGCTTCCGGACGATATTCCAGGGCAGACAGAGATTGAGAAAGATTTTCCGGAAATGCTTCCTGAACCAGTAAAAACGTCGGAAATAAAGAGGGAAGAGCCGGATTGCACCGGTGCAACCGTTGAGATGGCTGAAAGTGTGGAAAACAGTGTGGATAATTCGAAGACGGTCGAAGAAAATGCGATAAACACAGAGACAGGAACAAAATTAGAAGAGGTGGATAACTCAGAACAGCATCCAACTGGCAGCAGATGGGAATACATGAAGACAATGGAATCATACAAGATGGCACTGTACATGGCAGCATCCGTGAAAGAGATGCCTCACATGATGTTGAACTCAGTAGAGTATTGGAAGAAATGGTTAGAAACAGAGGTGGACGAAAATGGAGATGAACTCAGCAAGAAATAAGGTGATTATATTATGAGCATCGATTATTCAGATATGGCATTTCCGAAATTAGCCTGCAAGAAAAAAAGGAAATCACATAAAAAGAGCATCCTTAAGAGCAGAAAGGGAGTCTGCTATCTCTGCTCGATACTCTATGACGATTCTTCCGAGCAGTACACAGAGGAACATCACATCATGTTCGGATCCGGCCAGCGTGAACTATCTGAGGCAGATGGACTAAAGGCAGATCTGTGCCGGAATCATCACAAGGAAGGACCGGAAGCTGTCCACAACAACAAAGAGATGCGAGAGCTGCTCTGCAGAATAGCACAGACAGAATATGAGCAGACACATACGAGAGGAGAGTGGATGGCAAGATATAAGAAAAATTATTTATAGTTACCTCCGCTGAATGGCGTGGAGATAAAAGTATGTCACAATACTGCAACATGATAACAAAGACTTCCTCCCTGGATGCGGCAGGGAGGAGAAAGGAGCAGACAAGTGCCAAAAAGACAGAAATCAACAGCTTGGAAAAGCGAATTAGCTGAGATAAATGCAAAAGCAAGACAGGAAGGAATGAGTTATAGACAGTATGTGGGATTAATGTACTGCGAAGAAAGAGATGAAATGGAAAGAAGGAGAAGATATGACAGAAAAAGACGCGAAAGATTTGGTCGACTGGCTGGATCAGGCAGAAGAGGAAACAAAAGCAACAATTGCAGAACATGAAAGAATTGATCCATTTTATGACGGAGTGCTTTCAACGGTCCAGACAGTCCGTGAATATATCAAGAAAATGCGTAAGGTGGATGAAGCGGAAGGAGAGAAACAGATGAAAGAGATTATAACAGATAGCAAGTTTGAGTATATCGAAGAAATTAAGCCGTTTTTCTGGTGGACAGGAAGCTTGAACATAAAGCAGGCGATCACACACTTGACAAAGCGGTACGATGAAGAGGAAGCACACAATCTGTTGGATGAAAAGTTGGAATTTGTATCTGACTACATGAGAAATAATCACGGAGCTGTCGAGCAGTACGGAATTTACCTCATTCCGGAATTCATGCTTGGATATGATGACATAGAGATTGTGATTGTAGCGGCATCCGAAAACGAGCGGGCTACGGTGGTATTCTCGGATATTCCGGTAGTTAAGCGAGGTGAAAAATGACAAGGCAAGAGCAAGAGGATCAAGCACAGCTTGAGTGGCTACGGAAATGGAAAGAACGACGGAAGGAAAAAAGAGACGTGAGAAAAAAAGTCACTGTTTTATAAGATTTTAAGGAAACTTGGAATTATAAAGGACTACGAGGAAGACATAAGAACAAGAATGGAGATGTGCAAAAGAGCAATAAAGGCAAATGTATGTCCTGAGGATTGCGACATTTGCGCATGGGATGTGAAAGGAGGGATTGATTACAATGGTTATGTTACGACCAGTAGGAACAATAGGAAACCGTCTGAAGTATCTAAGAAAGATCAGAGGACTAACAAGAAAAGAGGCAGCAGTCGAGCTAGACATGAAGGAGGAAAGACTGCAAGATCTTGAGACAGGAAGGAAAGGGCTGACGCTAGGAGAAGCAATCAAATATGCAGATACATATAATGTGTCTTTAGATTACATAGCAGGGAGATAGAAAGTTGAATATTGAAGATGCAATCAGAATCATTGAAAGACTGGACACATCCAACAGCGAAGAGAATATCGAAGCGAAGAGGATGGCGGTTAAAGCATTAGAGGAGCAGAGACAAAAGAAAATTGAAACATGGAACGGACAAGCATCATGCCCACGCTGCAAATTTTGCGGACAGGCTCTTAATTGGAGTGATAAACAGTGAAACGGAGTACAGACACACGCTGGAGTCCTGCAGAGATCCAGCAGAACCAAAAAGAACATTGTGCTGCTACGGCAGAGCATCCGCCTGACCGGAAGGCAAGCGAGAAGTTTTATCGGCCAGCATACCAGGCAGGAAAGCTGATCGAAGCGCAGGGGCAGCAGTTGTGGCATGGAGATGTAGCAGAATACTTGGCGAGAAAGTACAAGATAGGAGATGATGCCAATGGAGAAGAGACTGGAAGAGAACAATGTAAAAAACGAGAACGACAGGAAGAAAACCTATCTCAGGGCATACAGAAAACATGGGAAGAGAATCAAGAGGATCGAATTAGAGATTGAAGAGATCAGGAACATGAAGATGTATCCTTCATCGAATAATGATGGGATGCCACATGGATCCAATCAAAGCGATCTAAGTTCTTACGCGGCAGCTCTTCAGGAAAGAGAGGACAAGCTGTATCAAGAGGGAGTAAAGCAGGTACAGACCTATAAGGACATAGAATACAGAATTAATGAGTTAGATGATCAGGACGAAAGAGATGTTATGTTCTACAGGTATATCAAAGGACTTGAGTGGTGGCAGATAGCACAACTCATGGAATACAGTGAGAGTTGGATCTACGAGTTACACGGGAGAGCACTGAAAAAGATTCAAATCAATTAAAGAGTGGAGTTCACTGGAGTTTTACACATGCTAATATGGTATTGTCGAAAGACGGACAGATACTTCTACAACACTCCTTGGAAAAGACACCTGAATGCCAGCGGGTGTCTTTTGTGCGTGAGGGAAAGAAATGACAGACAGAGAAGCAAAAGCATTTTACAATGCAGCAGCATGGAAACATAAGAGGATGCAGATACTTGAGAGAGATCACTATGAGTGTCAGGACTGCAGAAAGAGATTGAAGGATGCAGTGGCAGCAGGTCACATCCTGCAAGGAGAAGACAGAAAGATCAGAAGAGCTGAAGAGGTGCATCATATTGTTGAACTAAAAGAGCATCCGGAGCTGGGGTTGGAAGATGACAACCTGATCAGTCTATGTGTGAAGTGTCACAATCTGCGACATGGAAGGACTCCAAGAAGATTCCAAAGAAAGAAGAAGCTTGCGAGCAAAGAAAGATGGTAGACCCCCCGGTAAATTCTCAGCGATTTTTCCTGAGTGAAGAACGGGGATGTAGCCATGACTCTGGAGAAAAATGAAAATCTCGCGTGAAAAGGGTAAGGGTATCAGATTTTAAAATTTACTTTAAGAAGAAATTTTTTAACACGGGCATAAAAACCCGTGTTTTTTAGCAAAAAAAGTTACGAAAAAGGCATGATTTGAGCGAAAAGAGGTGAGAAAATTGACACAAAAAGACGTGAAAATGTCGCTGATCAGACAGCTGGAACTACGTGGAATGAGTGCAGAATTCTACATGGATTTAGTGAATGATTATATATATTACTGGTCATTGAAAAAGAAACTAATAGCAGATATTAAGAGCAAAGGGTTGAGATACGAGACCGTGAACGGGAATGGAATGACGGTGGAAAAAGCGAATGAAAGCGTTGTCAATTTGCAGAAAACTACGGCCACTATGTTGAAGATCCTGGCAGATCTGAAGTTAAAAGAGCCGGTACCAGAGCCGGAGAATCCTACAGATGGTTATCTGTAAAGAGATTGATTATTATCTCAAATATGCCGAAGAACATCCGAACTGGATAAATAAAAAAAGAAAATTACTCTTTGAAAACATCGTAAAGCCGTTGATGAAGCGGGATGATGTTTTTTTTGATGAAAAAACATATAGGAATTGTATTAAGTATTGTGAAAGCAATTATTACAAATTATTCCCGTTTCAAAAGTTCATTTATGCATTTGCATTTATGTACAAAGATGATATTCCGGTTTTTCCCACGTTTTTCATAAAAGAGGGACGAGGAAATGGAAAAGATGGTTTCATCATACCGCTGGTGAATTTTTTTCAGACTCCACTATACGGAGTAATGAATTATCACGTTGAAATCGTAGCGAATTCGGAGGACCAAGTAAAAGATACGTTCAAAGTAGCGTATGACATGCTGCATGATAATCCTAAGTTTAAAGGTAAGTTCTCGGTCACAAAGGAGCTGATCTCAAACCTTGTAACTGGTGCAGAAATGAAATATAACACATCAAATGCAAAAACAAAGGATGGAAAAAGAACCGGTTGCCTGGTGCTCAATGAGATACAGGCATATGAAAATTATGATCAGATCAATGTATTTGAATCATCGTTTGGTAAAGTTAAGCATTCACGGGAATTCATAATCACGACAGACGGATATGTCAGAGACGGTCCACTGGATGAAATATCCGCAATGTGTATGGAAATTCTTGAAACGGGAGAAAACCCGCTGGGATATTTTCCATTCATATGCGAGATAGACGATCTGAAAGAAGTAGAGAATCCGGATGCATGGCATAAAGCAAATCCATCACTGGAATTTATGCCAATTCTGGCAAACCGCATTATGCATGATTACCTGGAACAG
>ENA-OUPA01000216-OUPA01000216.1-human-gut-metagenome-genome-assembly--contig:-NODE-216-length-44398-cov-6.94389_pt1 | contig 44398 bp, 38 predicted proteins | sample MGYA00237939_ERZ548770 | MGnify/ENA primary metagenome ERZ548770 (study PRJEB26490, sample SAMN05356877) | human gut metagenome | biome: terrestrial biome; feature: human-associated habitat; material...
AGGCGATTTGAAATGGCGAGATGCGTTGCTGGTCGCACATCGTGTGAACAGTAACGTTCGCAGGCAGCAGATGCAGGTACAATCACGATTATTCAATATTTTTTAATGCCTGATCCATAGGTACTTTCTTGATCCGGCGGTATTCGATCAATGCAACAAGCAGGTAAGTTCCGAATCCTAGCAGGAACATTTTTACATACAGGACCGGATCAATATACAACGGAATCCAACCGGAAATACTGCTGATCATAATTCCACGGAAGAGAGCGTTCATGAGAACTGTTTCTATCGGAAAACTCAGAAGCAGGAAGACCACGACCATAATGGTTGTAGACAGCAGATACAGACTGCTGATCTCCCGGTCAGAGTATCCAAGTATTTTTGTCATAGAGATTGACTGTGCATTCTTTTCGATAATGATCTTTGACAAAAGATAGATCAGAATCATAAAGAGCACGATTGAAAATCCGTCTAACAGATACATCATGCTTCCCATCGAAACATTCAATTGTCGGGAGATTTTAGACAGACTGTCGAGGTCGATCACAGAGCCGATGTATTTCTGGTCAATATCGGTTATCTCGCTGTCAGAGAGATAACCACTGAAGTAATCGGAACCAAGGTCAAACAGTTCATTGAGCGTATCCTGTGGAAGGAAAACGGTCAGACCACCTTCATAATCGTAGATTCCTTCAATAGAAAACGTGTATGTATCATCTTCATAAGCTTCCTTTAAAGTGATTTCATCACCGATATCCAGAAAATATTTATCTGCATAAGCAGAAGAGATGTATGCAGGAGTCGCATCAGAAGCGACCTCTTTTTTTGAAACATCTTTGTCAGATACAGTTTCCTGAAAATCAATTGGAAGATAGCGGCTGTTGTCTGCAAGTCCATAGAGAAGGATTTCTTCTTCCTTATATTCCTTATCGGTTGTTTTCAGTGAATAAGCACTGAATTTCTCGGCATCAGGATTATCAGTTTCTACTTCATGCTGAAAATAGAGCATATTCACAAGGCTCTCCAGTTTATGATCTTCATCCATAGCATTGATCGGTATCTGTAAAATGTACTGGTAGTTACAAAGCAGGTTATCCTGTAGAACAGTCTGATAATGATCGAGTACAGCAGGGAAGAGCAGACCAAACATCAACAGAAGGTTTGCAAATAAGATTCCGAGGAACAGCAGAAGGTAATTGCTGATATTCTGGAAAATCACACGTAGTCGGAAGCGACTGAAAAATGGAATTCTTTTGCTCAGTGATAATGTATGCTTCTGTTGTCTTCTTTTTAAGTCTCTGCGGAGGAACTTCAAAGGAGAAAGTGATAATTTTCTGTGAAGTACCGTGTAATTGACGAGAAGCATTAGCAAGATCGGAATGATCGTAGTAAGCAGAAATGCTTCTGCGTTCCAGACGGTCACATATGTTGGAAGACTGTAGCTTCCGTAATACATGCCGGCGCAGATATCTTTCATGATCGTATAACCGAGAATGTTTCCAATCAAAGCACCAATCAGTGTGACAAGAATCGGCATCGCCATATAATGCCGAATCAGCTCATTTTTTGTGTAGCCACTGGCAAGAAGAGTTCCGATGACATTCGACTCTTTTGCAATGGTGTTGCTGATCGTAATGCCAAAGACAAAAGCCATGATCGCGATTACGATATAAAGAAATACGATCATCATTGCGCGGTCGCTTCCCATATCATCCCGGGTATATGTGATTGCCTGGTTGAGATAACGTGGAACGAATTCTTCCAGAGAAACCTCCTTGTTGATTGCTTTCATCAGATCATCAGATACTTCTTTTTCTTCTTTCTCTGTCGTAGGTTCATCATTGTATTTCCACGCATAGCAGTATTTTACAAGTGGAGAATCTAGTGATTCAAATGCTTCGGACGTTACAACTCCAATTCCGAATTTGACAGAATCAAACATGGAATCGTTGTTGTTCTGAAAAAGACAGCTGTAATCCGGAAGAGCAATGAATCCGGTTACTTTCCAGCTCTGTGTACCACTTTTCAGTGTGTCTCCGATGGAAATCTTATTGTTGTCAGCATACATACGATCGATGGCGATTTCATTTGCTGCTTTTGGAAATTCTCCTTCCATGATACAGGCAAGATTCACTTGATCCCGGCTTTCAAAGATACGCATCGTACTGTCATTTGTTAAATCTTGTTCCAGATAGAAATTGTCATAGATACGGATACCATTTTCTTCTATAGACTGAATTTGTGCATCATTCATTTTTTCAGAAGTGCGGAAATGTCCGTTTTCTGTATTATATTTGTCAATCCCTTCATTATAAGCTTTGATCATGCTGCCATCGGCAACAAGGAATCCGGAGACAAAACCAATGGTTATCACAAGAAGAAGGAAAATGACAAGATATTTACCAAAGTCTTTCCGGAATTCTCTGGGGAGACGTTTGTTTAATGGATTTTTCATTGTCTGTTGCCTCCTTTACCAGTCAAGATCCTGGGCAGTGACTTTGTGGTCATTCAGGTAATTCTTTCGTACCATACCGTCACGAATTCGGACAACATGGTCTGCCATATCCTTAATCGCATCATTGTGTGTTACCATTACAACTGTATTACCGTACTTTTGATTGACTGTTTCAATCAGCTTCAGTATTTCTTTCGACGTTTTATAATCAAGCGCACCGGTTGGCTCATCACAGAGCAGAATATCCGGATTCTTTACAATCGCCCTGCCAATGGCAGTACGCTGTTGCTGGCCACCGGAGAGCTGATTCGGCAGCTTCTTCTGATGTGCAGAAAGACCAAGGGTATCAAGAAGTTCATCTACATCTAACGCGTGATCACTTAAGTAAGCACCGACTTCAATATTTTCGCGCACAGTAAGATTGGGAATCAGATTATACATCTGGAAAACATATCCAAGATGTTTTCTTCGGTATTGACTAAGACGTTTTGCAGTCATTTTTTCCATCAGCTCGTCTTCAATTATGATCTGACCACTGTCCGCACGGTCAATGCCACCGATGATATTCAATAAAGTTGATTTTCCCGAGCCGGAAGGTCCAAGAAGAACACAGAATTCTCCTTTTTCAATCGATAGATCAATGCCTTTTAAGACTTCTACACGACTGTCGCCTTGTCCAAAGGATTTTTTGATATTGGTTAAGGATAAAAACATAGTCAGCCTCCTGTCTTGTGTGAGAATTGAGTTTATCTTATTTCAGGCTCCCTTGTTTGAAAAAAGGATAGATAAAACTCACACATATTAGAAATGAATAGTATACGTTAGTTACAACTAACAATTATACCACAAAGAAGATGAAAAAGACACTATAAGAAATGTAAAAAATTATAATTATCTCAGATATAAAAAGGGCTTCCCGATGATTGAAGGGAGGTCCTTTTTGAAAAACAGATTGATTATTTTATATTTCATACATGCGTGCAGTCAGGTTGAAGTCGTTTTGCCACAAAAGAAAGCATGCTTTCGAGTACCTGACATTTATTGTTACAGACAGGGCAGAGGATGGAAGATACATTTTCTTCTGATTGGGTCGGGACGGTTTCTTGTGATAAGAAAATAAAATCGTATAAATATTCAAAAAATTCTTTATTCGTTGGTTTTCTGTCCATACAGGTTCTGTTGAAAATCATTTCAAGAATAGTTTTATTTTCCGAAGTCCAGATTGCATTGACCGTGTTGCGGATGTTTTTTTCTACACAAGACCAGCTTGTCTCATAATGGGCAGCAATATCGATGTACAAAGCTTTGGTAATATTGGATACACGAGTCTGATCCTCGTTTATCAAGAGTAATCCATACACAATGTAATCATAACCAAGACTAGTTCTGGCAGCAATAAGTTTATCAAGTGTAGATTTGATTTCAATTACGAGTGTATTGTGGTTCATGAGAGTCCCCCTTAGAAAGTAATATAGATAAGAAGGAAGAGCCTGTTTTTGATATCATATCTATTATATACGTGTTTATTATATTTGTAACGATAAAATTTATAAGTGATTTAACAAATGTACAAAATTATTTCTTTTTGTTATAATGAAAAGAAAATAATAGCGGTGTTCAACACCGAGGGGAGAACGCATGGAAAAAGCAAAAGTAATAGAATTAAAAGAAACAATTCTTGAAGATAACAATGCAGATGCACAGGTGTTACGTCAGGAATTAAAGGCACAGAAAACGTGTCTGATGAATTTGATGTCCAGTCCGGGAAGTGGAAAGACAAGCACGCTTCTGGCATTGAAACCGTATTTTGAAGGGAAAATCAAGTGGGGTGTGATGGAAGCAGACATTTATTCTGATGTAGATGCGAATACACTGATCGAGGCGGGAATTCCATCGATTCAGCTGCATACAGGAGGAATGTGTCATTTAGATGCAGATATGACACGGCAAGGAATAAGAGCATTTGACAGAGATGAGCTGGATTTTGTTGTACTTGAGAATATTGGAAATCTTGTTTGCCCGGCAGAGTTTGATACAGGCGCAAACTTTAATCTGACAATTCTTTCAGTTCCGGAAGGAGACGATAAACCGGCAAAATATCCGTTGATGTATGAAGTATCTGATGTGTTAGTGATAAACAAAATCGATGCATTACCTGTTTTTGATTTCCGAAAAGACTATGTTGAAGCATGTGCAAGAAGGCTGAATCCGCAGATTAAGATCTTTTATATCTCTGCAAAGACAGGAGAGGGTATGAAGGAACTGGCTGATTATCTGTTGGAAAAGATACAGGACGTGAATGCATAATATATAAAAGAAGGGAATAAAAACATGGGAAACGTCAGAGTGATTGAGATAAAAGAAAGTGTATTTGCGGATAATGATGCTACTTCAAAGGCAATCCGCGAGAAAATGAGTGCCCAGGGGACACTATTCTTAAATGTCATGTCCGGACCGGGGAGTGGAAAAACAACATTATTAAGTGCATTGATCAACAGAATAAAAAATCAGCTGAGAATTGGTGAGATGGATGTAGATATCGAGACAAGTCTAGATGCACAGAGAGTCGCAGATCTGACAGGCGTGGAATCCATTCAGATCCATAATTGCGGATTATGTCATATTGATGCGGATATGGTATCGCGCGCACTACTTGAATATGATACAGAGAACCTTGATCTGTTAATTCTTGAAAATATCGGGAATCTTGTCTGTCCGGCAGAGTTCGATACTGGGGCACATAAGAATGTGATGCTTCTTAGTGTTCCTGAGGGGGACGATAAACCACTGAAATATCCGTTGATGTTTCAGGTGAGTGATCTGGTGCTGATCAATAAAATAGATACTCTGGAGTATTTTGATTTTGATTTTGAACTTGCTAAGGAACGTATCTTGAAATTAAATCCAAATGCAGTTGTTCTTCCGGTTAGTGCAAAAACGGGAGAAGGATTGGAACAGGTGATTGACTGGATTATGAAAGAAAGAGAAAAGCTATAAGCAAATTCTCCCTTGATTTTTCAGAGGAAAATGCTATAATTATTCTTGTGTCTGCTTTGGCAGATGCAAGAGAAGGAGTTGTATCGAAGTGGTCATAACGGGGCGCACTCGAAATGCGTTAGCCCTCCGGGGCACGTGGGTTCGAATCCCACCAACTCCGCTTGTGTATTTACCATGTAGGTATCATTATAACGATAAGTAAAAGTAAGAAAAAAGCACTGACAGAAGAGATATCACTCTTCTGTTAGTGCTTTTTCGTTTTAAGAATGAGAAACAATATGTTTTTTAATTGCGTTGAAACTTTCCTCACTGATCACATGTTCCATACGACAAGCATCATCAGCGGCAATCTGTGGGTCAACTCCGAGTCTCTCAAGCCAGGAAGAGAGAAGAGTGTGACGCTCATATATCATGTCAGCAATCGCCTGTCCGGATTCTGTTAATGTAATATAGCCCTCACGAGATACAATAATATGTTCGCTTTCTCTGAGCTTTTTCATAGCTACACTGACACTTGATTTCTTAAAGTTAAGCTCTGTTGCAATGTCGACGGCACGTACGACAGGAAGCTTCTTGCTTAACATGAGGATTGTCTCCAGATAATTTTCGGATGATTCATTTACATGCATAGGTAATGCCTCCTCTATATAAATTATAATTTATCCGTATCACTATTTACAGTGAATTTTCATGTCTTTGCTTAGTATATCATAATTTATTCCCTACAGCAAATAATTTGCCAGACAAATTTTGATTCCCCAATTCCGATTTATACGGAACAGAAAAATTAAAAAAATATAAATTAGTCATTGACAACTAATAGAGATTAGCATATACTAACTTACGAACAGAAGAGAAAATGAAAAAAATTATCAATCTCAACTGTTTTTAATAATCTATATCAAATGAGAATGGATTCTAATATCATTTAAGAAAGAAGCGTGAGATTATGCCACTTACAATGGCCAACATTGGCGAAACCAATACAATTAAGAGAGTAAGCGGAAATGATGAGACGAAGCGTTTTCTTGCGAACCTTGGATTTGTGCCCGGAGCAGAAGTGGTCGTGCTATCTGCAATTGGCGGTAACGTTATTGTTAATATTAAAGATTCGAGAGTAGCAGTAAATGCTGATATGGCGCGCCATATTATGATCTGATTGAGACGCTGAAAAAGTGAACAGTAACAAGAAAGGAGTATGTGTTATGACTTTAGGTGATGCAAAAGTAGGAACCACTGTTGTAGTTACAAAAATCGAAGGAGACAGTGCTTACAAACGCCGTATTATGGATATGGGAATAACAAAAGGAAGTGAACTTTTTATCAGAAAAGTTGCACCACTTGGTGATCCGGTTGAAATTACAGTTCGTGGATACGAGCTTACTGTCAGAAAGGCAGATGCACAGTGTGTAGAGGTTAAATAAGCTTACAGATAAAAAACCTGATGAGAGATTCTAGAATTTAAGGAGGTAAAGAGAGTAATGGCAATCACAATTGCACTTGCAGGAAACCCGAACTGCGGTAAGACAACACTGTTTAATGCTCTTACAGGAGCAAACCAGTATGTTGGAAACTGGCCGGGAGTAACGGTAGAGAAAAAAGAAGGTAAGATCAAGAATAAGAAATACAAAAAGGAAGACGTTACAGTAACTGACCTTCCGGGAATCTATTCCCTTTCTCCATATACACTTGAGGAGGTTGTCAGCCGTGATTACGTTCTGAATGAGAATCCAGATGTAATCGTTGACCTTGTTGACGCAACTAACATCGAACGTAACCTGTATCTTACAACACAGCTTGTTGAGACAGGAGTACCGGTTGTAATCGCATTGAACATGTGCGATCTTCTCGCTAAGAGAGGTATTAAGATTGATGTAAAACGTCTTTCCATGCTGATCGGATGCCCAATTGTTGAGATTTCAGCATTGAAGCAGAAAGGTCTGGATGAACTGATCGATGAAGCAATCAAAGTTGCAAAGCAGAAGGAAGTAAAACTTCCTAGTGAGATCTTTGCAAAAGATATAGAAGCTGCTGTAGAAAGCGTAAAGGAAATCCTTCCTGATACAATTACAGAAGATAAAAAAAGATGGTACGCTGTAAAGTTCCTTGAAAATGACAGCAAAGTTGTAGATCAGATAAAGCTCTCAGGTGCAGCAAAAGCAGTTGTTGAAGATGAAAGAGCAAAACTGGAAAAGAAACATGATGACGATATGGAAAGTATTGTAACTGACGGACGTTATCAGTTTATTCAGAAAATTGTAGGAACTACTGTTAAAAAAGCAAAAGAAAAACTGACAACATCGGATAAAATTGACCGTATCGTTACAAACCGTATCCTCGGTATTCCGATTTTCATTGCAGTTATGTGGCTTGTATATTACATATCTGTCACAACAGTAGGTACATTTGTAACAGACTGGACAAATGATACATTCGTTGGAGCCATTCAGGAGGCAGTTGGAGGATTCCTTACAAATGTCGGAGCAAGTGATCTGATCAACGGACTTGTAGTGGATGGTATCATCGGCGGACTTGGAGCAGTACTTGGATTCGTTCCACAGATGGCGATTCTGTTCCTCTTCCTGTCTATTCTTGAAGACTGTGGATACATGGTGCGTATCGCATTCGTCATGGACCGTGTGTTCAGACATTTCGGACTTTCAGGCAAGAGCTTTATTCCGCTTCTGATTTCTTCAGGATGTGGAATCCCTGGAATCATGGCTTCCAAGACAATTGAGCAGGACAACGACAGACGTCTTACAATCATGACAGCAACATTTATCCCATGTGGAGCAAAACTTCCGGTTATTGCTATGATGGGTGGAGTTATTGCCGGTGAAGTAGCAGGATATCAGGAGAGCTCCTTCATTGCACCATTGATGTATTTTGTAGGAATCGTTGCAGTACTTGTTTCTGCAATCATCCTGAAGAAGACAAAACCTTTCTCAGGAAAACCGGCTCCGTTCGTAATGGAGCTTCCACAGTACCATATTCCACAGGCTAAGACAGTTCTCCTTCATGTTTGGGAGAGACTGAAAGGATTCATCATCAAAGCCGGAACAATCCTGTTCCTTGCATGCGTAGTAATGTGGTTCCTTGGAGGATTCGGATTTACAGCAGATGGATTCGGACTTGTAGAAGACAGCGCAGACAGCTTGATGGCAGCAATCGGCGGAGTGATCGCTCCACTGTTCGCACCACTTGGATTTGGTGAGTGGCAGCCTGTAGCAGCATCTATCTCAGGATTTACAGCGAAAGAAGCAATCGTTTCTACAATGGGAGTTCTTGCAAATGTGTCCGGAGATACAGAAGACGCAGTGACAGTAGCGCAGGGAGTTGCTTCCTGGTTCCCGTCAACAATTGCAGCATTTACATTCCTTCTGTTCAACCTGCTTGACTCACCTTGTCTTGCAGCAATCGCGACAATGGCACAGCAGATGCAGTCCAGAAAATGGTTCTGGTTTGCAATCCTGTTCCAGAATGTATTTGCTTATGTTGTTTGCCTGATCGTATACCAGGTAGGATCTTTCGTAACAGGCGGAGCATTTGGCGTAGGTACAGCAGTAGGATTTATCTTATTGATCTTCCTTCTGTTCATGCTCTTCAGACCAGATCCGTACAAAGATCAGAAAGTATACTCAAAACGTTCTGTGCAGGCAGCGTAATATGAGAGAAACAAGAACGTGAAAGCGTTCTTGAAAAATAGAGCTGGATGCAGGAAATGTATCCGGCTCTCTGTTATAATAAGAGAAAAAAGAGGTGTTGATGACAATGATAGCAAATATTGTAATAATAACTTTAATTATCGGATATTGTATTTTTCTCATTTATAAAGGATATAAGAACCATAAAGAAGGGAAACATGTCGGATGCGCCGGATGCAGTGGCAACTGTGGAAGCTGCGGCGGATGCAGTGCGGCAGCTGGAAAATCTCAATATACAAAGAAAAAGTAAAAGGTGATTAGAATGGGAAATTCAACAGGTTCTATGTTTTACGCATTTGGTGCATTTCTTTTGATTTACCTTGTTGGTGTATCCATCTATCAGATTTATCTGTGGATCAAGAAATGGCGAGAAAACAGAGAAGAGAAAGAAGACTAAAAGAGGGATCGCAAAATGGCAGATATTATCATTATATTAATTGTAATCATCTTGCTTGGGTTGGCTCTGAAAGGATCGATCAAACATTTCAAAGCAGAAGGTCCTTGTTGCGGAGGCGGTTCAGGAAGCAACAAGAAAGCAAAAACAAAGTTTTTAGACGGTCCGGTGATTGGCAGAAAAACGTTGAAGATTTCAGGAATGCACTGCGAGCATTGCGCGAATACCGTAACAAATGCATTGAATGGATTGGACGGTATTACTGCAAAAGTGAATTTAAAGGACAATAGTGCAGAAGTTTCCTACGACAGAGAAATTGATCTGACAGATTTAAAAAATGCAGTAAAAAAAGCAGGGTATGAGGTCACTTCTATCTCATAAGAGTAAAACTCTGTGAGAGATGGCAAAGCAACTGATACAGCGAAAACCAGGAAGCAGGAGGTGTACCGTGAGTAAGAAAGAACAGATTATTGAAAAACTAAAAGAAAACGGGTGCCGGATCACAAAACAGCGTAAAATGCTGATTGATATTATTTTAGAAAATGAATGCTCAAGCTGTAAAGAAATCTTTTATAAGGCATCCCAGGCAGATGAAAAGATCGGTGTGGCAACTGTTTACAGAATGATCAATGCATTAGAAGAAATCGGAGCAATCAACAGAAAAAATATGTATAAAGTTGATTGTGCGCAGGATTGTCCGGAAGATGGGGGATGTATCATCATGCTGGATGATGATACGATTTTTAAACTCACAGAAACAGGATGGAACAAGGTGATCCGCGAAGGACTGAAACATTGCGGTTATGTAAAAGATCAAAAAGTAACATCAATTAAATTACCGGATAATAAACGATAAAATTTATCGACAAATGCAGTTAGAATTGACTATCCGCATAGTGAGTTGATATGATGTATAAAAATTTTAGGAGGTTTTATACAATGTGGGATATATTTAAATTGAAAAAAGCAGGAATCTTTGCAGGAGGTGTTCTTTTCGGAACAGCGGGAGTGAAAATTCTTGCAAGTGATGATGCAAAGAAAGTTTACACAAACTGTACAGCAGCAGTTTTAAGAGCAAAAGACTGTGTGATGAAGACAGCAACAACTGTTCAGGAGAATGCAGAAGATATCCTTGCAGAGGCTCAGCAGATCAATGAGTCACGTGCAGCAAAAGAGGCTGAGGCTGTCTACGAAGCAGAAGAAGCAGAAACTCAGGAAGAGAATACAGGTGCGCAGGATTTCAAAGAGGAAGAAGTTTAAATCTCTATGAAATTTATTGTAAAGCATGAGATCAATGGCCGCCTTCGTATCCATGTTGTCCAGAAAAGGATGACATATACGGAGGCGGATACTCTATCCTGGTTTCTCTCCAATCAGAAGAATGTAACAGATGTAAAAGTATATGAACGCACCGCAGATGCTGTGATCTGTTATGTTGGAGATAAGGAAGAGGTCTTGAATTTATTGAAGCAGTTTTCTTATGAAAATGCAATTCTTCCGGAACATGTTGCCGCAGGTTCTGGAAGAGAGTTGAATGCTGTTTATCAGGAAAAGCTGGTCATGAAGACAGTTCTTCGTTATGGAAGCAAGTTATTCCTTCCAATGCCGGTTCGTGCAGTGATTACATCTGTAAAATCAGTGAAATATATCTGGCACGGAATCCGTTGCCTGATGCATGGTAAGATAGAGGTTCCTGTCCTGGATGCTACAGCAATCAGCGTTTCCGTATTCCGTAGAGATTATGCTACAGCTGGATCTGTCATGTTCCTGCTTGGAATTGGTGAGATCATAGAAGAATGGACGCATAAAAAGTCTGTCGGAGATCTTGCGCGCAGTATGTCACTGAATGTCAATAAAGTGTGGCTGAAGAGAAATGAACAGGAGATTCTTGTAAAATCATCAGATATTGAGCCGGGAGACCATGTTGTGATCCGTATGGGAAATGTGATCCCGTTTGATGGGGAAGTAGTTACTGGTGAAGGAATGGTCAATCAGGCATCTCTTACAGGTGAGTCACTTCCTGTAAGAAGAAGTGTAGGACAGTCTGTTTTCGCCGGAACAGTTCTCGAAGAAGGTGAGATTGAAGTTCTTGTCAAAGCGGTATCAGGCTCTACCAGATTTGAAAAGATTGTGACAATGATCGAGGATTCTGAAAAACTGAAGTCTTCTGTAGAAGGGAAGGCAGAACATCTTGCAGATAGACTTGTTCCATATACATTACTGGGGACAGGTGCAGTCTGGCTCCTGACAAGAAATATTACGAAGACACTATCTGTTCTGATGGTAGATTTCTCCTGTGCATTGAAGCTTGCGATGCCGATCACTGTACTTTCGGCAATCCGTGAGGCAGGCGAGAACAATATCACAGTAAAGGGTGGTAAGTTCTTAGAGGCCGTGGCCGATGCAGATACAATCGTTTTCGATAAGACAGGAACATTGACAAAGGCAACGCCGACAGTGAAAGAGATTGTTGCTTTCAGTGAATACTCAGAAAATGATCTGCTTCGTATTGCAGCATGTCTGGAAGAACATTTTCCTCATTCTATGGCAAAGGCCGTTGTAGATGCAGCGAAAGAAAGACATTTGTCTCATGAAGAAATGCACTCAAAGGTAGAATATGTTGTGGCACATGGAATCTCTTCCTCTATTGATGATAAAAAGGTTCTGATCGGAAGCAGTCATTTCATTTTCGAAGATGAAGGATGTACGATTCCATCCGAATATCAGGATAGATACGATTCACTAAAACCAGAATACTCTCATCTGTATCTGGCAATCGAGAAACAACTTGTTGCAGTTATCTGCATTGAAGACCCACTTCGTGAAGAGGCAACAGAAATGGTTCGTAATCTGAAGAAAGCCGGTATCCGTAAAGTCGTTATGATGACAGGTGACAGTGAACGTACAGCGGCGGCAATTGCGAAACGCGTTGGCGTTGATGAGTATTATGCTGAGGTTCTTCCGGAAGATAAAGCGAATTTCGTTGAGAAAGAAAAAGCAGAAGGAAGAAAAGTAATTATGATCGGTGATGGGATCAATGATTCACCTGCTCTTTCAGCAGCGGATGCGGGGATTGCGATCAGTGACGGCGCAGAGATTGCAAGAGAGATTGCAGATATCACGATTGCGGCAGATGATCTGCGTGAAGTTGTGACGCTGAAACTTCTGGCAAATGCCATGATGAAGCGGATACATAAGAATTATAGAAATATCGTCGGAATCAATTCAGGACTGATTCTGCTTGGCGTGACAGGAATTGTCCAGCCGACAGTATCTGCACTTTTGCACAATGCGTCTACATTGATGATAAGCCTTGGAAGTATGAAGAATCTGCTGGATGAAAATAAAAGAACAGAACTTGAGTAGTTACTGTGAACAGCAATCTTGAGTGAAACAACATAAAATAAAAAAGGCAAGAAAAAGAACTGCCGGGATTAACTTTTATAGAGGTTTGTCCCGGTAGTTCTTTTTTATATGTTAGGAAAGTTCTTTCCTAACATATAAAAAACGCTCCGCTCAGGATGCGCACTGCGGCGTACAAGGTAGGTGTCGCAAGCGACCGCCGCAGGCGCAAGAATGTGCCAAGGCACATTCTTTATTCTAATGAGAAACATTATCAGTAAATAATATTGATATTACGTTTTCGTTATAGTATAGTAAATACATAGGTTAGATGCAACTAACGAACAAGGAAGATATGTGGAAATGAATTCATAAAACATACAGGAAAATAATAAGTAAAGCAATAGATAATCAGATCTTAATTTCAGGAGGTTCAGTATGAGTGTAGTAATCATTGGAGGACATGACAGAATGGTATGTCAGTATAAGAAAGTCTGTAAACAGTTTAATTGTAAGGCGAAGATCTTTACCCAGATGTCAGCAAGCTTAAGCAAACAGATTGGAAGTCCTGATCTGATCGTTCTTTTTACAAACACAGTATCCCATAAAATGGTTCGCTGTGCAGTAGAAGAAGCCGGCAGATGTAATGCGGATGTGATTCGTTGTCACACGAGTTCCAAGAATGCGTTAGAAGAGATTCTGGAGAATGCTTGTGCATAATAAATATTGCTGAATTATTGAAACTATGAAAATAGAAAAGTCCCTTCAGAAGAAATAAACTTCTGAAAGGGACTTTTTCTGTATCATGCTGCCAATTACGCAGATTATCAATCTGAACAGAATCACAGTACCAATTTCTATAACTGGATATTTTTAAAGAGATCTCCAAGGTTTGTTCCGATATCTTCCGCTTTCGGGATCACAACCTTTTCAGCTTTCTCTTCAGCCTTCTCTTTGTCTTCTTCGAGAGCTTTCATGCTAAGGCTGATCTTGCCATCTTTGATACCGATGACTTTCACTTCAACTTCATCGCCAACTGTGAGAACATCAGAAGGCATTTTTATACGTTTCTGGGAGATCTGTGAAACGTGAACCAGACCGGAAAGTCCGTTCTCCAACTTTACAAATGCTCCATAGTTCTGAAGTGTTTCTACAGTTCCTTTCAGAACAGTTCCAACCTTCATACTTGCAATTTGTGCATCACGTGCTGCTTTTTCCTTTTCCTTCAGAAGCTCACGTGCAGAAAGGACAAGACGATTATTCGCCTGGTCAACATCGATTACCTGTACTTCGATATCCTTGAGAAGATAATCTTCCAGATTCTCAATATAGGAAAGGGACAGCTTAGAAGCCGGAACGAATCCGCGAAGTCCTTCTACCATTACAATTACGCCACCGTTGACAACACCTTCAATTTTAACAGGAAGAACAGTTTTCTTATCCATATAATCCTGGACTCTGTTCCATGGATTCGCATCATCGAAATGATCTTCATAGTCTGCCATTGTTTCTGTTACTTCATTTGTCTGTAATTCTTTCATTTCTTCGCTCATTAAAAGCACCTCATTTTCTTTTTCTCGTTAATCAAAAGTATAACATATGTATGAGAAAAAATACAACAAAAGAGCCAAAATCCGTGAAGAAAATGAAAAATGCGGTTGGATTAATAGAAAAAAAATGTTACTCTACTTATTGAATAGTAAATTGTCAGGTTTAATACTTAATGAAGAAGCTGTTCATGTAAGATGACAGAATACAGAGATAAATTGATGTGAGTGTAAAAGTAAATAAGAGATAAATTTGAGAAGGAGAGATAGAAAAAATGGCTGAGAATAAAAAGGTGTATGTTGTAGGTCATAAGAATCCGGATACAGATTCTATTTGTACAGCAATTGCTTATGCAAATCTTAAGACAAAGATTACCGGAGAAACGTATGAGCCTCGTCGTGCAGGGCAGCTTAACGAGGAGACACAATATGTACTGGAACACTTTGGCGTAAAAGTTCCGTTATTGCTTTCTGATCTTAGAGAACAGATTAAAAATGTGGAATTGAAAGAAAGTCAGGAAATTCAGGGAAGCCTCTCAATCCGTACAGCATGGGAAAAGATGTCAGAGATGAATACTCATACGATTCCGATCACACGTAATGGTGTGCTGGAAGGTGTGATCACAAAAGGTGATATTGCGAAATCCTATATGGAAGTCTATGATAACACAATGCTTGCGAAGGCAAGAACACAGTACCGTAATATTGCAGCGGCAGTAGAAGGTGAAATTGTAACAGGAAATGAACATGGTTATTTTTATAAAGGAAAAGTAACTGTTGCAGCATCAAGCAAAGAGTTGATGACAAGCTTTATCGAGAAAGATGATCTTGTTATCATTGGGGATCGAATTGATGCACAGCAGTGTGCAGTTGATCTGGATGCAAGCTGTATGGTAGTCTGCCAGAATGATCCGATCTCAGAAGATATTCTGCGTCAGGCAGAGGCAAAAGAAATTGTCGTTATCTGGACACAGCATGATACATTTACGGCAGCGCAGCATATCAGCCAAAGTATTCCGGTAAGATCTTTCATGACAAAGGATCAACTTGTAACATTCCGTAAGAATGATTATGTAGATGATGTGAAAGAAGTGATGGCACGCAAGCGTTTCCGCGACTTCCCTGTTGTAGATGAAGATGGAAAGTTCTTAGGTCTTGTTTCCAGACGAAGACTTCTCAATGTCAGCAAGAAACAGGTAATCCTTGTCGATCATAATGAGAAGAACCAGGCAGTAGACGGAGTGGAAGAGGCAGATGTCCAGGAGATTATTGATCACCACAGATTGAGCAGTATCGAGACGATCGGACCTGTATTTTTCAGAAATCAGCCGGTTGGATGTACAGCAACAATTGTATCTCAGATGTACGAGGAAAATGGTGTCGAAATAGATCCGGTGAATGCAGGACTTCTTTGTTCCGCGATCATTTCCGATACATTGATGTTCCGTTCCCCAACTTGCACACCACTTGATGAAAGCACAGCGAAAAAGCTTGCAGAGATTGCAGGGATCAATATAGAGAAGCTTGCGCAGGCAATGTTCAAGGCAGGAAGTAACCTGAAAGGAAAGACAGCAGAAGAGATTCTTTTCCTTGATTTCAAACAGTTTACAGTGAATGATACGGTATTTGGTGTTGGTCAGGTGAATTCAATGAGCGAAGAAGAGCTTGAAGAGATTAAGGCAACAGTACTTCCGGAGATGGAAAAGACAAGACAAAATCACAGTCTGGATATGATTTTCTTTATGCTGACAAATATTATTACAGAATCTTCGGAACTGATCTGCTGTGGTAATGAGTCAAGAGAGAAGATTATCGGAGCTTATGATCTGGAAGATAATGCACAGAAACTGATGCTCAAAGGTGTCGTATCACGTAAGAAACAGCTTGTTCCGGCACTTGTATCAGCATTGCAGCAGTAAGAACAGTTATAAGAATTTTTAATATAGAAAAGTCAGAACCGTCTCCGTAACAGGGGACGGTTTTCAGGAGGAAAGAGAAATGGCGAAACAGGTATGGAAAGCCGGTAATATGGTCTACCCGCTTCCGGCAGTTATGGTAAGTACGGCAGATAAAGAAGGAAATACGAACATTTTTACCGTTGCATGGACAGGAACTGTATGTACAAATCCGGCGATGGTATACATTTCCGTAAGACCGGAAAGATATTCGTATCATATGATTGAAGAGAGCGGAGAGTTTGTGATCAATCTGACAACCGAACAGCTCGCCCATGCGACTGATTACTGTGGTGTGCGCTCCGGCCGGGATGTGGATAAATGGAAAGAGTGTCATTTGACTGCGAAAAAGGCAGAGAAGCTTACTTACGCACCGGTCATTGAAGAAGCACCGGTCAATATTGAATGTGTAGTGACAAAAATCGAGAAACTTGGAAGTCACCATATGTTTCTTGCAGAAGTGAAAGCGGTTCAGGTGGACGAGTCCTATATGGATGAGAAGGGCAAATTCGAACTCAATAAGACAGGTCTTCTGGCATATTCCCATGGAGAATATCTTGGACTTGGGAAAAAGATCGGAACGTTTGGATACAGCGTGAGAAAAAAGAAGACCGTTGACAAACGAACTGCTAAGAAGATCACAACAAAAAATGAATCAAGGAGCAAGAAATCTCCAGAGAAAAGAACTGTGAATAAAAATGCAACATTCAGAAAGAAAGGAAAAGCTAAAAAATGATTTCATTTGAAAATGACTATTCAGAAGGCGCACATGAGGAAATCCTGCGCAGACTGGCAGAAGTAAATAAAGAAGGAATTACAGGATACGGAAATGATTCATATTGTGAATCCGCAAAGGAAAAGATCCGTCAGGCATGTAAATGCCCGGAGGCAGACATTTACTTCCTTGTGGGAGGAACACAGACAAATCAGACAGTAATTGATTCCGTGCTCCAGAGCTATGAAGGCGTTATCGCGGCTGAGACAGGTCATGTTGCATCACACGAGGCGGGTGCGATTGAAGCATCCGGTCATAAAGTACTGACCCTTCCGCAGCTGGAAGGAAAGATTCAGCCCAAAGATGTGGCAGATTATTTGAATCAGTTTTATAGTGATGGGAATCATGAACACATGGTTTTCCCGGGGATGGTCTACATCTCTCACCCAACAGAGTATGGCACACTGTATACACGTGGCGAACTCGCAGAGCTTTCTGATATCTGTCAGCAGTATCATATTCCACTGTATCTTGATGGAGCACGTCTTGGATACGGTCTTGCAGTAGAAGATACAGATGTGACAATGGAAGATATTGCAGAATACTGTGACATTTTCTATATTGGTGGAACAAAGGTAGGTGCCTTCTGCGGAGAGGCAGTTGTATTTACAAAAGAAAATGCACCGAGACATTTTGTGACACTGATCAAACAGCACGGAGCACTGCTTGCCAAAGGCTGGTTCCTTGGTGTTCAGTTTGATACGTTATTTACAGATGATCTGTATATGAAAATCAGCAAGAATGCAATCACAACAGCAGCGAGACTAAAAGAAATTCTGAAAGAAAAAGGATATGACTTCTATATTGATTCTCCGACGAACCAGATCTTTGTTGAGATGGAAGACGAGAAGCTGAAAGAACTTGAGAAGAATGTCAGGGTCAGCTTCTGGGAGAAGACGGATGAGAAACATACGGTAGTCAGATTTGCTACGAGCTGGGCGACAGATATGGAGAAGGTTGAGAAGCTGAGGGAGTATTTATAAAAAAGTAAGAATATAAATAATAGCAAATACAGATAATATATAGAAGCCCATAAAATGAGAATCATTATCATGTAGAAATATTGCGTTTTGCAAAGAAACTTGATAGAATACATATGGTTAGAGAAAACTAACCGTGTGAATAAATCATGTATACTCCTTTGTCTGTAATACCTGAACACAGGCGAGGGAGTCCTCAGAAAGGATGGACAACTATGAATTATCTGGAAATTGAAAAAGTAATTGGAAGAGAAATTATCGACTCACGCGGAAATCCAACGGTTGAGGCAGAAGTGCATCTTGTAGATGGAACTGTAGCAAGAGGTGCAGCTCCAAGTGGTGCTTCTACCGGAGAATTTGAGGCACTTGAACTTCGTGATGGAGACAAGTCAAGATTCGGTGGAAAAGGTGTTTCCCGTGCAGTAGAAAATATTAATACAACAATCAACAGTGCATTGGTTGGAATGGATGCAGGAGACACTTATGCAATTGATCAGGCAATGATCCAGGCAGATGGAACAAAAGATAAATCAAATCTTGGCGCAAATGCAATTCTTGCGGTTTCAATCGCATGTGCAAGAGCGGCAGCAGATGCACTTGAGATTCCGCTGTACCGTTTCCTTGGAGGAGTGAATGGAAACAGACTTCCTGTTCCAATGATGAACATTGTAAATGGTGGGTGTCATGCACTTTCTTCCGGACTGGATGTGCAGGAGTTCATGATCATGCCGGTGGGAGCGCCGTCTTTTAAAGAATGCATCCGCTGGTGTACAGAGGTATTCCATGCACTTGCAGGAATCTTGAAAGACAGAGGACTTGCAACATCTGTAGGTGATGAGGGTGGATTTGCCCCGGCACTGAAATCAGACGAAGAAGCAATCGAGACAATTCTTGAGGCTGTGAAGAAGGCCGGATATGAGCCTGGAAAAGACTTCAAGATCGCGATGGATGCGGCATCTTCAGAATGGAAGACAGGAACGGTTGGAGAGTATAAACTTCCAAAGGCAGGAACAGTCTATACTTCAGAACAGCTCATTGACCACTGGAAGAAACTGGTAGAGAAATATCCGATCATCTCAATCGAAGATGCACTTGACGAGGAAGACTGGGAAGGTTGGAAAAAGCTGACAGCAGAGCTGGGAGATAAAGTTCAGCTGGTTGGAGATGATCTTTTTGTCACAAACACAGAGAGACTGGCGAAAGGAATTAAGCTTGGATGCGGAAATTCTATTCTGATCAAACTGAATCAGATTGGATCTGTATCTGAGACTCTTGAAGCAATCAAGATGGCACATAAAGCAGGTTACACAGCAATTTCTTCCCACCGTTCCGGTGAGACAGAGGACACAACGATTGCAGATCTTGCAGTAGCGCTGAATACCTGCCAGATCAAGACCGGAGCGCCGAGCCGTTCGGAGCGTGTAGCGAAATATAATCAGTTACTCCGCATCGAGGAAGAACTTGGAACAAGCGCAGTATATCCGGGAAATGACGCATTTAATGTGAAATAACATCAGTAAAATAACCTGACAGTCAGGAAAATCCATGCATTTTATGATCTCAGTGGGATGAAATGCATGGATTTTTGTGCATATATTTCTTTGATTTTCATCTAGATTTTTTTATCTATATGTCATACAATAGAAATGTAATTGCCATTAGGCAACATAATATTTAAAAATATTTGGAGGATTTCATTATGAAGAAACCGGTTCTGGTCATTATGGCAGCAGGAATGGGAAGCAGATATGGCGGGCTGAAGCAGATTGACCCGGTAGATCAGGAAGGACATATTATTATGGATTTCTCGATCTTTGATGCAAAACGCGCAGGATTTGAGAAAGTCGTATTTATTATTAAGAAAGAAAATGAAGCAGATTTTAAAGAAGCTGTTGGAAAGAGAATTGAGAAGATCATGGATGTAGCGTATGTATTCCAGGATCTGAACAATCTCCCGGAAGGTTACGAAGTTCCGGAAGGACGTGTAAAGCCTTGGGGAACAGCACATGCTGTTTTAAGTGCGATCGATGAGGTGGATGGACCATTTGCAGTAATCAACGCGGACGATTATTACGGACGTCATGCATTTGAGACAATCTATGAATTCCTTACAACACATGAAGATGATGATAAGTACCGTTATACAATGGTAGGTTATCGTCTGAAGAATACAGTTACAGATAACGGACATGTTGCTCGTGGCGTATGTGAACTCAATGAGGCGAAAGAGCTGGTTGGAATCACAGAGCGTACAAAGATCGAGAAGCGTGACGGTGGAATCGCTTTCTCAGAAGATGACGGAGAGACATGGACAACTATCGACGGAGATACTCTTGTATCCATGAATATGTGGGGATTCACAAGAAGTATTTTAGATGAGATCAAAGCAGGATTCCCGGCATTCCTTGAGAAAGGTATTAAGGAGAATCCAATGAAATGTGAGTACTTCCTGCCATCCGTAGTCAGTGACCTTCTGGCAGAGGGCAGAGCAACCGTAAGAGTGCTTGAATCCGAAGATAAATGGTATGGAGTTACATACAAAGAGGACAAGCCGGTTGTAGTTGCAGCGGTACAGGCTTTGAAAGACGAAGGTCTTTATCCACAGAAATTGTGGGATTAGATTATGTGTTGTCAGTTACAGAATTTGTGAATCATAATGATTATGCAACATTTTTACCATAAGAGGAACTATTCGTATAAAGATTTTTGTGGTGGATGTGTTATAATCAGAGACAACAAAGCAAAGATAAGCAAGCTGCTGAACACAGTTACTGTGAGTGGCAGCAGCCTGAGCAGTCAAAGCTCAAAGGAGGATTTTAAAAATGGCAATTTTAGTAACAGGAGGCGCCGGATTTATCGGAAGCCACACATGTGTAGAACTTTTGAATGCAGGATATGATGTTGTAATCGCAGATAACCTTTACAATGCATCTGAGAAGGCAGTAGACAGAGTAAAGCAGATCACAGGAAAAGACCTGAAGTTCTATAAAGCAGATATCCGCGACAAAGAAGCAATGAACGAGATCTTTGAGAAAGAAGAGATCGAGTCGGTTATTCATTTCGCAGGACTCAAGGCAGTAGGTGAATCCGTTGTTAAACCACTCGAATACTACGAGAATAACATTGCCGGAACTTTAGTTCTCTGTGATGTAATGAGAAATCATGGTGTGAAGAATATCATCTTCAGTTCTTCTGCAACAGTATATGGTGACCCGGCATTTATTCCGATCACAGAAGAGTGCCCGAAGGGAACATGTACAAACCCATACGGATGGACAAAATGGATGCTGGAGCAGATCCTGACAGATCTTCATACAGCAGATCCTGAGTGGAATGTCGTACTTCTTCGTTACTTCAATCCAATCGGAGCTCATGAGAGCGGACTGATCGGAGAAGATCCGAAGGGAATCCCGAACAACTTGATTCCATACATTACACAGGTTGCAATCGGTAAACTTGAGTGCCTCGGTGTGTTTGGAGATGATTATGATACACCTGACGGAACAGGTGTCCGCGATTACATCCACGTAGTTGATCTCGCAGTGGGACATGTCCGCGCAGTAGAAAAACTGAAAGAGAAAGCAGGAGTTTCCGTATATAATCTTGGAACAGGAAACGGATATTCCGTACTTGACATGGTGAAAGCATTCTCCAAAGCTTGTGGAAAAGAGATCCCTTACCAGATCAAGCCACGCCGTGCAGGAGACATTGCTACATGTTACTGTGATGCTTCCAAGGCAAAGGAAGAACTGCACTGGGTAGCTGAGAGAGATCTGAACAAGATGTGTGAAGATTCCTGGAGATGGCAGAGCATGAATCCAAACGGATACGAGGATTAAGTTTGATTAATCATTTATAATGTGAAATAAAAAGTTGTTGATGAGCAGGGGCGCACGATGATAGTGCGGTTTCCTGTGCTATCAACAACTTTTTTGTATCATTTGTAAATTATGTTAACCAACCGCGAACAGCAACACAGCTCTTGCAACCAACAGTCCATCTGTATTATACTAATAGAACACGATTAAATTCAGAAGAAATTGGAGATAGAAAAATGAAGCGCGAAGTAGATCTTAATGAAATTTCAGACGGACGTCTGTATTCCTCCGGAGATATGGTTAAGGTGGACTGTCATGATTGTGAAGGCTGCTCTGCATGCTGCCAGGGAATGGGAAATTCCATCATATTGGATCCAATGGATCTGTGGAGATTGCAACTCGGAAAAAAAGAGAATTTTGATACACTGCTTGCAAACTATCTGGAATTGAATGTAGTTGACGGGATGGTACTTCCTAATTTAAAGATGGCAGGAGAGGAAGAAGCCTGTCTGTTCTTGAAAGATGGAAGATGTTCTATTCATGGATACAGACCGGGAATCTGCCGTTTGTTCCCTCTTGGACGTATTTATGAGGAGAATGGATTCAAGTATTTTATCCAGGTTCATGAGTGTAAGAAGCAGGAACGTGGTAAAGTGAAGATTAAGAAGTGGCTTGGAATTGCAGATCAGAAGAGATACGAAGATTTCGTGTGGAGATGGCATACATTTCTTAAGAACTGTGAAGAAGGAATGAAAGAACTTGATGAGCAGAACGCGAAAGTACTGACGGTTGTGGTTCTCCGCAACTTTTATCAAATGCCTTATCAGGCAGAGGAAGAAGCACAGTTTTATCCGGAATTTGAAGAAAGACTGGAAAGACTGAATGCAATGTTTGGATTTTAGAAGTGAAAGTTAACAACAGGTGAAAGGCATCAGTAGATGGATAGCAACAGTAGAAAAACACAGATATTAAAAGAAATTTTTGGATACGATTCTTTCCGTAAAGGACAGGAGGAGATTGTAGATCAGATTTTGAATGGAAGAGATGTGTTAGCAATCATGCCGACTGGAGCGGGAAAGTCACTTTGTTATCAGGTTCCGGCACTTCTGATGTCTGGGATCACGATCGTAGTATCACCGCTGATTTCATTGATGATCGATCAGGTGAAGGCACTGAATGAAGCAGGAGTTCATGCAGCGTATATTAACAGTGCACTGACAGAACGGCAGATTACAAAAGCATTAGAACTGGCAGCGGCAGGCAGATATAAGATGATCTATGTCGCTCCGGAACGCTTGTTGACACCACGGTTTCTGGACTTTGCATGTCATACAGAACTTTCTATGGTGACAATCGATGAGGCTCACTGTATTTCCCAGTGGGGACAGGATTTCCGCCCAAGTTATGTGAAGATCACAGAATTCATCCGTCAGCTTCCAAGACGCCCGGTTGTCAGTGCATTTACAGCAACTGCGACACAGAAAGTAAGAGAAGACATTCTTGAAGTACTTGATCTTGAATCTCCTTATATAAATGTATCCGGTTTTGACAGAGAGAACCTTTACTTCGAAGTAAGACCGGCGCGTGGGAAGAAGGAAGCAATCAAGGAATATCTCACACAGCACAGAGAAGACAGCGGAATTATTTACTGTGCGACAAGAAAAAATGTAGATGAACTCTATTTGGAATTGCAGAATGCCGGATTTTCTGTCGGAAGATATCACGCAGGAATGGGGACAGAGGCAAGAAATGAAAGTCAGGAAGATTTCATTTATGACAGGATAGAGATTATGATCGCAACGAATGCATTTGGAATGGGAATAGATAAGTCAAATGTCCGTTTTGTACTTCATTATAATATGCCGCAGAGCATGGAAAATTATTACCAGGAGGCAGGCAGAGCCGGACGAGACGGAGAACCGGCAGAATGTATCCTTTTCTATTCACCGCAGGATATCATGATTAATCAGCTCCTGCTGGATAGTAAAGAGCAGATTGGAGAATACACAGAAGAAGAACTCCGGGTGATCCGGGAACAGGATGTTCTCCGGCTGCGTAAGATGAGTAATTATTGTACGACAAGCATGTGTCTTAGAAAATACATATTGAATTATTTTGGACAAGAGACAGAAGAACATTGTGGGAATTGTTCCAATTGTCTGGAAGAATTCGTAGAGCTTGATGTCGGAGAGATTGCGGCAGATGTGATCGAATGTGTGCGCGAATCCAGACAGAGATACGGTATGACAATGATCCTTTCCACACTGGCGGGAGCGAATACAGCGAAGATCAGAAGTGCAGGGATGAATGAACTTTCCGTTTATGGAAGACAGAGTAAATGTCCACAGCAGAGACTGAAAGATGTAGTTTATACACTGCTTGAACACGGATACCTTCAGCAGAGCGCAGACCGTTATGCGATTCTGAAACTGACAGACCGATCAGAAGAATTGCTGGAATCAAGAGAATTGAAACTTCGCTGCAAGAAGTCAGAACTTACAGAAAAGAAGAAGTCCGGAAGCGGAAAGAAAGCATCTCATAGAAAAGGCGAGATTTCCGGAAATCTTACGGATAAAAGCCGGGAATTATTCGAAGAATTGCGTTCTATGCGTTATTCTCTGGCAAAGAAAAAAGGAATTCCGCCATATATGGTCGCTTCAGATCGTACATTACATGAGATGTGTGTACTTGTTCCATTTAAAAAAGAGGAATTGCTTGAAGTACACGGTATGGGATTTAAGAAATATGAACAGTACGGAGCAGTTTTTCTTGATAAGATTCAAGAAGTGACAGCAGGTGATAAAAAGGGTTACGGTATATCAGAAGATGCTGAGGGGACAGACGCAGTTCAGAACAAGAATCCTCTGGACATCGGACCATTTGGAAGCGTAGAGAATTAACAGCAAAAAAGAAGTAAAAGAAAGAAGTGAGATAAAAGTGTCTGTAAAAATATTTTCAACATTAAAAAATTATAAAAAAGAATATTTGCCAAAAGATATTTTAAGCGGAATTATCATGGCAGCGGTTTCAATTCCAATCTCTATGGGGTATGCACAGATCGCAGGTGTTCCGGCGGTGTATGGACTTTATGGATCTGTTCTGCCGATCCTGCTATTTGCCATGCTCTCAACTTCAAAACAGTTTATCTTCGGAGTAGATGCGGCACCGGCGGCAATTGTCGGAGCTGCACTGGCAACACTTGGAGTGACGGCAGAATCAGCCCAGGCATTGCAGTATGTACCATTGATTGCATTGTTTACAGGACTCTGGTTATTGTTGTTTTATCTTTTACATGCAGATAAGATTGTTGATTTTATCTCAACACCGGTTATGGGTGGATTTATCAGTGGTATTGCAGTGACAATTATTATGATGCAGATTCCGAAACTGATGGGAAGCCCGGCGGGGACTGGAGAATTCATAGAACTTGCAGAACACATTTTTCAGGCAATCACAAAGATAAACTGGTTGTCCTTTGGAATGGGAATTGGAGCACTTGTAATCTTGATTGTATCTAAAAAACTGATTCCAAAGTTCCCGATGGCAATCGTTATTATGATTGCCGGAGTTCTCTCGACAATTGTCTTTCATGTAAACCAGTATGGTGTAGTTCTCCTGCAGGCAGTTCAACCAGGGCTTCCGCGGCTTATTTTCCCGGATTTTACAGGAATCAATCTTACCCAGGCTGTGGGAAGAGCACTTATGGTTGCTGTTGTGATCATGGCAGAGACACTTTTGTCAGAGAACAATTTTGCATCCAAAAACGGATATGAACTGGATGACCGTCAGGAAATCCTTGCCTGTGCCGCAGGAAATCTTGCTGCCGGTGCAGTAGGATGCTGCCCGGTAAATGGAAGTATTTCCAGGACTTCCATGAATGAACAGTATGGAGGAAAGACACAGGTTGTATCCATTACAGCGGGACTGACCATGGCAGTTGTACTTATAGGTGCAACTGGATTTATCGAATATCTTCCGGTTCCGGTATTGACGGCAATCGTAATCTCTGCACTGATGAATGTTGTAGAGACACATCTTGCGGTACGCTTGTTTAAAGTAAGCAGAAATGAATTTTATATTTTTATTGCAGCAGGGATCGGTGTGCTGTTCCTTGGTACGATTTACGGAGTTGTGATCGGAATTTTGTTATCTTTTGTAGCAGTGATTTTAAGGGCTACAAACCCTCCGAGATCTTTCCGTGGAATGATTCCGGGAAAAGAAGTTTATTATGATCTGGAGAGAAACCGTTTTGCATATCCAATCAAGCATGTGATTATTTATAGATTTAGCGAGAACCTTTTCTTTGCAAATAACAAAGTGCTGGTTTCAGATATTGAAAACAGCATCAAAGAGGATACAAAGGTCGTAATTCTGGACGCATCAGCAATCAACAGCCTGGATATTACAGCGGCAGATGCACTCGAAATGCTTGCAGCAAGTCTGAAAAAACGTGGAATTAAGTTCTATATCACAGAACATTCCAGAGAAGTTAACGATCAGATGAGAAAGCTTGGAATCGGACATTTGATAAAAGAAGGTGCTGTGCGAAGAACAATTCTTGCGGCACTTCATGATGCGCGGATTGAGCAGCCTTGCCCATTGGATATTCCAGAAGAAGATCTCGAAAAACTTAAGCGAAGAGAATATTTTTCCCTTCCTGCAGAAGAAGAAAATACACTGGAAGAGTTTGCATGGGCATTTGGTGATGATGCAGTCAAAGAAATTGAGAAACGAGTGCTTTCTATTGTGAAGCAGATCCATGAGATTACAGATCTCGAGAAACTTTCCGAAGAAGGAATCAAAGAAAAACTGGAATTTTGGAATTCACTTGGAGCACTTGATGAAGATGAGTTGCTCCGCAGAATGGAACTTCACTTAGATGATCTTCCAAGTGATGTAAAAGAAAACAAAAAACTCGTCATTGAATTAATCGAGCGTAGAAGAAGAAAACTTAGAGATCGTCTTCTGAAAGAGCATCCAGAGATTGTTGAGCATATTGAAGAGCGAAGAGAGCGGCTGGAGCGAAGACTTGAGAAACAGAATCCAGATGCAGTAAAGCGTCTGAAACACTGGAAAGATGAAGAAATCTAAAGAACAATCTTTAAGATTCTTAATAAATCATTAGGATTGATGGAGTTCCCTTGTTTCTGCAAAAAAGGAATGCTATGATTAATATGGAAGAAAAAGTCAGGGGACAATTTTGATTGTCCCCTGATTCTAAGAATAGAAAAGAAAAAAAGGGATAAGCATGTGGTCTAAGGAAACAAAAGAAGAAAAAGAACGCAAGAAAGAACAAGCGTTTTACGAACATTATAGCGCGATGGGAAAAAGCACAGATTCCATTAGAAAAGAGTGGGAGAGACGCAAGAGGAATGAACAACGCATTCGACGCCTCAAGAGACGAAGGAGAATTGCAATCGTATTGATTCTGCTCGTTGTATTAGTTCCGGCAGTTTCAACATTTACTTATTTTAAAATGAATCCGATTGTATTACGGAGTAAAGTGATCGCGCAGGAAAAGAAAGAAAGTATGGATCTGATGTCCAACATCCGTTTCGTTGTTGGTGGAAAAGCGAAAGATGTGAAGACAGAAGGGAAAGTAGATACGAATAAAGAAGGAAAATATACGGTTTACTATGTCTATGGTAAACAAAAAGTAAAAGCTGAAGTCGAAGTTAAGGATACAAAAGCACCTGAGCTTAAAATGAAAGACAGTTATACAACAGAACTTCCGAAAGATATCAAGCCGGAAGATTTTGTAGAATCAGTAAAAGATGCATCAGATGTCACACTTGAATTTGTCGGACAGGATTCCTGGGAGAAGAAAGGAAAATACGGAGTAACTGTTGCTGCAACAGATAGTGACGGTCATAAAACAGAAGGTAAATCAACACTGAATCTGGAAGAGGATACAACAGGACCGACTATTGAAGGAGCAGATGATAAAGAACTTGCACAGGGCGATACGATGGACTTTAATGAAGGGGTTACGATAAAGGATGATATGGATCCAGAGCCAACATTGGAAGTACAGGGTGCTGACAAAGTGGATTTTGCGACACCGGGAACCTATATTGTTACCTATCTTGCAAAAGACCGTTCCGGAAACGAGACAAAGATTGAGCGAAAGATCAAAGTGAAAGAGAATCCGGATTGGAATGAGAAAGTTGTTTATCTGACTTTTGATGATGGTCCTTCAGAAAATACCGGAGAGATTCTTGATATCCTGAAAGAGAAAAATGCGAAGGCAACCTTCTTCGTTACAGGAAATAATCAGGAACATGATGATATGATAAAAAGAGCCTTTTCCGAAGGACATTCGATCGGACTTCATACCTATACACACGATTATGCAACAGTTTACGCATCCGAAGATGCATACTTCGCAGATCTGCAGAAAGTATCGGATCTGGTAGAGAGTATCACAGGAACGAAATCCATGATCATTCGTTTTCCGGGAGGATCCAGCAACACCGTCAGTGCAAAATATGTCAAAGGATTGATGACAACACTTACGAAAGCAGTGAGAGACCAAGGATATCAGTATTTTGACTGGAACTGTGATTCTACTGACGCAAGCGGAAATAATGTTCCGGTAGAAAAGCTGGTTTCCAACGCAACATCCTGCACGGCAAATCATGTTGATATTCTGATGCATGATACAGATGCAAAAGATACAACCGTACAGGCATTGCCACAGATTATTGATTATTATAGAAGTCAGGGATACACATTCAAAGGACTGACCGTTGATAGTGTGGCAGCGCACCATGGAGTGAATAATTGATAAATATTAGAAAGAGCCAGGACAGGCACAACACACGGTGTCTGTTCTGGCTCTTAATTATATCTTAATCCTCATCATCTGTCTGTACAGAGTAAGTCTGTCTCTTTCTTGCCATCTCATCGCTCTCAAGATATTCATCATAAGTTGTGATCTTATCGATCAGCTTACCGCCCGGAACAATCTCCATGATACGGTTCGCTGTTGTCTGTACGATCTGGTGGTCTCTGGAAGTAAAGAGAAGTACTCCAGGGAACTTGATCAGACCATTGTTGAGTGCTGTGATAGACTCCATATCCAGGTGGTTTGTTGGCTCATCAAGAAGCAGTACATTTGCTCCTGAGATCATCATCTTGGAGAGCAGGCAGCGAACCTTCTCACCACCGGAAAGTACAGCAACTTTCTTCACTCCGTCTTCGCCGGAGAAGAGCATTCTTCCAAGGAATCCACGAACATAAGTTACATCCTTTTCCTCAGAGTACTGTGTCAGCCACTCTGTGATATTGTAGTCATTGTCGAATTCTCCGCCGAAATCCTTCGGGAAGTAAGCCTGAGAAGTTGTAACTCCCCATTTATATGTTCCCTCATCCGGTTCCATCTCGCCGATTAGGATCTTGAAGAGGATTGTCTTAGCAAACTCATTTCCACCAACAAAAGCAACTTTATCCTCGCGGCCAAGTGTGAATGTAAGATTATCAAGAATCTTCTCGCCGTCAATTGTCTTGGAAAGTCCTTCTACAGTGAGAACTTCATTACCAATCTCACGGTTCGGACGGAAGTCAATGTAAGGATATTTACGGCTGGAAGGTCTGATCTCATCAAGCTGGATTTTCTCCAGGGCACGCTTTCTGGAAGTAGCCTGTTTGGACTTGGAAGCGTTCGCACTGAATCGAGAAATAAATTCCTGCAGCTCTTTGATCTTTTCTTCTTTTTTCTTGTTGGCCTCTTTCATCTGACGGATCAGCAGCTGGCTTGACTCGTACCAGAAGTCGTAGTTTCCTGCGTAAAGCTGGATCTTACCGTAATCGATATCGGCAATCTGTGTACATACCTTGTTCAGGAAGTAACGGTCATGGGATACAACGATAACAGTGTTGTCAAAGTTGATCAGGAATTCTTCCAGCCATGCGATCGCATCAAGATCCAAGTGGTTGGTAGGCTCATCAAGAAGCAGGATATCCGGGTTTCCGAACAGTGCCTGTGCAAGAAGAACCTTGACCTTCTCAGAACCTGTCAGGTCTTTCATCAGTTTATAATGAAGCTCTGTCTCGATACCAAGTCCGTTCAGAAGATTGGCAGCATCAGATTCTGCTTCCCATCCATCCATTGTAGCGAACTCAGCTTCCAGCTCACTTGCTTTGATTCCGTCTTCATCTGTGAAATCTTCTTTTGCGTAAATTTCTTCTTTCTCTTTCATGATTTCATACAGACGTGCATTTCCCATGATAACTGTATCAAGAACAGGGAATTCGTCATATTTGAAATGATCCTGCTGAAGGAAAGAAAGTCTCTCGCCCGGGGAGATAACTACATCACCGGATGTCGGCTCAAGCTGTCCGGAGAGAATCTTAAGAAATGTAGATTTACCGGCACCATTCGCACCGATCATTCCGTAGCAGTTCCCCTCTGTGAATTTGATGTTAACATCTTCGAACAGCGCCTTTTTCCCGACGCGAAGGGTTACGTTATTTGCACTAATCATTTGAAAGTCTCCTTGTAAATAAATTAGAATTGTGATTACGTTGTTATAATTGTCCTTTTTCAAATACGTGTGAATAAGAACATACCAATCCATATATTAACATAGAAGAAAGGGTGCTGACAAGTACTGAAATAGAAAAATGCATACGAAAAAGCAGGGCAAACTGTGTGAAAATGTATAAGAACTAATCCTTGTTCTTTCCATTGTAAAAAGTTATAATGTTACTAAGAATCTCACAATATAAATAGCAGTAGAAAAGAGGAGAAACCATGGCACTTAAGAAAGCAACAATCGTACTGGAAGGTGGAGCAACAAGAGGCATATTTACTTCTGGTGCTCTGGATTACCTTATGGAACAGGATATTTATTTTTCAGATGTGATCGGTGTGTCTGCCGGCGCATGTAATGCAGTAGATTATGTTTCCAGACAGCCGGGACGTACAAGAGACTGTATGATTCCGAATACAAAAGATATGAAGTATATTAATGGAGTGAAAGATACGATCAGGGAGAAAAGTCTGATGAATATGGATTTGATTTTTGATAAATATCCGAATGAACTGATCCCATTTGATTTTGATACATATTTTCAGTCAGAGATGCACTGTGAGCTGGTAACGACAAACTGTCTGACTGGAAATGCAGAATATATGACGGAAACAGAAGATCCTGACCGATTGATGAAGATCTGTCGTGCATCAAGCAGTATGCCGCTTGTGACTCCGATGGTGAATATTGACGGTGTCCCGTATCTGGATGGCGGACTTGCAGATTCTGTTCCGATCCGTCGTGCACAGAAGCTTGGAAATGAGAAGATCATAGTGATCCTGACGAGAAATCAGGGCTATCGTAAGAAAGTAATCTCATCGGCAGTGCAGAAGCTTTACAGACAGGCATATAAGTCCTATCCGAATGCAGTCCGGACAATCTTCAGAAGAAGTTTTATCTATAATAAGACGATGAATTATCTGGACCAGCTTGAAAAGCGAGGAGAGATTTATGTTCTTCGTCCACATGTAAAACCAGTATCACGGCTCGAACAGCATCCGGATGTCCTGCATGCATTTTATGAGCATGGATATCATCTGATGGAGCGAAAGACAGAAGAAATGCTGAAGTATCTTGAACAGTAATAAAAATAAATCGACCTGTTAAAAGAAAAAAGAAAAGGGAGTTGAGTTATATGAGAGAGATTTTAGAAGAAACTCAGAACCGTGAATTATCGTGGCTTCGGTTCAATCAGCGCGTTCTCGAAGAAGCACGGGACGAGACAGTTCCTTTGATGGAACGTATGAAATTCGTAGCTATTTTCACAAGCAACTTAGACGAGTTTTTTATGATCCGCGTAGGAAGTCTGTATGATATGGCATCAGCAGATAGCAAAAAGATCGATCAGCGATCCGGTATGACAGCAAAACAGCAGTTAGATGCAATTTATCGAGCGGTTTCCCCACTTTACAAGGAACGCGATAAGACATATGCAGAGATCAAGAAACAGTTAAGTCCGTATGGTGTCTGCGGTCTTGACTTCAAGGAACTGGAACAGCAGGAGAAGAAGTTTGTAAAGAAATATTTCAAAGAAGAAGTAATGCCGGTGCTTTCCCCACAGATCGTAGATGCGAACCATCCGTTCCCACATCTGTTAAGTAAAGAACTGTATGTGGTTGCGAATCTGAAGCAGGGAGACAAGACGATGCTCGGAATCATCCCGGTACCACAATATATTTCTAATATTCTCTATCTTCCGGGGTATGACATCCGTTATATCCGTATGGAAAAGATTATCCTGGAATTTATTGATCTTGTTTTTGACCAGTATCAGATCTCAGACAAGAACTATATCCGTGTAACGAGAAATGCAGATGTATCACCGGATGATGAAGCTTATGCAGATAGCGGAGATTTCCGTCATGTGATGCAGGAGACACTTCATAAGAGAAGAAGGATGGCTGTTGTCCGTCTTGAGGCAGCCAATTCTCTGAGTAAAGAGATGGAGAAATATTTCTGTGAGAAATTCAATATCCGTCCGGAATGTATTTTCCGAACAAAGATGCCGATGAAGCTGGACTTTATCTTTGCAATCGCTGATAAACTTCCGGATTCGAAGAAAAAAACGCTCGTGGATGTACCATTTTCTCCGCAACCGTCTTCCATGCTTGCAGAGGGTAAGGTGATTCCGCAGATAAAGAAGAAAGACGTACTCCTTTGCTATCCATACGAAAGCATGGAACCGTTCCTTCAGCTGATCAAAGAAGCATCAACAGACCCGGAAGTTCTGACAATCAAGATCACAATCTACCGTCTGGCAAAGAAAGCACGACTTGTAGAATATCTCTGCGCAGCGGCTGAGAATGGAAAAGAGGTTACGGTTCTGATCGAGCTGAGAGCACGTTTTGATGAGCAGAACAACATTGACTGGTCCGAGCGTCTGGAAGAGGCCGGATGCCGTGTTCTGTACGGATTCGAGGGTTATAAGGTACACTCCAAGATCTGCCTGATCACATACAGAAACCGTACCGGAATTCATTACATTACACAGATTGGAACCGGAAATTATAACGAAAAGACAGCAAAGATGTATACCGATTACTCGCTGATGACAAGCAGACAAGAGATTGGTGAAGACGCAGCAGTCTTTTTCCAGAATATGTCGATCAGCAATCTGAATGGAGTTTACAAGCATCTGATTGTTTCACCGACAAGCCTGAAACAGAAAGTACTTGCCTTGATGGATGAAGAAATTGCAAAAGGTGAGAACGGAAGAATCATTATGAAAATGAATTCTGTTACGGACATGGATTTCATTCGCAAAGTAACAGAAGCATCTCAGGCAGGGGTGAAGATAGATCTGATCGTGCGTGGGATCTGCTGTATCCTCCCGGGAATCAAGGGAAAGACAGAGAATCTGCGTGTGACAAGTATCGTCGGAAGATATCTGGAGCATCCAAGACTTTTCGTCTTCGGAAAAGGAGCAGATGCAACAGTTTATATTGGATCTGCTGATATGATGACAAGAAATACAGAGAAGCGTGTAGAAGTCGCGTGCCCGGTCTATGATGTAGAGATCCGGAAACGCCTGTTCCATCAGCTTCATGTAATGCTTTCTGACAATGTGAAAGCTCGCGTGATGACAAGTGACGGAACATATGTGAAGAAACCGGTGGAAGACGGAGCAAGTCTTGTGAATGCACAGGAGACCTTTATGAGAGAAGCATCACAGGCACAACGTCCGGCTGCAGCCAATGTGCCGAAGAAGAAAAAAGAAGGATTCTTAACAACCGTACTGAAGATTTTCAGAAAAAAACAATAGAAGGACGAGAGATGGAGGAGCAGAGAAAGATGAAACCGTTACAGAAAAAAGACTTTGGAAAGACATCGAAAGGGGAATTGGCTACCGTATATACACTGGAAAATGAAGCCGGAATGCAGATCAGTGTATCCGACTTCGGAGCAACACTGACAAGCGTACTTGTTCCGGATAAGGATAACAATCCGGTAGAAGTGACACTTGGATATGATGATGCAACCGGATATGAAGCCGGACTTGGAAATGCATTCGGAGCATCTGTCGGACGTAACGCAAATCGTATCGGTGGGGCAGTGATCGAGATCAATGGAACAGAATATCATCTGACAAAGAATGACGGAGAGAACAACTTACACAGCGGACTTGATTTCTATCACGGAAGATTGTGGAAGGTTGCGGACGCAGATGATACCCATGTAACATTTGAGATGGACAGCCCGGATGGAGATCAGGGATATCCGGGAGCACTTGTTATGAAAGTGACCTATTCTCTGGATGAAGAGAATACTTTGATGATCCACTACGAAGCAGAGCCGGATCAGGATACGATCATCAATATGACAAATCACAGTTACTTTAACCTGAACGGACATAAGAGCGGAGATGTTCTGAATCATACATTATGGCTGAATGCGGATGCATTTACACCGGCAGACGCAGCATCCATTCCGACAGGTGAGATCCGCAGTGTGGAAGGAACTCCGATGGATTTCAGAACAGATAAGACAATCGGAAAAGACATTGGAGTAGACTATGAACCACTGATCTTCGGAAAAGGTTATGACCACAACTGGGTATTGAAAAATGAAGGCGAATTTGATAAAGTAGCAGAAGTGGCCGGGGATGAAAGTGGAATCCATATGAGCGTACTGACAGACCTTCCGGGAGTGCAGATCTATACTGCGAACTTCCTTGACGGAGTGAAAGGAAGAGACGGAGCGGTTTATGAGATGAGAGATGCAATCTGTCTGGAGACACAGTACTATCCGGATGCAATCCACCATGAAAACTTCCCGGGACCGATCTGTAAGAAAGGCGAGAAATATGATACTCGTACTGCCTATAGATTTCGTGTAAAATAAGTGAATGGAAGATAAATAATTAATTTATGGGAAAATCAGTATACATTGCGGAGAAACCGAGCGTTGCCCAGGAATTCGCAAAAGCATTGAAACTAAATACAAAACGACGGGATGGATATCTTGAGTCAGACGAAGCCATTGTCACCTGGTGCGTAGGTCACCTGGTGACGATGAGTTATCCGGAGGAATATGATCCGGCACTTAAGAGATGGAACCTGCAGACACTGCCGTTTATCCCGGAAGAATTCAAATACGAAGTCATTCCGTCAGTGGCAAAGCAGTTCCAGATCGTCAGCGGGATCCTGAACCGGGAAGATGTCGATACGATCTATGTCTGTACCGACTCCGGGCGAGAGGGAGAATATATCTATCGTCTTGTGGAACAGGAAGCACACGTTGAGGGGAAAAAGCGCCGGAGAGTGTGGATCGATTCCCAGACAGAAGAAGAGATTCTTCGAGGAATCCGTGAAGCCAAAGATCTGTCAGAGTATGATAACCTCGGAGCATCTGCATACCTGCGTGCCAAAGAAGATTATCTGATGGGAATCAACTTCTCCCGTCTGCTGACTTTGAAATATGGCAACAGTATTTCAAATTTTCTGCAAACGAAGTATTCCGTTGTATCTGTAGGACGCGTTATGACATGTGTTCTTGGCATGGTTGTACGCAGAGAACGCGAGATCCGTGATTTTGTCAAGACACCGTTTTACCGCGTACTTAGCACGATCGATGCACAGGGGCATACGTTCGAGGGTGAGTGGAGAGCAGTGAAAGGCTCCCGCTATTTTGAGTCCTATGACCTTTATAAGGAAAATGGATTCAAGGAGCGCAAGAAAGCAGAAGAATTGATTCAATACCTGAAGACACCGGATGACGAGTCTGTAAATGTAGCAGGAATACAGGGACAGTCAGGATTGAACTGCAGGATCGAGTCGATTGAGAAAAAGAAAGAGAAGAAGAATCCCCCTCTTTTATATAACCTGGCGGAGCTTCAGAACGACTGTTCTAAGAGATTTAAGATCAGTCCGGATGAGACACTGCGAATCGTGCAGGAGCTGTATGAGAAAAAACTTGTGACTTATCCGAGAACCGATGCCCGTGTTCTGTCTACCGCAGTGGCAAAGGAAATCACAAGAAATCTGAACGGGCTGTCAAAATATCCAATGGCTGCACCATATATGCAGGATATCCTGAATTTCGGAAGCTATAAGACACTTGCCAAGACACGCTATGTGAATGACAAGCAGATTACAGACCATTATGCAATCATTCCTACAGGACAAGGGTTGAATGCATTGAGTACTGTTTCATCTACTGCGAAGGGTGTGTACGACCTGATCGTGCGAAGATTCCTGAGTATCTTTTATCCGCCGGCAGTTTACCAGAAGGTTGCTATCGTGACGAAGATCAAAGAAGAAAGTTTCTTCTCAAGCTTCAAAGTACTTGCTGAGGAAGGGTATCTGAAAGTGGCAGGCATTCCGAAGAAGAAAGCTTCTCAGACAGCCACAAAAGATAGCAGTAATGGAAACAGTGAGAATAATAACAATGATACAAATGACGAGGCAGGTTCCGATTCTTCCGATCAAAGCCTGGACACCGGATTGTTCGAAGTGATCAAGTCATTAAAGAAGGGTGCAGTCCTTCAGGTCAGAGCATTGGATATCAAAGAAGGAGAGACATCACCTCCGAAGCGTTACAATTCCGGTTCCATGATCCTGGCAATGGAGAATGCAGGACAGCTGATCGAGGACGAAGAACTTCGTGCCCAGATCAAAGGAAGCGGAATCGGAACAAGTGCGACAAGAGCAGAGATTCTGAAAAAGCTTGTGAATATCAAGTATCTCGCATTGAACAAGAAGACACAGGTGATCACACCGACGCTGCAGGGAGAGATGATCTATGATGTTGTTGATCATTCCATCCGGTCACTCCTGAACCCGGAACTTACAGCAAGCTGGGAGAAGGGGCTGAACTATGTGGCAGAAGGTTCCATCACATCAGATGAATATATGAGAAAACTCGATCATTTCATCACCAGCAGAACCGTTGGGGTGAAAGGGTTGAACAATCAATATCAGCTTAGAGCCTGCTATGAAAAAGCCGCTGGGTTTTATCCGTCTGTAAATAGTAATAAAACGACAGGTAGAACAAAAACAGGCAGCAGAAGTAAATGACACAATAATAAGACATAAATGTAAGTCGGTTCTAGCCGGCAGAAAGGAATTACCATGTTAGAAGCATTAACAGTAAAAGAAAATTATTCATTAGACCAGACAATCGCAAAAGATATCTTCAACGGAGTTACTTATCCGTGGGAAGTACTTCCGAAGATCAGCAACTTCATCCTTGAACTTGGAGCTACATTGAGCGAGGATGAATACGAGAAACGCGGAGAAAATGTATGGGTAGCGAAGTCTGCAAAGGTTGCTCCGACTGCATTTATCAATGGACCGGCAATCATCGGAAAGGATGCTGAGGTTCGTCACTGTGCATTTATCCGTGGAAATGCGATCGTAGGAGAAGGAGCTGTTGTAGGAAATTCCACAGAGCTTAAGAACGTGATCCTTTTTAATAAAGTTCAGGTTCCGCACTATAATTATGTAGGTGATTCTGTTCTTGGATACAAATCTCATATGGGAGCCGGATCAATTACATCTAACGTAAAATCAGATAAGAAACTTGTTGTGGTAAAAGCCGGAGAAGAGAAGATTGAGACAGGCATGAAGAAGTTCGGCGCAATGCTCGGAGATGAAGTAGAAGTAGGATGCGGAAGCGTTCTGAATCCGGGAACAGTTGTTGGAAATCACAGCAACATCTATCCACTTTCTTCTGTACGTGGATTCGTTCCGGCAAACAGCATTTACAAAAAAAAGGGCGAAGTTGTGACAAAAGAAGAAAGATAGTTGAAAATAGAAAATGATAAGAATGGCTCCTGTGTGATAACATGGGAGCTATCTTAGACAGGAGGAATAAAGCAGATGAATAAAGTGGGTTTTATCGGTGTAGGAATCATGGGAAAATCCATGGTCAGAAATCTCATGAAAGCCGGATTTGAATTACATATCTATGCAAGAACAAAGAGTAAAGTAGAAGATGTGATCAGCGAAGGAGCACAGTTCCATGAGTCAATCAAGGATTGCGTGCAGGATTGTGATGCAGTTATTACGATCGTTGGGTTCCCACAGGATGTAGAAGAAGTATACTTTGATGAGGGGAATATCTTAGACAGTGCAAAGAAAGGTGCTTATCTGATCGATATGACAACAACAAGTCCGCAGATTGCTGAGAAGATTTACGAGGAAGGTACAAAACGAGGTTTCCATGTGATGGATGCACCTGTCACAGGCGGAGATACAGGAGCGAAAGCCGGAACATTATCCATTCTCGTTGGTGGAGAAAAGGAAGATTACGAAGCCTGTATGCCACTCTTTGAGGCAATGGGAACAAACATTAATTATCAGGGTAAGGCTGGATGCGGACAGCACTGCAAGCTGGCGAACCAGATCATGATCGCCGGAACACTGTCCGGTGTGTGCGAGGCACTTACTTATGCAAAAGAACAGGGACTGGATCCGGAAGTATTCATGAAGTCCGTTGCGACAGGGGCAGCAGGAAGCAAGCAGCTTGACACATTCGGACCAAAGATCTTAAAAGATGATTATGCACCGGGATTCTTTATGAAACACTTCATCAAAGATATGAAGCTTGCACTGATCGAAGCGAACAGAAAAGGACTTTCCCTTGATGTACTCAGTATGGTTCTTGCCAATTACGAAGAACTTGAGCAGGAAGGATACGGAGATCTCGGAACACAGGCGTTGATGAAATTCTATAATGAAGAACATCGAAATACGGAAGAGTAAAAATTTGTGAATGGTAACCGTAAAAATTCTGTTAAGAATCAACAAAACAGGTTGAAGTAACAGGGAAAAGAAAATATAATAGACATCAGAGAAAAAACTGTTGAAGAATATAAAAATCAACAACAGGAAGACTTGAAGGAGGACACGAAAATGCTTACAGATAATTTTGTAACAATGGAAATTGGAAAAGCAAAACACATTGCACTCGTAGCCCATGATGGAAAGAAGAAAGAACTGATTGAATGGTGTGATAGAAATAAAGAAGTATTACAGGGACATTTCCTATGCGGAACAGGAACAACAGCCCGTCTGATCGCAGAGAAAACAGGACTTCCGGTAAAAGGATACTGCAGTGGTCCACTTGGTGGAGACCAGCAGATCGGTGCGAAGATTGTAGAAGGACAGATTGATTTCATGATCTTCCTGTGGGATCCGTTAGAGGCACAGCCACATGACCCGGACGTTAAGGCACTTCTTAGAATTGCAGTAGTATATGATATTCCGGTTGCGAACAACCTTGCAACAGCAGACTTCATGCTGAATAGCAAGTTCATGAATGAGCCTTATTCCAGACAGATTGAGAATTTCAATAAGACGATTCAGGACCGCGTTGCGGAGATGAAATAAAATAATTTAAGTATTAAAAAAATACCTGCAGATATCAATTTTGACATCTTGCAGGTATTTTTATGGATTTTTACAGAAGTCCTTTTTCACGCTTCTCAAGAAGAGCATGAATCTTATCTGTCGGGCTGATAACAGAGCTGATCGGCACATCATGGTTCAGGGAATCAATGATCAGTGCGATAAATTTACTCATATCAGCTTTTACAAAGTAAGGTTTCTCATAAAGTTCCGGTGGGAGATATGTAAGGTTTGTTGTAATAACTTTACTGATATATCCCTTATTGTAATACTCATCGAATTTATCAAATCCGTCTGTGAACAGTCCGAATGTTGTACATACAAAGACACGTCCGGCCTTACGCTCTTTCAGCTGTTTTGCAACATCAAGCATACTTTCTCCGGAAGAGATCATATCGTCAACGATAAGAACATCCTTTCCTGTCACATCATCACCGAGGAATTCATGGGCAACGATCGGGTTCTTTCCGTTTACAACTGTAGAGTAGTCACGGCGTTTGTAGAACATACCCATATCAACACCAAGTACATTAGAGAAGTAAACTGCACGGTGCATAGCTCCTTCATCCGGGCTGATGATCATCAGATGTTCTTTGTCAGCTTTCAGATCCGGTACTTCACGGAACAGTGCTTTTAAGAACTGATACTGTGGGTTAAAGCTGTCAAATCCACTAAGTGGAATTGCATTCTGTACACGTGGGTCATGAGCATCAAATGTAATGATGTTGGAGACGCCCATTGCGTCCAGTTCTTCCAGTGCAAGAGCACAGTCCAAAGACTCTCTTCTTGTACGCTTGTGCTGTCTGCTTTCGTAAAGGAAAGGCATGATAACATTGATACGGCGAGCCTTACCTGTTGCAGCAGCGATAATTCTCTTCAGATCCTGATAATGGTCATCTGGAGACATATGGTTAAGATGTCCGTTTACTGTGTAAGTCAGGCTGTAGTTGCATACATCAGTCATGATAAAAAGATCAGTACCACGGATTGTCTCTTTCAGGATACCCTTAGCTTCACCAGAACCGAATCTCGGACAACTACAGTCTACCTGGTAATTGTTGGCCTTATAGTTTCTGTAAAGTGGGGATTCTGTTACTTCGTTGATCGTGTTCTCACGGAAGGAAACAATATAATCATTTACCTTCTGTCCCAGAGGTTTGCAGCTCTCCATAGCAATCAGTTTCAGAGGTGCAATCGGGAGTGTGTTTTCTAACATTTCGATGTTCGTCATTTTCTTCTCCTCAGTGTGAATTAATTTTTAACCGTCTTAAGAAATCAGACAGTAACGCGAATTGATTAATTAGAATTAACAGATTAATCATTATACATTTAACGTTATACCATTTTTCAGGAGAAAATTCAAGGAGGGCAGGGCGGAGAGTGGACGATAAAATGTATTTTTTACAGAACAAGACAAGAAAAATCAGAAGAAAGAAATCGGAGTGCAGCAGGTAGAAGTGGATTCTAAGATGATCATAGAAGCTGTAGTATAAGAAAAGAAAAATAAAAGAAATAAAAAGAGCTTTAATATCTGAACGATACAGTGGTATTGCGGAAGATATTAAGGCTCTTTTTATATATAAGGGAAGTTTTGGATAAAAATATTTCGTAGAGTATACAACTCTACGAAAAAATGAAATTAAGTTGAATTTATGGGGTTTTTAAAAGATGTGACCAATTATTTGACGGTAAATACAGCGTTTAGCTTATCCATGTTTTGCTGTTTCTGCTCCATAGAAGGATGTACATACCGGTTTAGAGTTGTGTTAATATTGGAGTGTCCTAAAATCTCACTTAATGTCTTCATATCGAACCCAAGTTCTACGCAACGAGTTGCAAAAGTATGTCGCAGACAATGAAAATGAAGTGGTTCGATCTGACATTTTTTCAAAGTTTTTTTGAAATAGTATTCGATAGACCGCGGCTCACGAAAACTCATCTTCTTTCCGGTGAGGATATATGCTTCAGGATCTATCTTGTGAGATTGGACGTATTGCTGCAAGATCTCAAACAGGAAATCTGGAATCGGAATGTTACGGATGGAGCTTTCTGTTTTTGGTGGAGTGATAATGATTTTTGTATTATGTTCGGAATCATCTGTGTGATCCTTAACTCTGTGTAAAGTCTTAGATATATTCAGATATTGTTCCTGAAAATGAATATCCTTCCACTGCATTGCACAAAGTTCCCCAAGACGTACGCCTGTATATAGTGCAATCAGTGTTCCGATGTTTTTATGTGTCAGATTCCCTAATAAGTAGTCCTGCAAGGCCTGCTGTTCCTTTAGAGAGAGGATCCGAAGCGGTTTTCTGACAGGCTTAACAGGACAAAGTTCCGGATTACAAAGAGACAGTTCCCCTTCCTTTTCAGCAGTTTTTAATATTAATTTGATAACAGAACGGATATCGCTAACTGTTTTCGGAGCCAATCCGGAACCATCACTTTTTCCTGAAAGCAACAACTTGTTCAGAAATACTTCACAATCTTTATTACTGAACGTATAGACAAGGCGATCACCAATCATAGGACTGATATAGTGGCTGAAAAGATAATGGTACCTTACATAAGTAGATTCCTTGCTGGAAGGCTTCAGCCGTTCCAGCCAGAGCAGTCCGTAAAAGGAAATGTTCTTCTTCATACGGACACTTTGAAAAAGACGTGGATCCATTTTTCTTTTTGCATCATTTTGCTTTTTCTTAACAGTTAAATAATCTGCTGCATAGATAGAACGGTATCTGGGACTACCATCTTCTTTGAATGAATAAATGTATCTGGCTTCCCAGCGACCGTCTTTCCTTTTGTAAATATTTTCTCCTCTTCGTGGCATGTTTTTCTCCTCCATTTTGACCATTTTTTTGACGGTAAATAAGTCAATAATCACAAAAAATAAGCAGTGCTGTGTGATGAAAACGATTAAATTTTCGCGTATTATTGATAAGAATGCACAAATTTCGACATTTCTTCCTTGACTTGAACGTATAATGAGAGTAAGATATCACTGATTAAAGTCTTTTTAAACCGTAAATTAACTATAAAGGAATTCGTAGAGTTGTATACTCTACGAAATTCAAAAACAGAATAAGGATAGGAATGAGTATGGGAAGAAGACCCAGAGATCTAAGTGGACAGAAGTTTGGACTACTTACTGCCATGTATCCGACAGAACGCAGAGACCATAGAGGTTCTGTGTACTGGCATTGTGTCTGTGAATGCGGCAATGAGATTGATGTATCTGCTGGTGCATTGATGGATGGCAATAACAGGAGCTGTGGATGCCTGAAAGACAAGAACCAGAAGCAGATTGCACAGAGAAGACATCTTGTTGATGGAACCTGTGTGGAAGTTCTGGAGAAGAGAAAGAAACGAAGAGACAATGCAAGTGGTTTCCGAGGTGTCTTTTATCTGAAGAATAGCAACCGTTACCGTGTGGATATCGGATTCAAAGGGAAGCGGTATTATGTCGGACTTTTTGAAGATTATGACGAAGCAGTTCAGGCGCGTCTGGAAGCAGAAAATCTGATCCATAACAGTTTCATTAATATATGGAAAGAATGGAATCAGAAAGAGCAGGAAGATCCCCAGTGGGGAAAGGAACATCCGCTTGTATTCAATGTTCGGAAAGTGAATGGAGAATTACAGGTAGAAGCAGGATGTCAGGAGATTAAGACTAGTTAAGATGGACAGAAATGATTCCCTGCAGTTTATCAGAATCAGATGAGCGGCAGGCAGGATTATACAGGAAGAAATCGTCGCGTCGCCGCGTTTCCAGTGTATATGGTCATAGGGAAAGAAGAGAGTCACAGAGAAGGAAATGATACGTTCCATGAATTCTCTGTGATATGGCGAAGCACACTTAAAATCAAGGAAAGTTGAGTGAATAAAGTTATGTGGTATGCAGTATGGGTACGAAGTGGACAGGAAGACAGAGTTCTGGAGTTATGTAAGACATTCCGTCATTATCATCCGGATGCATATGAGGAATGCTTTATCCCAACGTATGAAAAATATAGAAAAGTAAATGGCTAGCCGACAAAACAGCTGGCTCATTTATTGCCTGGATACCTCTTCTTTGTCAGTGACCATCCTCAGGAACTTCAGAAACTTCTGAAAAGAATTCCGGAGTTTGCAAAAACACTTGGTGATGATGATGGAGCAATTCCGCTGTATCAGGAGGAAGTAGAATTCCTTCAGAGATATACGGGGGAAGAGAGGATCCTGAAGATGTCCGAAGGATATCTGGTTGGATCCGAGCTGGTTGTTACAGACGGACCTCTGAAAGATTATCAGGGGAAGGTCATGAAGATCGACCGGCATAAACGGACAGCAGTACTGGAACTGGAGTTTTTGGGAAGAAAGATAAAGGTTACGGTGGGGCTGGAAGTAGTGAGGAAAGTATAGAAGAAGTTTGATTGAAAATGTTTATGGAGACAAGATAGAAATGAGAAGTACCTATCAGAGAAAAGTGGATAAGAAGCAGATACCTACATGCAATATTATGGGCGTTAATATAGCGGCTATCAATATGGAATGGTTGTTGGAGTATCTGGATAAGAATTTGGATGATATAAAAGGAGATTATATCTGTGTGTCGAATGTTCACACGACAGTAACAAGCTATGAACATCCATCCTATTGTTTCATTCAAAACGGAGGACTTATGGCCATTCCAGATGGAGGACCACTTTCTTCTGTAGGAAGGAAACGTGGATATCAAAACATGGAACGAACAACGGGACCGAGTCTGATGGGAGAGATATTCAAAATCTCAGCGGAGAAAGGATACCGTCATTATTTTTATGGAAGTACAGAGGAAACACTGGAACTTCTTTATAAAAAGTTGAATGAAAATTATCCGGGAATTCAGATTGCAGGAATGTACAGCCCTCCATTTCGTCCGATGACAGAAGAGGAAGACAAGGCAATTGTAGAGAGGATTAATGAAGTAAATCCAGACTTCGTATGGGTTGGACTTGGAGCACCCAAACAGGAAAAATGGATGGCAGAACATCAGGGGAAAATTGATGGACTGATGCTTGGTGTTGGAGCCG
>ENA-OUPA01000226-OUPA01000226.1-human-gut-metagenome-genome-assembly--contig:-NODE-226-length-43306-cov-8.24425_pt1 | contig 43306 bp, 32 predicted proteins | sample MGYA00237939_ERZ548770 | MGnify/ENA primary metagenome ERZ548770 (study PRJEB26490, sample SAMN05356877) | human gut metagenome | biome: terrestrial biome; feature: human-associated habitat; material...
AACCGGCATCGCGGTCGCACCCGAAACGGACGTGGCCGGTCGTTGCAAATAATCATCTTTCATCCTTTACGTCGAAGCCAAGCCAGAACGCTCGGCTATGAGGTTGCTGTCCGTGGGCAGATCTACCCCGAGCGCTGTGGGGTCACGACGCCGAACGCTCTAAATCTTTCAAACTCGGCCAACCCTTCGCGGCTGAAAATCTGGACCATATCGTCGAACCAAACAGTCAAATAAGGCATCGAAGCGTCTGGATCTCTCTTAATTAGAGCTGTTTGCCGCAGAATACCATCGGCTTTATTCTTATTGGAATACTTAGCCCCTTCAGTAGCTTCGCGTAGTTTTTCAATGCGATTCTCTAGTTCTTGCGGCGACTCCTCGGAATACTCAAATTCAAGTTCGGTCCCATCTTCTGCATCAACGATCAGCATATTTCCATCCACGATAGACCAAGGATCAAAGACTACATCATCACCCTGCACCATCCTGGATAATCCTCCTGGAAATACCGACAGCGTTAAATTTGCTCCCATTTCATTTATCTCTTCTTTTGAAATCACCCGTCCATCAAATACCATATATGCGAGCCTCCAAGAACCGCCAAAAGGCTTCTCGGCATCACTATATCGGAACCACTCGGAACCAAACATATCCGGTTCTGGGCTGTATCGCGTAATGTAGTATCCTGTTAGATTTAACTGTTCTAGATTTTCCAAGCTTGAGCCTATGGCTAAAACCGTTACTCCCGATTCTGCTACGCCGATCGTGCCATAGGATCCGTCATCAAATTCAATTGCTACATTTCCACCTTCGATAGTATATTTATTGCTTGAAATTTCACTTTCGTAATCATCTTTATAAAGCGCAATGGATTCCTCCGACACAGATACGATGCCCCTATTTTCGGCCTTTTTGGCAATAAGTTTGCCGTCCGCAAATTCAGCAGAAGCCGCGACCAGCCAGCTGCCAACATACTCTTCAGGAATTTTTATATGTTGCTCGGGCTCATCGTTTTCTACTATCTGCAAAGGTTCACCGCCTGAAGTCGACGAGCAAGCAATCAGCACGACCATTGCGCAAATCATGGCAACGACTATCCCAATTCGCAACGTTTTCTCTCGTATCATTTTGCATCTCCTCCAATGCACAAGTCCTGATGACCACTTGTTTCCTTATAGTGTCCCGCTCGTCGCGCCAGTCAGCACAGCTTCATTAGGCTTCATAGAGGTTCAAGGCAAACAGAAGCGCGCAAACAACGAGACCTCCGATCATTATCGCGATATTACCCACCCCAAGAAAGATACAGACGGCGCATGCGATCCCAAAAAAGAGCCATTTCGTGGCTTGCGTAAGACTTTCGTCCTTATCTTTCGCTCTTTTTGCGTCGTCCAGCTTCTTTCTGTACTCCTCGTCCGTCATTGTCCTTGTCTCGGGATCCAGGTTCTTGCAGTAGCGCTCAGAGCTATCGAGGATGGGTTTTCGCCTGTCTATTTCAGCCCTAATTAGTCGTTTGCTCTCATCGGGCTGAATAGTGAAGGTGTCTTTCAAGAGAAACTTCAACACTGGCGTCGTAAGCCTCCTGACATCTTGCTCGGTAATAGTTTTCGGATCCCTTATCCCCGAGCGTCTGTAGATGGCTTGCCTCGCCTCCATCTCCTCCCTATAGGAAAGCATCTTGTGTTTCCTTATGTATTCGATTATCTCTTGCGTAGTAGCAAAATCATTTACGTTAACCTTCGCCACCATGGTCGCCTACTCCTATCGTTTCTTGCCATCTGGTTTCGCTCTGTAGCACGCTCAACAAGAAGTGCCAGAAAAGCCCTAGCTAAAGGAAGCCGCGATCAGATGCCGCTATTGCAGTCACGGCCGCAACATCTTGCGATATTAACGCATCGCTCTTTTGGCACGCCAGAGTCTCTAACAGTTCAGGAGGTATACGATTTCGTAGTTTGAGCACTTTCTCACCTTCTCGTCAGTCGTAGCAGTTATCTCTCCGCAAAACGACGCAGGCAACTTTCCGCCCAACCACCTCTTCCCCTAATTTGGCAGAAAGCTACTTTGTTCTTCCACCTTGCCACTAGTTCGTCACGCGACGCAACTTTTCTCATCATATGATGCGATCCCCCCATGCCACCCATTGGGCAATGGGCATGCAAGAAAAGGGGCCTGCGCATCCCTTATAATTCCCCTCATGCGAAACGCGACAACACATACCAACTCTCTCGGCTATGCGGCCTTTATTAGTTATCGGCATTTGCCTCGGGATGCGGAGGTGGCTTGCGAGGTGCAGCGGGCCATTGAGGAGTATCGGCTGCCGCAGCATGTTGCGCAGGCGAACACGCCCGCGGAAACGACTTCGCGCACCGATGGCACACCCACCGAAACCGCCGCGCCCAACAACGACACACACAGCGAGCAACCGCGCAGACCGCGCCGCCCCACCAAGCTCGGCAAATGCTTCCGCGACGAGGACGAGCTTGCGGCTTCGCATTCGCTGCCTGACAGCATTCGAGAGGCGCTGGCGGCTTCGCAAACGCTTATTGTCATCTGCTCGCCGGAAACGCAGGAAAGCCCTTGGGTGCGGCGGGAAATCGAGATGTTCGAGCAGCTCCACGGACGCGAGCGCATCATTTGCGTGCTCGCCGCAGGCAGCTCCGAGGAAAGCATTCCGCCCATTCTGAAAACGCGCATGACGCCCGACGCCAGCGGCGTTTTGCGGGAAATGCCGGCCGAGCCCCTCGCCGCCGATTTGCGTCCCGAGACCAAGGCCAAGCGCAAGGCCGAGCTATTGCGCATCATAGCCGCCGTCGCCGGCTGCAGCTACGACGACCTCCGCCAACGCGAGCGAGTCCGCAAGCGCAAACGCATCGCCTTGATCGTTGCCGGTATCCTTGCTGTCTTGGGGATCATTTGCGCGCTTGCTCTTCAAGCGTCTACCGCCAACCAAGAAGCTTTGATCGCAGAATCGAAGACCCTCGCTGCCGCATCGTCAGCTCAATTCGAGCAGGGCAACCGCATCCAAGCCATCCAAACCGCGCTTGAAGCTCTGCCCGCATCAGAAGCCGATCACAGCAGGCCGCTCGTTCCAGAGGCGCAAGCTGCTTTGGAGCGCGCACTGCTCGTGAATCTTGATTCAACCTCGCCATGGTCCCCCTTCTACAACATACAAGCCAAGGGCGATATTCTGCAATTCGTATGTCTGAGCAAGCTGTCTCTGATTTGCGTGCTTGACGATACGGGGGCCATCGCCATTGCCTCCGCACGTTCGGGAGCTCCCTATCTGACACTCGACCTACCCTCTTTTCTCGATGACGCAACAGGTTTTGACGCTGAGGATTGGAGCATAGAAGCGACGGGGGAGGGAACTCTTCTTGCCTGGAGCCGCAAGCACAGCGATCCGCTTCTTTGCTTTGAGCCAGGAATAGGTTGTCTCAGCTGGTCAATTGATGACGGGGGCGCAAATTCGCTTGCTGTTGCGGAAGACGGAGCAACATGCACGATGGCACGACTCGAAGAAGGGTCTCTCATCTGCAAGCAAATTGATCTCACTAATGGAGAGACGCTACGCTCCCTCAGAGAGGATGTCCCAGGGGCCAACGCAATTGAAGAGCGATTCCCCTCTTGCTTGTCTCCGGACAATGCAGCTTTATACCTCGGGCTAGACGATCGTGTCATACAAGCATCTTTCAAAGATGAAACTGCTAGCGTGGCGGCATTTTCCTCGCGATGCCTCTCAGGAATCACCTCCCTAAAGTACCACGAGAACGCATTGGTCGCGGCTTCCGTACAAATTGAAGGAGAGAGCGGAATCACTGGATTTCTCGCTCCCTGGCAGGTAAACGCCTATTTCGTCGGAAAAGATCCTTGGGCCGCTTCGGGTACCTGCGACATGAACGTTATTGGTCCGAACAACCAGTGGAAAGCCCTTTTAGGCACGCCACAAATATACGGCTTTATTGAAGACGAGAATATTACATCAGTGGTTTGCGCGGCAGGACGCACCTTCATCGTGCTCGATCTCGCAACAGGCGAGACCCTATATCAGAAAGAACTCAGTAGCGTCATAGTAGGACTCTCCGTTGACTACAGCAACGACATACCATTCTTGCCCATCGCGACAGCTGACGGTGTTCTTGACGTCCAAACCCCAAGCGCCGCGCAAGATCTCCTTGGTCTCACGAACAGAACGAGCACGAATTACTATTTCAAGGAGGCCATCTTTCATAGACAGGATGGCATTATGCTGGCAATCGTACACCCTATCGATCCACAAGACCAACTCATCGTCTACCTCCTCGATCCACGAAAGGACGATCCTGCGCATTTGTCGCTTGATGAACTCATTGAACGAGGGCGCGAGGAAGTAAAGCGATACGAAGCTTTCGAGCTCAACGGCGCGCCCCATCCTTTGTAGGATCTCGTATCCCTTCCGCGAGATCGGGTGGCGCGTACCCCTTCATTGCCCAATGTCGGCGCTCGCGGCAGGTATCATAAGCACGCTATCATGTGGAATGCGCCATAGCGCGCGCGGAAAGAAGGGAGGGATTGGCCAACCAATGACGAGAGTCAGACAACGCGCGTCCCTTCCCGTTGACGCCGTCAAGCTCGCGCTTGAGCGAGAGCGCCAAAAGCGCGATGACATCAAGCCCATCGAGCTTCTGAAAGTGGCCTTGTCCGCCTACCTTGCGTTCACGTTCAACGAGGACGACGCGAGCGCGACGGGAGGCAAGACACCCCGCGAGTCAACCGACAGCGCCGCCCTTCGCCGAGGAACCCAGGCAGCGGTCGACCGGCTGCTCTTCAACGCGAACTATTGGCGCGCCGCCTATGAATCGCGCGTTTTCGACGCCTGTACCCAGCCAGAAAATGCCCAGCTGTGCCTGCAAGCCCTTTCGGTTTGGACGGCGCACACCCTCAAGTTGAACACGCTGTCGCCCACCGAGGCCGTGGCCACCTTTGAGCGCTTCTGCCCACCCTTCGCCCTGAACCGGCGGCGGGGATCCCGCAACAGAGATCGCGCGGGGAAAGGCCCCCTGCCCGATTTCAAGCGCGCCATCGGCCAGATTGCCGCAGCCGGCAGCGAGTCCGAAACCTCTCTTGAGGCGCTGCGCGTTCTGCTAGACGCCATGGAGGACGAGGCCGTCGCCTACGAAGCCCTGGGGGCCGAAAGCTCCCTCACCGCCCTGTTCGACATCCTGCCCGCCTGGTGCCTGCAGAACCGCATCGAGCTGGTCAGCGGCCCGTGGTGGGACGACTGCGCCGTCATGAGCGCCATCATCGACACGCTGCATGCCCGTTTCGTCGAGCTCGACTTCGGAGGAGCGGTCTGCGAGTACTTCCGTGAATCGTGCTACGAGGCGCTGGACGCCTACCACCGCGACCTTTCCAGCGAGCCCTGTGCCTGGAGCGAGCTCTCCGTTCCGGAGCTGATCGCCGTCATCCGCGAAGAGCGCGAGCGCCAGCCCAGCTTCGAAACCGACGGGTACGGCAGCAACCTGCCCGCGTGGCTCATCAGCAAAGAGCAGCTCATCTGGAACATCTGGGTCTGCGCCCTGTACGGCCCGGCGAGCGCGCGGCCCCTGCTGGTCGATTCGCCCGACTTGCTGGCCAGCCAGGGGTACGCCGGCAAGACCGACGTCATCACCGAGCTGGCCCAGACGTCGTTTCTGCGCTACACCGCCGACCGCATCGCGTCGCAGACCGACCAGGAGTACGCCTCCTTCGCGAGCCTGCCGCCCGATTTGCGCGACTCCTCCATCGCCTACATCAGCAGCATTCACAGCAAGCTGGAAACGCTCGGCTACGAGGTGCTGCCCGCGGGCAGCTGCCACCCCGAGCGCTGCGTGGCCGCCTTTACCGCAAGCGAGGTGGAATGCCTGGCCATTCTGGAGCACCGCCGTTGGCTGCGCGAGCGACAGCGCGCCGGGTGGCGCTACGGCACCACCAAGGACGTGGAGCGTCGGCGCAGCCCCTACATGGTACCGTGGGAGGAGCTGCCCGACCGCGCCAAGGAATGGAACCGCTCGGCCGTGCGCAGCATCCCCAGCCTGCTGGCCAGCGTGAACTTGGCCGTAGTGAAGTAGCGGTGCCTTTCCCGCGCAATAGCACCATGGTGAAGCAGCAACGGGTCGGTAATGGTTGGCGGCTGCTTCTGGCGCGGCGACGTCGGGGGCTTCTAAGATGGAGGTCGCGCCTGCCCCTGCGGGCGTCCATCGACGAAAGAAGGCTCATCATGATTGAATCGACTCAGGTTCTGCATCAACTGAAAGTGGCGACCAACTACAGCAAGCTGGCCATGCACAAGTGCGGCCCGCGCAGCTTCAAAAGCGGGCAGGGCGCCCTGGTGAAGGTGCTCTACAAGTTCGGCGACGGGAAGCTGTCGCTGAAGAAGCTGGAGGAGCGCCTCGGCTGGGACGGCCACGAGGTCGTTCGCGTGGCCGAGAAGGCCCAGGAGAACGGTTACGTGCGCTTTACCACCAGCAAGAAGGGCAAGCTGTCCGTGGCGCTGACCGACAAGGGCACCATGGTCGTCGAGAAGCGTCTTGCCGCCGAGGACCGCGCTGCCGACGAGGTGCTGGAGGGCCTCTCCGACAAGGAGCGCGAGTGCCTGCTGAAGCTGACCGGCAAGGTGATCGATAACTGCAAGGCCATGGGCGTCGACTACCGCACCATCGCCGTCAAGGGCTGTCGCGACCGCAAACCCGGTCACCATCACGGCCACGCCTGCTGCCGGCACTAAAACAGAGCGAAAGAGCCGCCGATCGAATGAGCTCGGCGGCTCTTTTATGGTCGCAAGGAAAGTAGGACGACGAAGGCTCTCGTTGACACCGCGGGCGTTACCTGCAAAACCGCTTTCGCCACCCTTCAAAAACTCTGCCGTGACGGGTTGTTGGATGGAGGGGGTCAAAGCTCTCGCGACCCACAACAGTGTTACATATTGCGTAATGATTGATTACTCAGTATTGCGCAGTAGCTACTCAGCAAAGCACGCCTGCCAGTCAATGGCCTCCATGATCGCTACAACCGTCTCGCATGTCCCGGCGAGGGTCATGTCGCCCACGTACGGATACTTGCGGGCGTACGCCGCCCATCGATCCCGCATGACGGTGTCGGAGGCCACCTCGGCCATCACCGCGCGGTAGCTGCCCATCGCGTCAAGCGTGCCGCGCTTCCCGGATGTAGCCGCAAGGGCGTCCCGGAGCACGTCTGGCTCCACCTCCGCCCTCCTTGTGAGCCAGAGCATGCGCAGGTCGTAGTAGTCGCGCGGGCGTGTGTTCGCGATGCCGCGGCTCACGACCGTCTCCAACTTTTCTGCCAGCGTGGTGGGGAGCGGGTAAGCCATTAGCGAGAGTGAGCGGTTGTCGAACATGAGAGGATAGCTGTACTCGACAGCGTCGGGCGTGATCTTGTCGCCCGTGGTCACATCGACGGTGACAGGCGAGCGCATCTTCTCATAACTGGCCAACAGGTGCACGCGTATGCCCGGGTAGTCATCTGTCTCGCGTATGTCCTCCGTGCGGACGAACTCGAACGAGAAGTCGTCATCGGCCTCCACGGCCGCGATCTCGCGGAACGCCCTCTCTGCATTCTCGTGGGTAAGCGGAAAGCCGCGAACCGTCGCGTCGAGGTCCTTGGTGCTCCGCCTGTCAACGCCCATCAGCGAGCTGATGAGCACGCCTCCCTTGACGACAACGCTGTCACGCCAGGGCGAGAGGGATATCCGCTCGAGCAACCGTTCGAGCAGGTAACTCTGCATCACGAGCTGCGGGGGCACCCCTCCTTCCTTGGCGCGATTGCTGATGATAGCCTTGAGCTGCATCGCATTTTTAGTTCTCACAGCAGCACCTCCAGGTAGTTTCGTATCTTTTTCTCCACACCAAGCGCCCGCGCGTAGCCCAGCAGCTTCTGAACGTCCTTCTCGCGGCTGCGGACGTACTGCTTCATCGCCGGGTTGACCACCTGCACGTCAACGGCGCGATGCCCCCGGACGATGTCGCAGAGCGTGCGCTCCAGGTCATAGGCGCTCACTTCGTTGCCGTACGGGGTTCTGACCGTCGTAAGCCCCAGGCCGAGCACCTCATCCGCGCACGTGCGCACCTCGATGCCCGCCTCACGCACCTTGGTAGCTCCGTACGAGCGCGGGAAGGTCATCGTAAGCTGAAACGGCACGCGGTCAGCGTAGCCATGGAGGTAGAGAGCAGTTCCATCCGAGAGAATGCCTTTGGGGAAGCGGAGCTGTGCGGCAAGAAATTCGTCCTCCCATGCGTCCGCCATGCGGTAGACGCCACGCTGCACACGCTCGAGCTCGCCTGCCTTCACCATATCCGAGATTCGCGCACGGGGAATCCCAGCGCCCACAACCTGCGCCGTCGTCACCAGGCCGCCGCTCGATTCCGCCAAGTCAACAATAGCTTGCACTCCCACCACCTTCTCATTGTCCGTTTACACTGAATATTTTCCCATATTCAGTCGATACGAACAACGGAAAAATCGGAAGAACGCACCCGCCTTCCATCCATCCAGTAGGCACCACTATGAGCGTCACGCCATCTACCAAGATTCAGTGGAACTCTCTTCGCTGGCACTGTCCAACCTCTAAGTCCTGGCAGGCTGCCCCCTCTCGCTCCATCTTCTTCGGATCGTTGGTCACTTCCCTTCCAGCTGCTTAATTGCCCGGTCGAAGTCGCTTTCTAGTTCGCGCATTTCGCGGGCGCGGTAAGCTTCGAACTCCTTCTCGGCTTTCTCGATAGCCTGCTTGTGGGAGATGGCTCTATGCCCTTCGAGCAGCGCTCGACGCGAGTTGACGATTTCCCGATCAAGCTCTTCAGCCCATTCGGCCATGGTCATCGCTCGCTCTTCTAGAGCCTGCAATTCGGCATAATCGAGAAAACGAGCGACCAACAGATTGAGCGTTTGCAACTTTTTTTCGGTGAGATAGTTTTTCGCAATGCATACGTCAGCTTTAGTGAGGTAGTCGCCATCGAACGTCGTCATACCCACAAGCGGCTTGTCGCGGTCGACGCGGTCGTAGATGACCTCAGCCGCCGTGCGCTCGTGAACAGCGTAATGAAGTTTGTTCTGCACGGTAGCGAAGAACGTGCGCATCATAGAGGATTTCGGATCATCGTCGATGGCCGTCGCATAAATGTCCGTTACCTGCTGATAGAGGTTGCGTTCGCTAGAACGAATATCGCGAACCCGCTGCAGCAGCTCGCGGAAATAGCGGCTGCGACCGTCCTTGAGCCGGCGATCATCGAGCGCGAAACCTTTGACAGCGTACTCCTTGAGAACGCGCGTAGCCCATTGGCGAAAACGAACGCCTTGCTGAGACTTCACGCGATAGCCCACAGAGATAATAACGTCCAAGCTATACACAGCAACAGGCTTATCTGAACAGGCAATTTGCATTTTTTGCAAATTGCTTTCTTCGTCCAATTCGCCTTCTTCGAACACATTACGAATATGCTTCGAGATCGTAGAGACATCCCGTGCGAAGAGTTGAGACATTTGCGCTTGCGTCAGCCAGACCGTCTCGTCTTCGAGCTGCACGTTCAGACGAATATCGCCATCGGGGGATTCGTAGATCTCGATATCGCTCATGAGGGCTCCTTGCGGCGGGATATAGGCTATCTCGTCCAAAAAGGCAGCCGCCAAGAACGTCTTCCCCAAGCCCATCGCACTTCTCATGCTAAACAAAAAAGCCGCCGAGCGAACTCAGCGGCTGACAATTCTTGGTCGCGGGGGGCGGATTTGAACCACCGACCTTCGGGTTATGAGCCCGACGAGCTGACCAGACTGCTCCACCCCGCAATGGGTTACCTCAAAGGGCAAGGATATATATTACTCGCCTGAGCGCGAATTGCAAGCCTTCGATCACACTTCACCTCATTCGGCACAATTCCTGCACATGTTCGCCGTCCCAATAGCCTCCAACACGATTTGTCGCATCGTACACGGACGACCACCCTACTCCGTGCTATGATGCCGCCTGTGCTTTCCCAGATCAGACAAAACGGACTGCCCTCGTGGGCCTACAAGGCGGCGCTGCTTTTGGCGGCCGCCATTTGGGGCATGGGCACGGTGGTCATCAAGTCCACCGTCGACGAGTTTCCGCCCGCATGGATCGTGGGCGTGCGCTTCACCCTGGCCGGTATCATCCTCGGCATTGCCACGGCACCGCGCATCTCCTGCGCCTTCGCCCGCAACAAGCGCGGACATCTGCGCGACGGTGCGGTGCTGGGCGTCTTTCTGTTTCTCTCCTACTGGTTCAACTCCACGGGACTCACGGACACCACCGCCTCCAACAGCTCGTTTCTCACCACGCTGTACTGCGTGATCATCCCCTTCCTCGGATGGATCATCATTCGGAAGCGCCCGACCCGCTACAACATTGCGGCGGCTATCCTGTGCGTCACCGGCGTGGGCTGCGTGGCCTATGCCGGCATCGGCGAGTTCTCGCTGCGCTTCGGCGACTTCATCACGCTGGCCTCGGCTCTCTGGCTCAGCTTCCACGTGCTGTACACGGCGAAGTACGCGCCGGGACGCTCTATGATGCTGCTCACGGTCATTCAGTTCATCGTGGCGGGCCTGCTGGGCCTCATCACCGGGCTTATCACCGAGCCCATGCCTGACTTCAGCCAGCTGGGCGCCGACACTTGGATGAGCCTCATCTACATCACCGTGTTCGCCTCTTGCGTGGCCCTAGGATTGCAAAACGCCGCCGTGGCCCGCGTTGATCCGGCCCAGGCAGCGCTGTTTCTGGCCACCGAATCGGTGTTCGGCGTGACGTTCTCCATCCTGCTTTTGGGCGAGGCGCCGGCGATTTCCGCCTACCTGGGATTCGCCCTCATCTTCGTCGGCATCGTCGTCAGCGAGTATTTGCCCCTGCGCGCTGAAAAGATCGCAGCCCAAAAAGCAAGGGCGACAGCCGAAGCCGCCGCCCTCGATTGCAAACAAGTCGAAACCCAGGCAACCGACCTCGAAGAGGCCGATGCGTTCATGCGCTAGCTATTCCCGGCCATCCCAGCAGTAGGTGCAGATTTTCTCTGGGTCGATGCCGATGGCCTCGATCATACCCTGAAGGCTCTGGTAACTCAGCGAATCGAAGCCCATGTCCTCGCAGATGGTCTTCAGCAGGCACTGGCCGCGCTCGGTGCGGGCGTCGGCGTACTCGGACAGGTGCGCCACGCCCTCCTCGCCTTCCAGCTGGTCGACCACCCGGCGTGCGATGAGATCCATGTCCGACTTGCTGGACGAGAAGCTCAGGTACTTGCAGCTGTACATGATGGGCGGGCACGCGCTGCGCATGTGCACCTCAGCGGCACCGGAGTCGTACAGGAAGTTCACCGTCTCGCGCAGCTGGGTGCCGCGCACGATGGAGTCGTCCACGAACAAGAGCTTCTTGTCGCGGATGAGCTCGGGCACCGGCACCTGCTTCATGTTGGCGATCTTGTTGCGCAGATCCTGGTTCGCCGGCATGAACGAGCGCGGCCAGGTGGGCGTGTACTTGATGAACGGGCGCCCGAAGGGCATCTTGCTCTCAGTCGAATAGCCGATGGCATGGGGAATGCCAGAATCGGGCACGCCAGCCACGAAATCCACCTCGGGACACGCGCCGCGCGCCGCCTCGTCGCGGGCCATGATGGCACCGTTGCGGTAGCGCATCACTTCCACGTTCACGCCCTCGTAATTGGAGTTCGGGTACCCGTAGTACACCCACATGAACGCACACATCTTCATCTCGTCGCGAGCCGGCGAGAGCACCTCAATGGCATCGGGCGCAAGCCGCACGATCTCCGCCGGGCCCAACTCGTACTCATCGTGATAGCCCAGCTTGTGGTAGGCAAAGCTCTCGAAGGCGACGCAGTGGCCGTCATCGTCAGCGCCCACGAGCACGGGCAAGCGGCCCATGAAATCGCGGGCCGCAATGATGTCGCCATCCTCGGTCATAATGAGCAACGTGAGCGATCCGTCGATCTTCGATTGGGCATACTGGATGCCGGCGACCAGGTCGTCCTTCTGGTTGATGAGCGCCGCCACCAGCTCGGTCGAGTTCACCGCGCCGGAGCTGAGCGCCATGAACTGCGCGTCGTGGTCTTCGAAGTACTCTTCCACCAAGGCCTCGGCGTTATTGATGGCTCCGATGGTCGTGATAGCGAACGTGCCCAGATGCGAGCGCACGAGCAGCGGCTGCGGGTCGGCATCCGAGATGCATCCGATGGCGCTCGTGCCGTGGAAGCGCACGATGTCGTCCTCGAATTTCGTGCGGAACGGCGTGTTCTCGATAGAATGAATCTGACGCTGGTAGCCATCCTCGTGGTCAAGCACAATCATGCCCGCCCGACGCGTGCCGAGATGCGAGTGGTAATCGACGCCGAAGAAAACGTCCATCACCACATCGCGCTTGGAAACCGCTCCGAAAAAGCCGCCCATGAAATCCTCCGTCTTAGTGTTTCAACGACAGGTCAAAGTATAAATGGTGCGCGTGCGCGATTGTTACCTTGCAGTTAAACGGGCCGAAAGAATCTACGATCGCCCTTTTGATGCACGAAATCACGATTCGTAGGGTTTACCAAAAGGTTCTAGGGATATTTCGCACCAGAACACCCAGTACTGACCCTACAGATCGTGATTTCGTGACATTGCAGCGGTGAACACACCCTATAGATCGTGATTTCGTGCATTAAAATAACCTATTCCGCCGCTGAAGCAAGACTGGTGGCATCACTCTATGACATAGCGATGCAAGCGGCAGGCGGCCACCGCCGCGACGTTCAGCGAGCAGCCGATGCCCGCCTCATGGCCCGGGGCGTTCAGCGTAATGATGCCGTCGGGGGCGGTGTAGGCAGGCACCGTGAGGTCGGCGTCGAAGTAGCGCGCCGTGGCACCCAGATCGCCGGGGATGACCACTCCGGGCAGCGTTTGGAAAGCCGCGTGGGCAAAGCGCGAGACGCCGGTGTCGTACATGCCGCTCATGCACACCTCGCGTCCTTCAGCCAGCGCCCGGTGCACGAAGGCGAGCGAGCGCTCGATGCCGCCGAACTTCCCGATCTTCACCATGGCGCAGCGCAGTTCCGGATGATCGAACAGACCGGCGGCCTCTTCGGCGTTCACGAAGGACTCGTCCACGCAGATGGGCATGGCCAGCGTATGCTGAAACGACGCAAGCCGCGTGAACGGATCGCGCAGCGCCCGCTCGCCCCCGGCGGCGGCCAGGTTCAATGGCTCTTCGATCCAGCCGATGTCCAGCTCGTCGTAGGAGCGCAGCTCGGCCAGGTTGTGCAGTCCAAAGCTCTGGTTCGCGTCCAAGGTGATAAGCAGATGCGGGAACGCCCGGCGCACCGCGCGCACCGCCGGAAGCCCTCGGCCGGGAGCCACTTTCAGCTTGATGCGCTGGTAGCCCGCGTCCACGCACTCGCGCACCTCGGCCACGGTTTGGGCGGGAGTCCCCAGGCCCACCACCGCGCCGCTGTACACCTTGCGCGTCGCCCCGCGCCGGTCGCCGGGACACGCTGAACCCACCGCGACATCCTCCCCCTCGAAAGCTGTCGCGACGCGGGTCATACGGTCGAACTCCTCGCCGAGCAGCTTCCACAGGGGTTTTTCCGTAACCTTGCCGTACAAGTCCCAGCAGGCCATCTCCAAAGCGCTCACCGCCATGGGGAACGCCTCCGCGCCTTCCAGCGAGAACAGGTCGGCCGCCACCTCGCGCGGGTGCAGGTACGTGCCGGCGATGACCCGGGGCGCCAGCACGTCGCGCAGCACGCGCAGATCGTCGCCGAGGGTCTCGGGCAGATACCAATCAGTGTCGAAGGCCGTGCATTCCCCTAACCCCACGCGACCCTTGCGATCGATCACCTCGACAATCACCGTGTCGCGGTAGGTCAGCGTCTCCTTCGGCGTTTTGAAGGGCTTGGAAAACGGCAGGCGCCCATGGTGCAGCACCACGCGCCGAATGTCGATGTTCTCGCGGAACAGCGCCTCGCAAGCGGCGCGATCGATCTTACCGATGCCCGAGCGAGGCAGCTCGTCCACAATGGAGATCTGCTCGGGCACGTACAACTTCGACAGCCGCTGGGAAAGGGCCTCCCGCAGCGTGCGCGTGCTGATGAGCGGGGCGTCCGGCGTCAGCTCTACCACCGCTGCCGGGCGCCGGCCCCAGCGCGCGTCGGGCAGGCCGAACACGTAGGCGTCGGCCACGCCGGGAATGCGCACCAGGGCATCGACGATCTCGGCCGGGTACACGTTCTCACCGCCGGAAATGAACATGTCGCCGGTGCGCTCGCGCACGTAAAGGCAGCCGTCGTGCAGCGCCGCCGTATCGCCCGTGAGGAAGAAACCGTCCACGGTGAAGGGCGCCCGAGCGTTGGCGTAGCCGCCGAACACCCCCGGCCCGCGCAGGGCCAAACGGCCGAAGCCGGCTGCGTCCGGTTCCACAATACGGGCCGAATAACCCGGCAGAAGCCGCATACCTCCCGTGAACTGGGGCGTGATCAGCGCGTTCGCCACTTGGCTCGACGTCTCGGTCATGCCGTAGCTGGCATACACGCGCGCCTCGGCCTCTAGGGCCCGGGCCACGGTCTTCGCGTTCAGCGGGCCGCCGCCGAGCAGCACGCACTCGTACTGGGCCAGCGCGCTCGGCCGCGCATTCAGCATGTCCTGCAGCATCTTGTCCACCACCGAGATATGGGTGGCGTGCATCACCTCGGCGTCACGCAGCACCGCCGCCGCGTCAAAGCGCTCGTAAATACGCAGAGGCCAGCGGCTACAGACGCTGCGCACGAGCACCTGAAAACCGCCCACGTGGAAAAACGGCAGCACCGCTTGCCACAGGCCGCGCCCTCGCACGCGCCCGGAAAGCACCCGGTTCGACGCCTTCGACGCCTCCACGAGGTTGCCCCAGGTGAGCTCGGCCGCCTTGGGCTTGCCCGTCGTGCCGGAGGTGAACATGATGAGGGCCCGATGGCTGGAATCGAAGACATGGGCGGCTCGTTCGGCGAAGTGGATGGCATCCTCGACTGAGCCGCCGAGGGAGTCGTCCACCCTTCCCGCCCGCTCGTTGCGCAGAAGCGAGTTGCACACCGCCTCGAAGAGCTTGGGCTCGCCGGCTGCATCTACCGTGTAGGCTACGCGCAGCCCAGCCCGTTCAAGCTCCAGCAGGCGCGTGAGCTTCTCGGCATCGGTCAGCCGATGGTTCAACGCCACCAGGGCGAATCCCCCGTAGGCCGCCGCCAAGGCAAGGAACACGTACATGGGGCCGTTCGGCAGATCCACCGCCACCGCATCACCTGGGAAGACGCCCTTATCCCGCAGCCGTCGCGCGAGCTGGGAGGCGATGAGCCGCGTCTGGCGGTAGGTGTAGGCCGTCTCGTTGCCGCGCCGATCGACCGCCGTGAAGAACACGGCCTCAGGGCGCAACTGCGCGGTGCTTTCGAAGATATCGATCATGAACGGCTCGTGGAACTCCTTGGGCGCGATAAGCTGAACAGGGCACAGGAAGCCCCCGCCGGCTGCGGCAGGGGGCGAAGCATCCTACGGAAACTTCGGGAACTGGGTGAAGTCGGGGGCGCGCTTCTCCTTGAAGGCGTCGCGGCCCTCCTTGGCCTCGTCGGTGGTGTAGTACAGAAGTGTGGCGTCGCCGGCCAGCTGCTGAATACCCGCAAGGCCGTCGGTGGCGGCGTTGAACGATGCCTTCATGAAGCGCAGGGCTGTGGGGGAAAACTGCATCATCTCGGCGGCCCAGGCCATGCACTCGTCTTCCAAATCGTCGAAGGGCACGACCTTGTTCACAAGACCCATTTCCAACGCCTCATCGGCCGTGTACTGGCGGCAGAGGTACCAGATCTCGCGAGCCTTTTTCTGACCCACGATGGCGGCCAGATACCCCGCGCCGTAGCCGGCATCGAAAGAGCCCACCTTAGGCCCGGTCTGGCCAAACTTCGCCGTATCGGCCGCAATGGTGAGGTCGCACAGAATAGAGAGCACATGCCCTCCGCCGATGGCGTAGCCGTTCACCATGGCGATGACGGGCTTAGGCACTACGCGGATGAGCCGCTGCAAATCGAGCACATTCAGGCGCGGGATGTTGTCCTCGCCCACGTACCCTCCGTTGCCGCGCTTCTTCTGGTCGCCGCCGGAGCAGAACGCCTCGTCTTCGTGGCGGCCGCCGTGGTTCACGCCGGTCAGCAGAATGACGCCCACGGACGCATCATCGCGCGCCTCGGAGAAGGCGTCGTACATCTCCATCACCGTCAGCGGGGTGAACGCGTTGCGCCGCTCGGGCCGATTGATGGAGATCTTCGCCACCCCATCGCACAACTCGTAGCGAATTTCACGGTACTCCTTACCGCACTTCCAATCGTAGTTGCTCATCAAGCAAATCTCCTTAATCTCACTGATCGTTCGCAATGTCAGCGAGGTTTATAGATTCTCGGTCTCGAAGCGCTTCTTCAGGGCTTCCTGGTGGATGGCGTGCTGCAAAGCCACTTCCTTGGAAATCGTGCCCTCTTTCACCAGGCGGTGCAGGCTTTGATCCATGGTGCGCATGCCGGCGCCGGACGAAGAGGCGATGACCGAGTCGATCTGGTGGGTCTTCTCCTCGCGGATGAGGTTGCGGATGGCCGGCGTGGCGGTCATGATCTCGAAGACGGGTACGATACCCCCGTCCACCGTGGGCACGAGCTGCTGGCTCACCACGGCCTGCAGCACAAGCGACAGCTGCATGCGAATCTGGCGCTGCTGGTTGGCCGGGAAGGCGTCGATGATGCGGTCCACCGTGGAAGAGGCGCCCGTGGTGTGCAGCGTGGAGAACAGAAGCTGCGCCATTTCGGCGGCGGTCATAGCGGTGCCGATGGTCTCCTGGTCGCGCATCTCGCCGAGCAGGATGACGTCCGGCGCCTCGCGCATCGCGCTGCGCAGCGCCTCGGCGTAGGTGGCGACATCGGAGGGAATCTCGCGCTGGGTGACGATGCAGCCCTCGTGGCGATGCACGTACTCGATGGGGTCTTCCATGGTGATGATGTGCCCCGTGCGCGCCTTGTTCAGCTTGTCGATGATGCAGGCCAGCGTCGTGGACTTACCGGCGCCCGCAGGACCGGTGACCAGCACGAGGCCCTTCTGGAAGTCGGCGCAGGCCATGACGTCGTCGGGGATGTGGTAGTCGGCGGGATTCGGCAGCGTGAAGGGGATGACGCGAATGACGGCACCCAAAGACCCGCGCTGGCGGAACACGTTCACGCGGAAGCGGCCCATACCCGGCACGGCGAAGGAGAAGTCGTCGTCGTGATTGTGGCCGTCCATGAAGATCTGCTCGTCGCGGCCGGACAGCTCGTAGATGGCGTCCACCAGCTCTTTCGTGTCGGCGGGCATGAGCGGTGCCATGTCCATGCGTACCTGACGGCCATCGGCGGTGTAGGTCAGCGGCAGGCCCGCGACGATGAAGACATCCGAGGCCTTCTTGTCGATCATTTCCTGCAGCAATGCCTTCAGTTCCATAGAAGCTCTCCTTATCTGTCTAGCCGAGCCACAGGTTCTCGCCTGTGCCGTCGTCGGTCCATTCCGTTGTGACTTTCCATTGTTCAATGGTGTAGGTATCGTTTTGAATCCGCAGCACGATGGCCAGCGTGCGGCCGCTTTCCATCGAGAACGTGGCCGAGATGAGCTCGCCGTCGCGAACGGCCGAGTCGCTGTAACGCTGCAGAACATCCTCCAACGTACCTTCGGCTAAAGCAGCGTCAATGTCGGCGACGAACTGCTGGCCGACGGATTCCAGCTGGTACGTTTCGGTGGTAGTGGCAGCTTGGCGCTCGGTGGTGGAAAGTTCCGCCAGCGATGTGGTGACGGAAAGTACCGTGAGCACGGCCAGGCACAGCACGATGATGAGGGTGAACAGGCTGATAGGGCCGATGCGCACCGAGCCATGGGGCTTAGCCATGGGACACCACCTCCCCTGCGGGCACATAGCGCGATGTCTCCAACGTGTACACAGGCTCCCCCTCGTTGCCCTGGAAGCAAAGGCCACCAGGCTCAAACCCGATGCCCTCCTCGGCCGCCTTGGCCGAGTCGTTAAGGACGCGTACCTTCCACACTTCTATGGTTAGGTAATGCATCGTCCCGGCGTCGGTGTCCTCGGTGCGAAACGTGCACTCGGCGGACAAGAGGTCGGAACCGTTCTCTGCCTCGTACGCGGGCTGCGACAACCAGCGATCGGCCATGGGGTCGGCCTCGTAGGCCTCCTCGAAGGCAATCGGATCGGCGGCGAACTTTTCGGCCACGTTCGAGGCCAGCACGAGCCCGTCCATCAGATCGGCGCTCTCGCGACCTATGCGGTCAGCCTCGGCGTTCAGGTTCATGAGCACGGCCAGCGAGCCCGTCAGAAACACGAGCAGAAGCAGCGCCTCCACGATGAAGGCGGCGCCGGGCCACACGGCCCGCTCTTTACGCACGCGCCCGATGCGATCGTTGTAGCGGGCCAGGCGCGCGTCGGCGACGTTTGCCTCGGCGCGATGGGCCGCCACGGAGGCGGACGCCATGGAGCGGCGGCTGTCGGATCCTCCGGCCATCATGCATCACCTCCCGCCGCGCGCAGGGCCACCGAGACCTGACCGGCGTCGGTGGTAATGGTCAGCAATCCTCCCCCGTAGGAGAAGTCGAAGACCGATGACCGCACGATAGCCGTGGCCTTGGCCGGGTCGTAGGGAGCATCGGCCAGGGCGTATTCCTCCATGATGACGCCGTCGTAGCGGTATAGGCGCGTCTCGTACACCCCGGAGGACAGCGTCTCGCGCAGCACGAGCGCCGGACCGTCCAGAAGGTTGCGCGCGCCGCCCGTATCGCCCGTCGGCACGACAAGCGCCTCGCGGCCCTCGGCGATCGTCAGCTCGGCGCCGTCCTCCGTCACCCAAGCGCAGGCCACGGCGTCAATTTGATCGTTGGCCCGCACATCGTTGGCGAGCAGCGTGAGCGAGAGCCGCTGGTTATCGGCCGCGTCCCCCTCGCGGTTCAGCCCGCGGTACACGTCGGTGCCGGCCAGGATGGCCATGAGCAGCGTCGCCACGAACAGCGCGAACAGAAGCCCCGTGAACACGCGGCCAAAATCATGCTCGCGCTGACGGCGCACTCCACCGGCCCCGTAGATCTTGCTCGATGAGGCGAGCCGGGTCGCCCCGCGCAACTTCTCGGTCATCGCGGCACCACCACCACGCTGGGCGGCACGTTGGAGGCGAAGGCCTCATAGGTGACCGCGTAATCCTGATGGTTCACAATGAGCCCGTAGTGCTCTTCCAGATAGCTGAGGCGCGCCGGATAGGCCCCTTCCACCGCAGCGCACTGCATGGCCGCATCCAGCACCGCGGTGCGCACCGAGGCCGCCGACTGAGCCTCGGTCTGGGCGCTCGCCGTATCCCAGGCAAACCACAGCAGCACCGCCAGCACCACGGCGGCAATGGTGCCAACCACCCGCCGGGTGCGCCGCCGCTGCATTTGGGCTGTCTTCCCGTGAATCATGATAGCTAGCCGATCGATCCCATGATGCCGATGAGCGGCAGCATGACCGAAATGAGCGTGGCCCCCACGGCAATGGTGAGGAAGGCGGCCAGGGCCGGCTCGATGTTGTCGATGGCCGCGTCAATTTGCAGAATGGCGTCGTCGAAGAAGTTGGCCGACAGGCGGTCGAGCGCCGCGTCCAGCGAGCCGGAGCGCGTGCCGATGGTGAGCAGGCGCGCGTGAATTTGCTCGAACACCTCGGCCTCGCTGATGGCCTGGGCCAGCGAGCGCGGGCTTTCCGCATCAATCATGAGCCCGTAGGCGGCCGTGGCCTTCGCCTTAAGTCCCTCGTGCTCCACCACCTCGATGGCGCGCCGCATGGCCTCGTCGGTGTTGATGCCCGAGGCGGTGTAGGCCGCCAGCGCCGAGGCGAACCGGGACACGGCCAGCTGCTCCATGGCGGGACGGGTGGCCGGGAACTTCTCCATGAGGTGCATCACCGCGATGCGCCCCGCTTCCGAGCGGCAGGCGATGGCAGCGCCCACGGCCACGATGGCGCAGATGAGCGTGATGCCAAGGGCCACCCAGCCGATAGCCACCGACACGCCCACGGCCCCCGAGGAGCCGTCGGTGAGCGAGCCGGCCATGGAAACGTACACGTCCTCGAACACCGGCAGGATGATGATGACCGTGAAGGCCAAGATGATGCTCATGATGCACAGCAGCGCCGCCGGATAGCCCACCGACGAGCGAATCTTCGCGAAGAGGCGGTCCTCCTCGTCGTAGTAGACGCCGAGGGAGCGCAGCACTTCCTCCAAGCGGCCCGAGGCCTCGCCCACGCCCACCATGTCCACGGCGTAGCGGGGGAAGGCGCCCGAGGCCTTCATGGCCGTAGCAAGGTTGTCGCCGGCGCACAGGCGCCCATAGACGCTCTCGCACGTCGCCTGCAGAGCCACGTCCCCGATGTCCTCGGAAAGCATCCCCACGGCCTCGTCGGTCTGGATGCCCGCCGCCAGCATCATGGCAACGCTCTCGCAGAAGAGGCTGATGCCTGCGCTATCGAGTTTTGGTTTGGCCATGGCGTCCCTGTCCTTCTTCTAGTAGGTGTAACGATCGGTATAGCTCGTGCCGTCGCCGATGGTGCTCGCGGCGCCACTGGCGGCAAAAGTCAAATCTACGCGCGTCCAGCTGTTCGGCTTAATGCTGATCTCGACGCTTACCCATTCTCCGTCAATATATACCATGTTCCACGCATGGTACACGTCATCAGGAGAAACGTAGCCGGTAATCACTTGGCACGGAATGCCCAAGCTGCGCAGCATGGCCGCGCCCAAAGATGCGTAGTCGAAACAGATACCCGTGCCCGAGGCCAGCGTGGCGTCCGGATCGGGCACATAACCCGTAGCAGAGGCCAACTGGGCGGCCTTGTCGTGATCGTAGGTGATGTTGTCCACCACCCACTGGTAGATGTTGCGCACCACGTCCCCCTGGTTGGCGGCGCCCTGGGCCAGCTCGCGCGCCTTGGCCACCACGGCGGAGGACTCGTTGTAGTTCACGAACATGTTCGGCACGAGGTAGGGCGCCGTCTCGCTGGAAAGGTTCACGTTCTCGATGACGCTGAACAGCTCCACGTAGTTGTTGCCCGAGGTGTTCTGCATGACACGAAAGGTGTAGGGGCCATCGCCCATGTTGATGGGCACGATGATGGGCGTGCCGTCGCCGGGCAGGTCGTAGTTGTAGCTCATCTCGCCTTTGACCACCTGGAACTTCAGGCGCGCATCGCTCCGCGCCGAGGCGCCCACAACGCCCTGGGACAATTGCGAGGTGTCGATAGCGCACTCGTTGCCGGTTTGGGCGGCGCCTTCGTTGAAGGTGACCAGGGCCACCGAGCCGGGCATGGTGTAGGCCGGCCCCGACGTGGTGCTCTCGCCGCCGCCGTCGCCCGAGCCCCCAGGAGCGCCGGAACCTCCCGAACCTCCTGAACCCCCCGACGAGCCGCCGCAGGCCGTCAGCAGGGCCGCGCACACAAGCATCAGGACCGCGGCAAAAGCGGTCGCCGCGCGGCGGTATGTCAGCCTACGCGCCAAGAGGCTACAGCCACTCCTTCAGAGTCTTCACCAGAAGCTCGATCTCCATGGGCTTGGACATATGGGCGTTCATGCCCGCCGCCCGGGCCCGGGCCACATCGTCGGCAAAGGCGTCGGCGGTCAGGGCCACGATGGGAATCTCGCCCAAGTCGGCTCGGGCGTCGATGGCCTCGCCGTCCGGACCCTGGCCTTCCGCCGTCGCGCGGATGGCCTTGGCGGCCTCGTAACCGTTCATCACCGGCATCTGGATGTCCATGAACACCAAATCGTAGTGACCCGGCTCCGCATCGAGCAGCTTCTCCACGGCAATGCGCCCGTTCTCGGCGTGATCGACCTCAAGCCCCGTCATGCCCATGATGTCCATGGCGATGGCGGCGGCGATGGAGTTGTCCTCGGTCAGCAGCACGCGGTGCCCGCTGAAGTCGCTCTGCTGCAGCACCTCGTACTCGCTGGCCGGCTCGCCCTCTTCCTCGTCAGAGGCGAGCAGACCCTTCATCACGTGCACGAGGCGGCTCTTGAACAGCGGCTTGGCGATGAAGGCGTCCACGCCTACCGAGCGCGCCTCCTGCTCCACGGCCGTCCAGTCGTAAGCCGACAGAATGATGATGGGCATGTCGTCGGAGACGATCTCGCGAATCTCACGCGCCGCCTCGATGCCGCTTTTGCCCGGCATCTTCCAATCCAGGATGACCGCCACGTAGCTGCGATCGTCCTCGACCGAACGGCGCACCGCATCGACGGCATCATCGCCGGACAACACGTAGTCGGGCTCCATCCCGATGGATTTCAGCACCTCGCACGCGCTTTCGGCGGCGGTCTGCTCGTCGTCGGCCACCAGCACCCGCAAGCCCTCCAGAGGCGTCAGATCCTGATCGTCGCCGTCGCGCAGCTTCATATACACCGTCACGGTGAAGGTAGTGCCCTCGCCGAGCTTGCTCTTCACATCGATGGTGCCGTTCATGAGGTTCACCACCGAACGCACGATGGACATGCCCAAACCGGTGCCCTCCACCTTGGTCACGCGCGAATCGTTGGCGCGCGTGAACGGCTCGAACACCTTCTGAACGAACTCCTCGGACATGCCGCAGCCGGTGTCGGAGAAGGTGAACTCGTAGCAGCCCGACCCCTTCACGCGGCTCGGCAGCTCCTTGATGCGCAGGCTCACCGTGCCGCCCTCGGGCGTGAACTTCACCGAGTTGCCCATGATGTTCACGAACACCTGCTGCAGGCGCATGGGGTCGCCCACCACGTGCTCGTGCTGGATGTCGGCGATTTCCACCTTCAGGTTCAGCTTCTTGTCGTTGATCTGGGGCGTCATGATGGACATGAGGCTTTCCACCGTCTCGGGCAGATCGAAGTCCTCCTCCGACAGGCCCAAATTCCCGCTCTCGATCTTCGCCATGTCGAGCACCTCGTTGATGAGCCCGAGCAAATGGCGGCTCGAGGTGGTGATCTTCGTAAGGCAGTCCTTCACGCGCTCCGGATCGTCCAGATACATCGACGCGATGGCCGTCAGCCCCATGATGGAGTTCATGGGCGTGCGGATGTCGTGGCTCATGGAATTCAGGAAGTCGGTCTTCGCGCGGCTGGCGCGCTCGGCCTCGCGGAAGGCGTCCTCCAGCGCGTTGCGGTTCGCGATCTCGCGCTCCTTCACGTCGGTGACGTCCTGCACCGACAAAAGCACGCTCGTCACCACGCCGCGCTCGTCGCGCTGCAGCGGCAGCATGGAGGCCTGGCTCCAGCGAACCTCGCCGGTTTCCTGATCCCGCAGGCGATACTCGAAGTGCAGGTAGGGCACGTCCTCGGTGAGCCGCTCGCGGATGGCCTCCGGCTTCAGCTCCTCCTTCATGCGCTCCGCCTCGTCGTCATCGCAGAAGCGGGTCTGCCAATAGTAGCGGAACATGTGGTACTCGCCGTTGCGGGGCAAATCGTCCTTGATGCCCTCGTCCTTCAAGTATTCGTAGGTGTTGTTGGCCAGATCGATCACCGCGAAACGGTTGAACAGCACCAGCGACGAGTTCACGATGCTCGTCACGTGCTCGCTCTCGCTTAAGAGCTTGCGGCGCTGGCGCATGGTCTGCACGAGCAAAACGCCCGCCACCAGAGCCAAGGCACCTCCGACCAAGCCGACCAGCACCAGTCCCGCCGCATTCGCCCGGCTCTGCATGCCGTCGGTGATAGAGCTGGGGAAGGTGCGCATGATCAGCCAGTCGTAGTTCTCGATCGGCATCACGTAAGCGGTGCCCGACCCCGATTCGCCCTTGTAGTTGAAGGTGACCGACACGCCATTTTGCAGCGCCGACTCCAAATCGTCGCGGGAGATATTGCCCGACGAGCCCTCCTCGAAGTAGAGGTCGACGGCACTCTTCACGCCACTGCTGTAGGTGGTGGACGAGTGCGCCATCACATCGCCGTCGCGCTCGAGCAAATAGGTGTTGGTCTGCTCGCCGAAGATATAGGTGCGCAGGAACTTCTCCATGGAGTCCTCGCGATAGGCACCGCAAATGACGCCGACCACCTCGCCATCGAAGTACAGCGGCGTGTAGAAGATGACCGAGAGGTCGTTGTAGAACAGCGAATTCTCGACCGCGCAGACGCCCGACTCGCCTTCCATGCCCCGCGCGAAGTATTCGCGATCGCTCGCGTCGGCCTCCTGGCCCGTGTTGTCGATGGTGCGCCCGTCCTCCAGCGAGATCGTGGTGTAATCGAACTTCGTGTAGTTCGCCAACTGCTCGATGCCGGCAGCGCTGATTTCGTCAACACCCGAAAGCGTGCTCGCGTACATCGAGGACAAAAGTTTGATCTCGGTCTGCGAGTCGGCCATCCACTCGCTGATGCGCCGCGCCGATTGCTCGGTGGAGCCCTGAAGGTACTTGGTGTTCTGCTCGGAGATGCGCTCGTTGTTCATCGTCGTGAACAACGCGAAGGCGGCGATGACTATGGCCAGCGCGATAAGAATCGAGGCTATGCGGCCGTATCTCGTTTTGTTGTCTGTTTCAGTCATTCGCTGTGTTCCTTTCGGGCTTCAAGCCTCTCAGCTTGAGGCCTCAACGGTTCTGGTTGCGCGCGAGCCTTCGCGCGTTGCGCCCCTCATCGTGGGCACCGGGCGCCAAGCGCCGCTCCGCTAGATAATGGCGATGGCGTCGACGACCGTGGCGTAGGCATCGCGCACGGCCGGCATGAGCTCGGGGACCGCTGCAACATTGGCCGGTACGCCGGCGTCATCCAAGCGGAGCGCATCGGACAGGGCAGCAGCGGCCTCGAACAGCGGCGTGAAACCCAAGTCGCGGCTCACGCCCTTCAGCGTGTGCGCGCCGCGATAGGCCTCGGGCAGATCTCCCGCCTCAAGGGCGCTCTCCAGCGTCTGCATGGAGGTGTCCTGAAGGAAGATCTTCGCGAACTTCTCGATGCGCTCGTCGGTAAGCAAGCGTCCGCGCACGGTTTCCAAATCGCCGCCCATGGCAGCGTAAGCAATCTCCAACGACATCTCAGTCTCCTTTTATCCCTTGGGTGACAGTCTACTGGTCGGATTCGTCTCTGTCGATGCCCGAGAGCGCCGTATGCGCCCCTTCAAGCAACAAATCTCGCTCTTCCTCGTCTAAATCGCCGTAAAACACGTACCCGCTGCGGCCACCGCGCTTCTTGTGGTACAGCGCCACATCGGCCCGGCGGAACAGTTCATCGTAGTCGCGCACATCGCTACCGGCAATGGCCACGCCCATGGAAACCGACAGCGGGAAGCCTTCGAAGTCACCCTCGAGCGACCGATGGATGCGGTCGATCAGCGGACGCGGATCGACGGGGCATTCCATGCACAAGAGGAACTCATCGCCCCCCACGCGGGCCACGACGTCCTCGCCGCGCACGCTTTCCTGCAGGCGCTCCGCGAAGTGCTTCAGCACGCGATCACCGAACTGGTGGCCGTAGGTGTCGTTGGCCTGCTTGAAGAAATCCAGGTCGCACAGCGCCAGCACATGGCGGTCGCGATGACGGTCGCACGCCTCCCCCGAGCCCAAGCGCTCGGCAATGATCTTGCGGGCGAAGGCGCCGTTGACCACTTCCGTCAGCGGATCGTGATAGGCTTTGAACTGCAGGTCGATCAGCTCGGCCTGGCGATCGTCGATATCGATGAGCTTGCCGATAGAGCCCAGGTAAACCGGATCGGACGGCCCCGACCACAGCGCGCGGGCCAGCACATGGAACCAACGCAGCTCGTCGCCCACGGTGGCTTCCATCTCCATATCGATCACCGGATCATCAATGGTGGTGGCACGAAGAAGACGGCTGAGCTTCTCCAGGTTCTCCTTGCCGAACGTCGCGCAGAAGGCCTCGTCGTTGTAGGGATCCATGATAATTTCGGGCAGATCGAGCTTGTGGTCGCTCCAGTCGGACAGCACGATCATCGGCGGCTCTTCGGTGAACTCGAACTGCACCTCATTGCTCATGGAAGCGAAGAAGTGGTATTTCATGCGCTCGTAGTCGAGCAGCTCGAGAGTGCGGCTCGAGGCCTCGGCGTCGCCGTTATCCAGCGTCGCCTCAGACAAGTGCAGCGAGTCAATCGAAATCTCGCGGCCCGTGATGCCGTGGTTCAGGCGCTTCTCCAAATCGCCCGCCACTGCCGTCAGGCATTCCAGAATAAGCGGATTGAACGCGCCGCACTCCCCTTCGCGAATCATGCGCAGGGCCTCTTCATGGCTGAACGGCGGCTTGTAAACGCGGCGACTCGTAAGGGCGTCGTACACATCGGCCAGGGCAACTACCTGGGCCGATATGGGAATGTCGTCACCCACGAGGCCATCGGGGTACCCCCGGCCGTCCCAGCGCTCATGGTGCCAGCGGCAGATGTCCCGCGCGACCTTCACCAGCTTCTCGTCCTTGTACAGCTCCAGATCGTCCAGCATATCGGAGCCCACGGCGGAGTGGGTCTTCATGATGGCGAACTCTTCGTCGGTGAAACGGCCCGGCTTGTTCAGGATCTCCTCGGGGATGGCGATCTTGCCGATGTCGTGCAAGCTGGAGGCCATCGTGATAAGCGAGATGTCCTCGGTGGTCAGCGGATACTGATCGGTCAGGCGCATGAGCTGCGTCAAGATCATCTCGGTCATGGCCTGCACATTCAGCACGTGCATGCCGCTTTCGCCGTTGCGGAACTCCACGATGTGCGACAAGATGTACACCATGAGGTTGTTGGACTTCTCGCGCTCGTACACCTGGTCGGCCACCATGCCCATGAGCGTGCGCTGCTTCTGGTACAGCATGAGCGTGTTCATGACGCGGCGGCGGACGATGTTCACGTCGTAGGGGCGGTTGATGAAGTCGGTCACGCCCAGCTCGTAGGCGCGTTCGATATAGGCGGCGTCGGACTCGGCGGACACCATGATGACCGGGATGTCCTTGATCCAGCCATTTTTGTTCATGACCTCCAGCACGTCGAAGCCGTTCATCTGCGGCATGACATAGTCGAGCAGCACAAGCGATATGCCCGCGCCCTCTTTCTGCAACGCCGCCACGGCCTGCTTGCCGTCCTCCGCCTCGATGATGCGGTAGGCGTCGCCGATCATGTCGGCAAGCAGTGCGCGATTCAGCATCGAGTCATCAACGATGAGGATCGTCTGCTTCTCACTCAAGCTCGTAATGATGGCTCTCGCCCCCTTTCGAATGCGGCGCGCTTAGTAGCGGCTGTCGAAGATGCGCTTGGTCTTCTTTTCGGAACGCGGCAGCTCGCCTAAGGGCACGCCCTTGGCCTCCGGGGTGCAGCCGAGCTTCGCCTTGAAGATGAGCGCGAGTTCCTCCTCGCAGCGGGAGAGCGCCTCGCCTTCCAGCGGCGTCTCGAACAGCACGGTGAGCACGTCGTGGCCGTCGACGGCCTCGATCATCACCTGGTATTCGGAGCTGGTGCCGTCGGTGGCCTTGATGACCTCTTCCACCTGGGCCGGGAACATGTTGCAGCCCTTCACCTTGAACATGTCGTCGGTGCGCCCGGTGAGCGTGGCGATGCGCGGATGGCGGCTGCCGCAGGCGCAGGTGCCGGGCACGATGCGCGTGAGATCGTGGGTGCGGTAGCGGATGAGCGGCGCGCCCTGCTTGCGCAGCGTGGTGAGCACGAGCTCGCCCTCCTGGCCGTCGGGCAGCACCTCGCCGGTTTCGGGATCGACGATCTCGATGTAGACGAAGTCGTCCCAAATGTGCATGCCGTCGTGAGCGTCGCAGGAAATGCCAATGCCCGGGCCGTACACCTCGGTGAGGCCGTAAATGTCGTAAATCTCGATGCCCAGCTCGTCCTGAATGCGGTTGCGCATCTTCTCGCCCCAGCGCTCGGAGCCGATGACGCCCTTCTTCAGATGAATTTTGTCGCGCAGGTTGCGCTTGGTGATCTCCTCGGCGAGCAGCAGCGCATAGGAGCTGGTGGCGCAGATGACCGTGGACTTCAGATCCTGCATCATCTTCAGCTGCTTTTCGGTGTTACCCGGCCCCATGGGAATGGCCATAGCGCCCAAACGCTCGGCACCCAGCTGGAAACCGATGCCGGCCGTCCACAGGCCGTAGCCCGGGGTGATTTGGATGCGGTCGAGTGGGGTAATGCCCGCCATCTCGTAGCAGCGGGCGAACTGCGTGGCCCAGTCGATGACGTCCTGCTGGGTGTAGGGAATGATGACCGGCGTGCCCGTGGTGCCCGAGGAACTATGGATGCGCACGACCTCTTCGTCGGGCACGGCCTGCAGCCCCAGAGGATACACCGCGCGCAGGTCGTCCTTCTCGGAGAAGGGCAGCTTTTCGAAGTCGGCCTGGGTGCGCACGTCCGTCACATCAATGCCTTCGAATTTCTTGGCATAGAACGGCGAGCGCTCCTTGATGGTAGCCAACTGATTGGTGATAAGCTCAAGCTGCTCTTTCGTCATTTCCATGGGCGCGCATCTCTCCTTCGTGCACATTTATTGCGAGTATGCCCCATTCTAACAAATGGGCAACAAATGAAACACCCGATTCACGACATCGGCGCAGGGAAAAAGACGAGGTGGCGAGTGGGGTTGAAGCTTGAAAAGATGACGTAATGACCATCTATTCGACGCGGCCTCTTCTAAGCAAGATGGAAGGGCCTGCCGCCTGGAGCCTTCCCCAAGAAAATCTCGCGCTCGTTTTGGGGCGGTTTTTTCAAGTTGTTAGACTTTGAGGCATCACAGCCCGAAGCCCAGACGTCGATTTCCAGCTCTTTTCGGCGCGGAACCCCTCAAATCAAGTCGAAATCGAACATCGCGCAATAGTGGACGTCTAACAACTCGAAAATCTTGCCCTCAAGCGAAGGCGACATTGGCATAACTGCAATAGGTTAACTTAGCTTTTAACTTAATAAGTTAAGTAAGTTAAGAAGTCTTCGGAACATTAGCGCTCTCCCCACGACCCCCTATTCTGCAGCCAGCTTATAGCCAACGCGCCAAACGGTGAGCAGGTAGCGGGGCTCACTCGGATTGTCCTCTATCTTCTCGCGGATCTTGCGCATGAACACGGTGATGGAATTCTCGTCCACCTCGGCCGTTGGTCCCCACAGATGCTCGTAGATGCGCCGCCGCGTGAACACCTCACCGGGACTTTCGGCCAGAAGGGCCAGTATCTCGAACTCCTTGGCCGTCAGCGGCACCACCTCGCCGCGCAAGCGCACCTCATAGCGGTCGAAGAGCACCTCCAGCTCCCCTACCCGGCACAGTTCACGCCTTACGGGCACGATGCCCTCGGCCCGCGCATGTTCCATATCGTCGCGATGGCGACGCACGTGGGCCTCGATGCGCAACAGCAGCTCGTCGGCGATGAAAGGCTTGGTGACGTAGTCGTCGGCACCGGCCTTGAAGCCCGTGCTCTTGTCCACGATGTCATTTTTCGCCGTGAGGAAGATGACGGGAATACGGCGGCCCTCCTCGCGCAACTGACGGCAAACGTCGAACCCGTTCAAGCCCGGCATCATCACATCCAGCAGCAACAGATCGGGTCGCTCATTGTCGAGCAAACGCAGGCCCTCTCGCCCGCTCAGGGCGCCGCAGAACCCATAGCCCGCCTCTTCTACCACGGCCCTCAGGCTCTCATGGATGCTCGGATCGTCGTCGATGAGCATCACCTTGATCAGCTGGTTCATTCCCGTTCCTCCTGAGAATCATGTTCTATGGACCCTGCCTCTGGCGAAGGCGTCTCTTCTTGGGCAGGCCCTGCCACGGGGATGCGCACCGTGAACGTCGAGCCGCGGCCGGGTGCGCTTTCCACGTTCACTGCTCCGCCGTGCAGCTCGACGTACTCGCGCACGATGGCAAGACCGAGACCCGTGCCGTTATAGCGTCGCGTCGAAGAGGAATCTACCTGGGCGAACTTCTCGAAGATGCGCTTTTGATCCTCTGGTGCAATGCCAATGCCCGTATCGGTCACCGCAAGCCAGACCTCGCCGGATGCATCCCCGTCGTTCTCGGCGGAACCGTTCCTGCTGGTTGGATGGTAAGTGGCCTCCAAACGCACCTCGCCCCCATCGGGTGTGAACTTCACGGCGTTGCCGCACAGGTTCTGAAGCACGTGCACTAGTTTGTCGAAGTCGGCGCGCACGAGCGGCACGTCAGGCGCCACCTCGGCCGTAAACGCCAGATGCTCCTTCGCCGCGAGCGGCCCCACCGTGGCCCGCACCATTCCAACTACATCCCCGATATCCACCACTTCTAAGCTCAGTTTCACACGACCCGCATCGAGGCGGCTCATCTCCAGGATATCGTTGATCATGAGCATAAGCGCCTGGGAATTGGCCTCGATGCCCGCAAGCGCCTTGGCCTCCTTCTCACTCGCCGGAACCACGTGCTTGTTCAGCAGATCGGCGAAGGCCACGATAGAAGTGAGCGGCGTGCGCAACTCATGGCTCACCATGGAAAGAAAGTCGCTCTTGTACTGATTCTCATCGACCAGCTGGGCATTCACAGCCTCAAGCTGGCGGCGCTGGCGCTCAAGCACCTCGTTGGCCTCTTGCAGCCGGGCCGTGCGATCGGCTACTTCATCCTCCAGATTGGCATACACGTCGGCCAGTTCATGGGCCATGCCGTTGAACTCCGTCATCAGCGTGCTCATTTCCTGCGACGACTCGCTATAGGTAAGCTGCACGTTCAAGTTGCCGCCGGACACCTGCTCGACACCGGCCTGAATCTTACTAAGCGGGCGTGTAACCAGATGCGTGAGAGCGACGTACACCGCCACCAAGCACACCGCCAGCATAATCGCGAAGAACAGTACATCCTGCACGATGGAATCGCGCTCGCTGGCCTGGTAGACGTCGAGCGGCATGATGATGCTGATGGCACCGCCGATATCCCCCATTTTCCACCCCTCTTTAGGAGTGCCGGTCACATCCAACTCGCCGACCGGCTCGCCATGACACTGCAGGCAGGCCTCCTCGATGGTCATGGGCGCCACATAGCGGAAAACCTGCTCGCCGTTGTAGTCGGTGAAGCCGTAGTAGTCGGTGCGACTCCCATCGTCGTGAAACGCCGACAACGCCGCCGCCTCGTAGTCGTCGGGCTCACCGGCAACGTTGCGCGGGTTAAAGTTCACGAAGCGCGTCGTGTAATCGGACTGCATGGTGAAGGACTGCCCGATAATGCGGCCGGCGATGGCGCAGTGAAGCCCCTGGTACACACCGTCCTCAGTGAAGGCAACCTGGGCCAGACGGTCTTGGTTGGCCACCATGAACTCCCAAACGGCATCCATCTGCTGAGCAAGAGCATGCGCCTGCACCCGCAACTCGTTTTCCATCTGCGCGTGCTTGTTGCCCATGGTCCACAGAAGGTTGGCCCCCAGCGACACCGCGAGCAGCATCGCGATGAGGCAGAGGAATTTCGTTTTCAATTTCACCGGCGTGCCCCCTTCCACCTTCGCTCAGTGTAGCGCAGAAAACCAGGCCGTGCGACGGGAGGGAGATCGCACGGCCCGGCTTAGCGGGAAGATGGCTACAGAACGAGCTGCTTCGGCTCGCCAGCAAGCGCTGCAGGTCGAGCATCGATGACCACCGAGGGGTCGGTCGTGGGGTCGGGCAGCACCGAGATCTTGTTCACACCCTCGGGATGGGCCGCGCGCAGCTCCTCGATGGGGCCGAACTCCAGCGCGCGCATGGGGCAGGCCGCCACGCAAGCCGGCTGCTCTCCCGCCGTCCGCAAATCGATGCAGCCATCGCAGCGGTGCACCACGTTAAGCTCCTCAATGAGCACGGGGTGACCATAGGGGCAGGCCTTCACACAGTACCCGCAGCCGATGCACTTCTCGTCGTCGTGCTGCACCGTGCCGTCTTCCTCGTTGATGTAGGTGGCGCCGGCCGGGCACACGTCCACGCAAGCAGGCGTATGACAATGGTTGCAGGCACCGGAGTAGTGGAAGGTGGCGGGCTTGGGGAACTCCCCGGTCTCGAAGGTTTCCACGCGGCGGAACAGGTACCCCACCTCAAGATCGTTCTTGTCCTTGCAGGCTACTTGGCACGTACGGCAGCCGATACACATCTGCTGGTTGAAATAGAAGCCCTGCGGGTTCTTGTTTTCTTTCACGTCGGCCATAGGTTACTCACCATCCTTGCAGACAATGCGAAGCGGCTGATCGGCATCGGGAGCCAAAGCCTCGCCGGTATACTTCTCGATCTTGCAGAGCGCGGAATTGTAGCCCGACACGCCCTGGCCGTTGGGTGCGGGTCCCGTCAGGTAGTTGTCGGCGCCGGCTGTATCGATGCCGGTCTCCTCGTCAACGGCCACCCACGCGCCGTGGGGCAGAGCCACCACGCCGGGCATGAGACCCGCGTACACACAGGCGTTGCGCACGCACTGGCCGTATGGGCTCGAGATGAGCACCGTATCGCCGTCGACCACGCCGGCCGTCTCAGCGTCGATAGTACTAATGAACACTGGGTTCGCCCAGGCCTCGCGAAGCCAGCCGATGTTGTCGAACACCGAGTGGGCACGGCGCAGGTAGTGGGGGTTCATTACTTGGAGGGGATACTCAGCCCCGGGCGCCGAAGCGTCCTCGTAGCCGTTGGTCACTTTCACATAGGTGGGGATAGGGGTCACCGTGTTCCAGCCCATGGCCGAGAACGTGTCCGCCAGCGTCTGGCTGTAGATCTCCAGTTTGCCGGAGGGCGTCTCCAGCGGGTTGGCCTCAGGGTCTTCCACGAAGTCCTTGAAGGCGATGTAGCCGTAGTTGTCGCCCGGGGTGCGCTTAACCTGGTACACGCCGAGCTGCTTGAGCTCCTGGTAGGCCAGTTTGCCCTCCTGGGGCTCGCCCTCCACGCCCAACTCATCGATGTCTTCCTGAGTGATACCCACGGCAGGCACATAAGTCGTGCCGTCCTCGTCGCACACCTCCATGGAAGCCAGCTGGTTGAAATACTGCTGCTTCACGTCGAAGGGATACACATCGCTACGGGCGATGCCCAGCTTTTCAGCCAGCTCGCAGGCGATATCCTGGTCGGATTTGGCCTCAAACAAGGGATCGATGATCTGTTGATAGGCCACCATCATCTCGCGGTTCGACTTGTGGCCGAGCGTGCCGCCGAACAGGCCGTCAAAACGCTCCCATTCGGTGGTGAGAGGCAGAATAATGTCGGCGTAACGAGCGGCCGAGGTGAAGAACTGGGCGTGGGCCACCACCATGTCCACCTTGCGATGGGCCTCGATGGCACGGGCCATACCCACATTAGTCTGCAGCTTGTTGCCGCTGGAATGGTAGATGACATGGATATCGATGTCGCGCTTCTCAGCTGGGTCGTAGTGCTTCGTGCCCGTGAAGGTGTAGGTACCGTCGATGACAGCGTCCCACACCTCATTGCCGTTGATGTGGTCATCCACGGGGTTCTCGATCTCGGGCAGGCCGTCCTTACCTGCCTTGATGAGGGCCGGACCACCGTTGCCCGAGGTCACGTGCATGGTGGAACCAGTCATGTGGCCCGACTTGCCCATGTGGCCGCCCATAGCGCCCACGGTCATAACGAGTTGGGGCAGGTTGTCGGTGTTGTTGATGCGGGCCGAGGCAGCCGATACGAGAAAGCCCACCTTGTGGTCCTTGCCCATGGCGCTGGCCAGGCCGCGGATAGCCTCGGGCGAGGCGCCGCAGATCTCGCTGGCCCACTCCGGCGTCTTCGGCGTGTTATCGTAGACGCCCTGCACGTAATCCTTGAAGTTCATCTGCTCCTTGGCATCGGCCGGCATGTGCTCGGCATCGAAGCCCACGGTGCAGCGGTTCAGGAAGTCCCAGTCGATGAGGCCCTCGGCTTCGTCGGCCTCCAGCATGGCATAGGCTACGCCAAGCAGGAAGGCCGTGTCAGTGGTGGGGCGAATGGGGATCCACTGCGCATCCAGAGTGGCTGCAGTCTCACTGTACATGGGATCCACGACAATGAACTTCGCGCCGGCGGTCTTGGCCTGCCAATAGTTCCACATCTGGCTGCCTGCAGCGCTCCAGGCCGGGTTCATGGCCATCATAACGATGGTCTCACAGTTGCGCAGGTCGTAGCGATCGTTGATGGTCTGGTCTTGCATGTTGTCGTGATGAAACCCGATGACGAACGGGGTCTTCGACCAGGAGCCATAGGAGTTGGTGTCCCAGAAGTTCGTGAAACCGCCGAAGGCGCCCATGGTACGGGTCATTTCGGGATTCCAGCCCTTCAGAAGCAAGATGGATCGGTTGCCGTACTGCTCCTTGGCGCGAGTCAGGCCCTGGGCCACCATATCGAGTGCCTCGTCCCAGCTCACGCGCTCCCACTCGTCCTTGCCGCGTCGTTCGCCGTTGGGGGCGTCCAGGCTCCAGCCGACGCGCTTGAGCGGGTACTTGATGCGATCTTCAGCGAACACCTGCTTACGCTGGCTGCGACCACGCAGGCACCCGCGCTGCTGCGGGTAGTCGGGGCTGTCCTCATGGGTGTCATCGGTCTTCTGTCGCACCACGACGCCGTCTTGCACGAGTACCTTGTTCAGGCAGCGGCCGCCGCAGTTGTGCCAGCAGGCCGCAGTCTTCCATTCGCCCGAAACGATGTCGCGGCCGGACGTCGGGGTGCTTGCGCTGTCGTCGCCCGTGGCAGCCATCTCCTGCTTGCCGGCCGGGGCACAGGCGGTAAGCGAAGAGCCCGCAGCCAACGCCGCCGCGGCCGTTGTCGCCTTGATGAAGCTGCGCCGCGTTAGTTTCGAGGCACAGACCGGTGCCTGTTTCGTCGGGGTCATAGATCCTCCTCTTCTCCCTGGTTTAGGATACGATCTCCTTAACGCAGTTCCAAGGGTACGAAAAGGAAGGAGCGATAGCCATTACCGCCACCCGCAGTCTTTCTTTCCAAATTATTAATTGCCCCGAATCGGGATGCCCTTTCTAATACTCGATGAGGCTGTAGGTGTCGATGTTCTGACGCTGGTGCATGATGCGGTATACCGTGAGCGTGGTAGCGTTGTAGCGGTAGTAGATAATGTACGGCCCGGCCAGCGTGGTGCGGTACTCGTGCTCGAGATGGTCGTCGGTGAAGTGACCGCCGGCATCCGGAAAGGCTCGCACGGTTTCCAAAGCCGCATCGATATCCTTTATCGCATCGAGGGCCGCCTGGGGCATTCCCCGCTCGAGGCCGAGGTAGATGGCGATGGACTCCCGATCGAGCTGCGCCCGCGGACGCCATGCAAGATCAAGCATAGTCGAGACCCCATACCTTGAAGATTTCGGCCATGCGCGCGTCGGATTCCTCCGCTGTGAGCGCCTCTGGGCGGTAGCGCTCTTCAATCTCCGCCTCGCGCAAGGCAAGGAACATGCGGTTGCGCTGAGCGGCAGCCTCATAAGCGGCGCAGTCTTCCAGCACATAGGCTGGTACACCGTTCTTCGTGAGAATGATGGGTTCCTGACTTTCCGTCGCTTGAGCGCACACGTCATTGAACTGCGTGCGCAAATCAGTGATAGGTCGAATAAGCGGAAGCGCTGCCCCAGCGGCCGTCATAAGGCACCTACTTTCATTACCATAATTATGGTATGAATTATAGATGCTTTAATAGGCAAGTCAAGCAACACGTCTATGAGAACTCTTGCGTGTTATTCAGCTAGAACAAATTATCCGAGGCCCTCTGTTATCCGAAGTTGGCGACGGCGGTGTCAATGGCGGCGAGGTTCATGGCGACGAACTGGGGCTTCACGCAAGCGCGTACGGCGTCTTTCACCTCGTCGATGGAAAGCGGCACCCGGCCCTGGGCCACGGCCACGGCGAGCAGCATCATGTTGAGGGACTTGCGGGAGCTCGCACCAGCCTCGCGCACGAGGGCCTCGTCGTCTACGGGAACGAACAGGGGCACCGGGTAGCCTTCCACACCGGGGGCTTCGGCGTCCTGGGTGTTGGCCTTGGCATTCGGCGCAATGGCGACCTCGGCCGCTTGCTCGCGGGACGCCTCCGCCTGAAGAGAATTCGCCAAAGCCGCCACCACGTCGCCGGCGCGATAGGGCGTAGACGACAGGGCCGCGGTCACCGGTTGGATAGCCGTCGTCGCCGTGACGAGCACGCCGCCGGGCGCCAGATAGGGCAGCGCGCGGGCCGCTTCACCCGGCTCCAGAGCGATGACCATGTCGGCCGTGCCCGGCGTGATGAGCGGCGAGTACACCGCCTCCCCGTTCGACCCCATGCGCACGTGGCTCGTCACATTGCCACCGCGCTGGGCCATGCCGATAGTCTCGGCCGTGCGCACCTGCCAGCCCTTGGATTGCGCCGCTTGGGCCAGAACCTTCGCAGCCAGCACCGTGCCCTGGCCGCCCACACCCGCAAGCAGGATATCGATCATCGGGCACCCCCTTCTTCCACTGCATCTCCGCCGCATTCCAACTCTTCCCCACTGAAAGTCAAACCAGAGATCGGGCCGGTTTGGAACGGATCGGGGTTCGGGGCGTAGATGGTCGGTTCCACTGGAGCCGCCCCGCCGAAACCCACGGCACCCTGGATGGCGTCGAAGGGACACACCTGGGTGCAAAGCCCGCAGCCGTCGCACAAGCCCGTATCCACAAAAGCTTGGCCGCGCGTGCCCGACTTCAGACCGTGCAGCCCCTCATCGAAGCCGATGCCCGGGCATCCGATGGAGGTGATGCACTTCTTGCAGCCCGTGCACGTATCAGCGTCGATAGTCACCGGCGCATCGGGCTTCTTCAGCTGGATGCACGGGGCGCGGAAGATGATCGCCGACGGGCCTTCGAAGTCGATGGCCGCGCGGGCCGCCGCCACGGAGCTTTCCAGGCTGTGCGGATTCGCGAACCCAATGTGCTGGACGCCCAGACCGTGCAGCACTTCCTCAATCACAATGGGACGCCGCCGCTCGCCCATGAGCGTGACGCCCGTGCCGGGGTGCGGCTGGCTGCCAGTCATGGCCGTGGTGGCGTTGTCCAGAATGGCGAAGGTGACATCATGCCCGTTGTACACAGCATTGGCGATGCCGGTCATGGCGCTGGCGAAGAACGTGGAGTCGCCCACGAAGGCCACCTGCTTCTTGTACGGCTCGGCCACCGCGAAGCCCTGAGCCATGGTGATGCCCGCGCCCATGCACAGGCAGGTGTCCACGGCATCAAGTGGCTGGGCGTTGCCGAGCGTGTAGCAGCCGATATCGCCGCACAGCACCGCCTCGCGTCCGCGGAGCGCCTGCTTCACGGCATAGAAGCTGCCGCGATGGGGACAACCCGCGCACAGCACCGGCGGACGCACCGGCAAGGGGCCGTCGTAGCCGAGGTTGTTGGCGCCGATGATGGACGCCACCAGGGCGGCAAGGGAACCAGCTCCTTCAGCCTCGGACGAGCAGCGTGCGGCCGGCGGCACCTCCTCGCGCGCAGATTCCGCAGACTCGGAAAAAATAGGATATAATTCCGATCCTATTTTTTCCGAAAGCGAGGACTTGTTTGAGCACGTGGAGGTGCCGCCGGCCGCACGCGACGGGATTGATCCAACCGTCCTCGTGCGGTCGAAGAACCTTCCCAGGCGGCCGGCGATGTTCTCCGTCGTGTTCTCGCCGCGATCGTTAGCCTCGCCGGTCAGCTTGCCGTGCACCCGCAGCGGCAAATGGCGCGCCCCGGCCAGCTTCAGCATCTCCTCTTCCAGCACCGAATCGAGCTCTTCGAAGACGATCACATCGGTCAGCCCCTCAGCGAAGACCGCCGCCGTCTCGGCCGGGAAAGGGTAGGGCGTGCCTACGGCCATGAAACGGTAGCGGGGCACAGGAATGCCGGCGCGGGAGGCCTGGGCCTCAATAAGCGATAACGCCTCGCGGGCGTAGGCTGCCGATACGCCGCCAGCCACAATGCCCACCGCAGGAGCGGACGCTCCAGCACCTTCGACGCCATTCTGCACGACGCCAATCGTCTCACCTTCCCCGCCCCCTTCGAACACTTCGTTGAACTGCGCAAATGCAGGGTCGTGAGCGTAGTCCCAAGCTATCTGGGCCAGGCGGCGGTTAATCTCGCCGTGGCCTTCGTAGGCACGCTTGGGAAAAATGACCCATTTGGGATCCTTCTGGAAGCCCCCTTCAGGCAGCGGACGGCCATGGGTCTCTTCGGCCACCTCGAAGAACGTGGAGGCGTGATTGATGCGCGTGGTAGGGCGCACGATGACCGGCGTGTGATAGCGCTCGGACAGCTTGAAGGCGGTCCGCATCATGGCGAAGCCCTGCTCGGGCGTAGCCGGATCGAGCACCGGCACCTTCGCGAAGGAGCCAAACCGACGCGTGTCCTGCTCGGTTTGGGAGGAGATGGGACCCGGATCGTCGGCCACGAACAGCACGCAGCCGCCGCCCGTGCCCACGTAGTTCAGCGACATGAGCGCATCGGAAGCGACATTGAGCCCCACCTGCTTGCAGGTGAACAGCACCCGCGCGCCGCAGTAGGACGCGCCGGCCAGCATCTCGAGCGCCGCCTTCTCGTTGGTGGACCATTCCACATGCACGTCCTGGGCCGCGCCCGCCGCGTGCAGCTTCGCCACAGTCTCCACCAACTCCGACGACGGCGTGCCCGGATAGCCTGCCACCACGTTCACCCCGGCTTCCAGAGCCGCGTGGGCAAACGCCTCATTGCCCATCAAAAGTTTCTTCACCATGTTCGTTCCGCCACTCTCTTCTCGCAATCGCACGAATCCGCTCAGACAATTTTGCAATGGGTTTCGCGCCAAAAATCGGAGTTGTTAGACATTTCGAATTGATCCAACTTTGTAATTTCGCCAAATATGCCCGATTCTGTCTTGCCTGCGCCTGCTTTTACCCTCTTCGTCGTCAATTCCGTTGCCTGAGCTTAGCACCAATGCCTAACAACTCGGAAATATCCGTCGAAAACGTCATCAAGATTGGCGAGTGCCGTCGATGGGCGAGTCCGACAAGTTGACCGACGCTGCAGACAGAGAGCGTACCTCTTAGGACGCCATCTCCGCTTTCAGGTCGGCCACCTTCTGCAGCATGGTCGCATCGCCCGTGCCCATCATCTGCACGGCCAGGATGGCGGCGTTCTTCGCGCCGTTGATGGCCACGCAGGCCACCGGCACGCCCGAGGGCATCTGCACCATGGAGAGCAGCGAGTCCAGGCCGCCCAAGTCGCTCGTCTTCATGGGCACAGCGATAACCGGCAGCGGCGTGAAGGCCGCCACGACCCCACCCAAGTGCGCCGCTTTGCCCGCTGCGGCGATGATCACCTTGATGCCGCGATCGTGGGCCGTTTCGGCCCACTCGTGCACTACGGCCGGCTTGCGGTGGGCGCTCGCTACCTTCACCTCGTAGGGCACGCCCATGGCGTCCAACTGGGCCATGCACGGCTCCATGGCCGGCATGTCCGATTCCGACCCCATGATAATACCCACGACCGGCGTTGCCTCTGCCATATCCGCGTCCTTTCCCTCGGTGATTGTCGTACAACTGCGTTCCGTCGCTTTGCACTTCATACGCCGTTATTATAGCCGCACGCCCCTGCAGGCAAACAGACTGGAGATTCCGTTTTCAGCCAACGGCCTCCTCCTGTTCAAGAGATTTAACGGAGAATAACGGAACTTAACGGAGATCAACGGAACACCGGGGCCATAGAAGGATAGATATCCCGACAAAGCCGTTGCGGTTCGTTGACGGTTGGGGCAGCGAAGGGAAGAAACCGCTGGGCCTATCGCAAAATGAATGGCAATTGATCGAGCGACATGGAAACACCGTTGCCGCTGCTTCGAAAGGGAGGCCACCGTGAGCCAGGAAACGTACCACCAGCACGAGACGCAGAAGGAAAAGCACATCGATGACCATATCGGCGACGAGATTCGCAAAGTAAAGGAACAAGAGGAGCGCGAAGCCCACGGCTTCCACGAAGCTATCGGCGACGAGATCGCTCACGAGAAGAAGGCCGAGCGTCGCCAGCAGAACGAAACCGACGCCGCCCTCACCGAGACCGCCGACACCATCCTGCGCGGGGAATAGGCCGACCCCGCCTGACCAACGCAGCGTCCTCTTCTCCGAGCCATGGCCCTGACGAAAACGCGGCATTTCCCAAAAAAACTTCTTGCACCGGTGGCGTAAGTCGGGTAAGATAGTCAACGCTCTTTTGGCAAGGCCGAAAAAGCACCTGCGGGCGTGGCGGAATTGGCAGACGCGTACGGTTCAGGTCCGTATGGGGGCAACCCCATGGAGGTTCAAGTCCTCTCGCCCGCACCATTTGAAACGAACGCCCTCTTCGGAGGGCGTTTTACTTTCCGTCACCTCCACTCAGCGGAAAGGGTCAACGAGCATGAAGATTAACGTCGATCAAATGCAGCTCATGAAAGCCGCTCCCAACTCGGCCTACGAAGTCATCATGCCGGAGTTTCTCTTTCACTCGAACAAATTGGAAGGCTCTACCTTCTCGGAAGAAGAGCTCGTGAAACTCGTCGAGCAGGGTCTCGTGGAAGGCTCTCATGACATCGACGATGTGATGGAGACGAAGAACTCCGTTGATGTATTCAACTACGTAATAGACACCTTGGGACACCCCATTGACGATGAATTCCTCTGGACGCTGAACGACATGCTCTTCCGCGAGACCACCGACGCCAAAGCTGGATTCACCGGACACTACAAGGTGATTCCGAACCGCATACGCAACTCGTCGGTGCAAGTGGCGCTTCCATCAGATCTGCCGCGCGCAATGCCCGAGTTATTCGATCAATGGGAGCACTCTGCCAAAGATTTCGACGCCATCGTCGACTACCATGTGCGCTTCGAGCACATCCATCCCTTCCAAAACGGCAACGGCCGCATTGGCCGCTTCCTCATGATGAAGCAGTGCCTTGAAAACGACGTGGACATTATCGTGGTGGACGAGGCTCTGGAGCGACCTTACAAAAGCTGGTTGGAAGTTGCCCAAACCACGGGAGACAATCGCTTCCTGAAGGAAATTATGGCCGACTGCCAAGAGCGCTTCAGCCGTAAGATGGACGAAAAGCACGTCACACCCCTCATTCCCGATCCCGAAATCGCTGCCCGCTTGCTATAACGCAAAGCAATCGGTGCCCCGTTGAACCGGGCAACATCGGTTATATGACTAAGCCGGGTTTACCTTAGCAGACGACCCGGCTTCTTCTTTACTGCAAGCGCTATCCATCTCTTAACAGATTGTGCGCTATACTCGTCCCAAGCTTCATCGCACCCGAGGAGGTGACCATGTCCGCCGATAGCTTCGACGAATTTCCCTACGAAACCGCCGAATGCAAGCCCAGCGCTGATGCACGGCGCCATTATTGGGCTGTGGCCATCGGGCTTCAGGAAGTGGACGGACTGGAAGTCTCTCCCTATCTGCGCGAGTTGGCGCATAGCTATGAGCAGGGACATTGCACCTTGCAGGAGACAGGGGCCCTCATTCGCGCCTATCACGAGCGCGCTGGCGCTTCTTCTCTAAGCGAAAGATGCGCTGGCGCGTCAGAAGATGACCTCGCGAGCGCCGCGACCACATCTGACGACACTGCCGAGGCCGACCTTGTCAGTCAGCGCATCGCAGAACTCCTGGCAGCGGGCAGCTTCACCTTCGCTCCGTCCATGCTCAACTATATCCATCGTGCGCTTTTCCAAGATTTGGATGAAAACATCTATCGTCCAGGTCAGTTCAAGACCGATCGCCTCGTCAAGCAAGAGGACATCCTGAACGGCGACAGCGTACTCTACGCCGATCCGAGCATCGCCCAAACTTCGCTCGACTACCTCTTCCGGGAAGAGGGATGCTCTCAGTACGGTGCCACCTTAGACGCGAACGATATCGAGCGGCTATCCAAATTCATCGCGCTTCTATGGCAGGTGCATCCCTTCGTGGAAGGCAACACGCGCACCGTGGCGGTGTTTTCCGAGCTGTATCTCTCCTCGCTCGACTTCGCCGTCGGCAACGAGCCCTTCCAGAAACACGCTCGCTACTATCGCGACGCGCTGGTGCGCGCCAACTACCGGAACAACAAGGCAGGCATCATCCCAGATCGTCGTCCACTTGAGGCGTTCTACGAGAACCTGCTTCTCGGCGCAAAGAACCTCCTCGACCGCGAGGCACTTCTCTGCTCCGAGCTGTTCGACAACCCGCAACTTCTGAAGAATATCGATCCCTCGCGCGCTTTGGTGCAAAAATAAGCGGCAAACCCAGGGCCATTGCTCCATCTTCCGCTTCTATTCCACCGCCCCGGAAAGAAGGCGCCGAACAGGGCCGCCGCCATTATCAAGGGCGGCGGCCTCCCGCGAGATAGCAGAAGTGTAATGCGCGGATTCCGCCAACCCAGAGAAGCGCCAAACCTGAACAGCTCCCGATATCTTTCCGACAGACAACAACTCAAAGAAAGACGAATGACAGGTCGCGGATGGAGAGAGAAGACCTCTTCGGCCCCTCTACACTGATCTTGATGCATTTACTCAGAAAATGATGCTGCAATCGAGACGAGGAGACAACCATGACCTCTTCTACAAAACGAACCGCTCGCTCTTTCGCAGCCTTCGTTCTCGCCTTGTGCCTAGCTGTGCCCCTCATTTCCTGCACGTACAGCGCTTTGGCCGCAACGAACGGCGACGAGGGCACCGAGACAACAACGAACGCAACGAAAGAGGGAGATGCCACCGAGGCGCCCGCCACGACGGCCGAAACGCCCACCACCGCGACAATCATGTACTACGAGAACGTCAGCTACGACGACGGCGATACCGAGCCCGACGAGAACGGCCGGGTGTTGCTGGGTTCCTACGAGCTCACCGACGTACACGTCGGGCAAACGATCAACGCATGGGATTACGTAGTCGACATCCCCGGGCATTTCTTCTGGGACGGCTGGCCGCAGAATCTCACGTTGACTGAGAACCCTTCCGATAACGTCATCAACCTCTTCTACTTCAAGCTGTGGAACAACGAGTACACCGTGAACTACTACCTCATGGAAAACGCCGACCTGACCGCCGACAACTGGAAGGACGCGCTGGCGCCTGATGACGTGAAGTTCGTCAAAATGGGGTCGGAAACCTTCACCAACCAGCGCTTCGACCAACTCGTCAAGGGGGATGCCTACGAGTACAAGATCGACGGCACCTATGTGGTGGACACCTATCCTTCCGAGATACATGTGGGCGTAAATCCCGACGACAACGTCATCAATGTGCTCTATGTGCCCGATTCCGCGAACCTGCCCGACGATATTGAAGTGCCTGCCGACACAACGCCGCCAAGCGATGCGACCCAGCCGGACGACACGACGCCGCCCGATGACAGCGGAAACGGCGACAGCGACGCCGACC
>ENA-OUPA01000228-OUPA01000228.1-human-gut-metagenome-genome-assembly--contig:-NODE-228-length-43212-cov-9.30076_pt1 | contig 43212 bp, 30 predicted proteins | sample MGYA00237939_ERZ548770 | MGnify/ENA primary metagenome ERZ548770 (study PRJEB26490, sample SAMN05356877) | human gut metagenome | biome: terrestrial biome; feature: human-associated habitat; material...
CGGCAATGGTGTGGTTGTTCTGCACCAGCAGCTGGGCCGCACGGTTGACGCGCTGGGTGTTGATATAATCGATCAGAGTGCTGCCGGTCTCCTGCTTGAACAATGCCGACAGGTACGATGGGCTGATGAAGCACATGGCGGCCAGACTTTTCAGCGTCAGCGGCTCGGCCACGTTCAGGTTGACGTAGTTCATCACCTTCTGCACCGCGGGCGAATACTCCTTCAGCGAGTAGCGGCGGACATAGGCACAGTAATCCCGCGTCATCTGCCACATCATCTCGTTGGGCACCTCGTTGGCTTCCTCAATGATGCGGCTGTACTTGCTGGAAATGGCATCAATATAATAGGGATGCACCTTGCTGGGTTCAATGGCCTTGCGCAGCAGGGTGTTCAGCACGATCATCTTGTTCTTCTGCTGGTAGAGCGTCCCCTCGAACCGGCCGCCATAGGTAAAGCGGGAGTGCTGGTGCATGGCCTCGATGGCGGCTTCCTCATCGCCCCGGGCCACCGCGTCCAGAATGCGGTTCTCCGATTCATACCGCTGCTCCAGCATGGTGACCGGGATCTCCTTCTGGAACTCCGGCTCGTGGAAATAGCGGGTATCCGGGTGGAACTGGAAGGGCAGGAATTCCTTCAGCTCCTGCACCGGGACAGTGCAGCCGAACATCGTATCCACCACAACCCGCAAAGCTCCATAGAAATCACTGGCCTCCAGGATCTTCACGCCGTTGTAGTACTCCTGCACAGCGGCCTCTCCGGCTTCCCCCAGATAGCGCTTGACCCATTTGCGGGCGCTCTGGGTGCGGGGGCCCACCGTCCAGGGTCCAATGAGAAAGACCGTGTTTTTTTCATCGGGGATGCGGAACAGGGCAAAGTGCAGCTCAAAGGTACCCTCCACCAGCAGCAGGGTATTCTCAGGGGTGCTGTCCAGCAGCAGCTGGCCGAACTCCTGCCAGTCGAACTGGGGGTCCAGCGATCGCCGCAGGCCGTAGTCAAACTCTTCCAACCCCTCAAAGGGCGGGGTAACCCGCCGGGTCGGGATATTCTGCACCGCTGCCAGCTTTGTAAGGATCTGCAAAGGATCCACCCGCATCGTACACCGCTCCTTTTTCCTGTTGTTCCGCTCGTGCCATTGTGTCATTCCTGATATATTAGTATACATCAATTTTGAAGCAGAAACAAGCCGCCCACAGGAATTTCCCGTGGGCGGCTTGATCCGTTACCTTACTTATTATGGCGCTGTGCCAGTGCGGCCACGTTCTCCTCCACCTTCTGTTTGGTCAGGGGGTAGATGAAGAACAGGCTCAGGGCCACGGCCACGAAGCCGATGGCGGGGGCAATACAGGAGATGTTGAAGATGCCCATGGTGACCTCCGGGTCAAAGGCAGTGGCGGCGCTGTAGCCGATCATGGTCAGCAGGCCGCCGGTCAGGCCGGAAGAGAACGCCTGACCCAGCTTGCGGGCAAAGGAGTAGACCGCATAGATGGTGCCGTCCTCACGGATGCCGTTGCGAACCTCGGAATCATCGATGACATCGGTGATCATTGCCCAGATGATGGTGTTGAAGAAGCCCAGGCAGATGAAGGCGGCGCAGAAGAAGCCGACATAGACCCAGACATTGGCGGGCTTGAGAACAAAGCAGATGACCTCCAGCACCGCGGCCACGATGCAGGATACGGTGGCCAGCTCTTTTTTACCGAACCGGCTGGCCAGCTTGGAGGCAAAGGGTGCGCAGACGAGCAGGATCAGCACGCTGCTCAGCAGAGAAGCGGTAGACTGGGCGGCGGCGCTGCCGTAGAAGTTTGGGAACACATAGCCTGCCATGCCCTGCATGGTCAGCATGGCCAGCAGCAGGAAGAGGGCGGCAGCAATGATGCCCAGCAGGGCACGGTTGGTGAACACGCTCTTGAGCATCTTGCCAATGTCCATCTTGCTGTCGTTGGCGGGCACATCCACACGCTCACGCACCAGGTTAAAGCAGAGCAGGTAGCAGAGGATGGCGCAGACAGAGAAAACGCCTGCAATGATGGTCATGCGGCTGCCGGAGAGGACCGTCTGACCATTGACGGTGACGTAAGCCACCATGGGGGTGCCAACGCCGATCACAAGGCTGGCCAGGGTGCTGCCGATGGTACGCCAGGTGGACAGCTCTGCGCGGTCCTTGGGGTCAGCAGAGATGGCGGAAGCCATGGAGCCGTAAGGGATGTTGACGGAGGTGTAGAAGATGGAGCCCCACAGGATATAGGTCACAAAGAGCCATGCCACCTTGAAGCCGTAGGACATCCCGGCCAGACCGGACTGGAAGATGAGGAAGGATGCGATGGCCACAGGGCCGCACATCCGCTTGAGCCAGGGGCGGAATTTGCCGTCCTTGGTGGGCTTGGAGCGGTCCACGATCTGGCCCATGGTCACATCGGTGAAAGCATCCACAAAGCGGGCGATCATCATGATCATGCCCACAACACCGGCGCTCACGCCCATCACGTCGGTATAGAACTTCATCAGGAAGCTGGACGACAGGATAAAAGTAAAATCGTTGGCGAAATCGCCGAACATATAGCCGACCTTGTCCCGCATCCCAAACGGGGTGGTCTTTTGCATTTCATTTGCCATTGTATTCTCCTTCGGTGGTCAATTCAAACGGTACAGCGCCTCTTCTGCTGTATCCAAGTTTGTACTCCAATATTATGACAAACTTTTATCAAAAAATGTTAGAATATTTTTTAGGTGAATTCGTACAATTTTAAGGTATTGTTTTTGTACATTTTCACAGTTCGTTCACATTCTGTTTTTCCCTCTTTTTCCCAGCATTCACTTTTTGTGGCACTCTTTACGGAAGTTTTTAAACAAGGCCGGAGATAATAGGTATTCTGCCCAGAGCAGCGCCTGTTTTCCTGAAAAAAGTCTGGATTTATTCAAAAATCTTTCTATCCCTTTTATAAAATTTCTGTCATACTGGGTATAAAGACAATAAACGCCCCTGTGGCACGCAAAATGCCGCCGGGCTGATGAATGTGAGGTCATCCTGATGAACCGCTCCCTGCTGTATCCCCGCGCTACCACCACCCGCCGTCTCATCGGCCTGGACGGGATGTGGCGTTTCAGCTTCGACCCCGAGAGCAAGGGTGTGGAGGCCGGATGGGCGCTGGACCTGCCCTCCTCTCTTTCCATGCCGGTGCCCGCCTCCTTCTGCGACCTGTTCACCGACAAGGCCTCCCGCGAATACTGCGGTGATTTCTGGTACGAGACCAGCTTTTTTGTCCCTGCGGAATGGAGCGGCTGGGACATTGTTCTCCGGTTTGGCTCGGTCACCCACCGGGCCCGGGTCTTCGTCAATGGCGTGGAGGTGGCCCAGCACGAGGGCGGCTTCCTGCCCTTTGATGCCACCGTAACCAACATCGTGCGCTACAACCAGTTCAACAAGCTCAGTGTTCTGGCGAATAACGAGCTCAGCGAGACGATGCTGCCCGCAGGCACCACCCGTACCCTTGCGGATGGCAGAAAGATCGCCGCACCCTACTTTGATTTTTACAACTACGCCGGCATCCACCGGCCCGTCTGGCTGATGGCCCTGCCCAAGGAGCGGGTGCTGGACTATTCCACACGATACCGCCTGACCGAGACCGGGGCCGAGATCGACTATACCGTGTCCACCAACGGTCCCCACCCCGTGACTGTGGAGCTTTACGACGGCACCACCCGGGTGGCCGAAAGCTCCGGCGTCACCGGCACGCTGGTGGTCAAAAACGCCAAGCTGTGGAACGTCCACGCCGCCTATCTCTACGATCTGGTCATCCGCATCCACGAGGGCAGCGCGGTGGTGGACGAGTATCTGGACCGGATCGGCATCCGCACCTTTGAGATCCGGCACGGGCGTTTCCTGCTCAACGGCAGCCCGGTCTATCTGCGGGGCTTCGGCCGGCACGAGGATGCCGACATCCGGGGCCGCGGGCTCGACCTGCCCACCGTCAAGCGGGATTTTGAGCTGATGAAGTGGATCGGCGCAAACTGCTTCCGCACCAGCCACTACCCCTACGCCGAGGAGATCTACCAGATGGCCGATGAGGAGGGCTTCCTCATCATTGACGAAGTCCCCGCCGTGGGCTTTATGCAGAGCACGGCCAACTTCCTGGCCGCCAATCAGGGCAACGGCAGGCAGCAGGGCTTTTTTGAGAAGGAGACCACGCCTGCGCTGCTCAAGAACCACAAGGCAGCCCTGACCGATATGATCGACCGGGACAAAAACCATCCCTCGGTCATCGCATGGAGCCTGCTCAACGAGCCTCAGTGCACCAGCGCGGGCACTGAGGAATATTTCAAGCCCCTGTTTGAGCTGGCCCGCCGCCTCGACCCCCAGAAGCGCCCCCGTACTTATACGGTCCTGATGACCAGCCTGCCCGACACCAGCAAGGGCCAGCGCTTTGCCGATTTCGTCAGCCTGAACCGCTACTATGGCTGGTATGTACTGGGCGGGGCCGGGCTGGCAGATGCCGAAGCCGCCTTCCACCATGAGATGGACGGCTGGGCAAAAGTCCTGCATGGCCGCCCGCTCATCTTCACTGAGTACGGCACCGACAACCTGAGCGGTGCGCACAAGCTCCCCAGCGTGATGTGGAGTGCCGAGTACCAGAATGAATATCTGGAGATGACCCACGCCGTGTTCGACCACTACGATTTCGTACAGGGTGAGCTGGTGTGGAATTTTGCCGATTTCCAGACCACCGAAGGCATCCTGCGGGTGGACGGCAACAAGAAAGGCATCTTTACCCGCCAGCGCCAGCCCAAGGATGCGGCGTATCTCTTCCGGGAGCGGTGGACAACGCTGCCGGTCGATTTCAAGAAGCGAAAAAAATGATTCCAGAAAACAGCAGCGCCCTGCCGGTTTGTCCCGGCAGGGCGCTGCTTGTTTGATATGCTTTTACTTGATGCAGCTCGAGCACGGGCTGTACCCTGCCGCAATGGCCTCCTCGTAGCTGGAGAAGAGGATCTGGTTTTTCTCCGCAGGGAGGTTGGCACAGCTGGGCAGGTGGAACTTTTTGCTGTTCACGTTGCCGATATACCTCTGCTGCGCGGTGGACGCTGCCGCCGGGTCGGTGGGGTTGAGCTCGGCATCGGTGGCCGTTTTCTCGGTGCGGATGGTATAGTTCTGTCCATCGGAACCGATCACGATGGCCCCCAGCAGGTCCGTGCGGTAAACATCCACGCCCGCATCCCGCAGGATGCTCAGGGTCTCCTCGTGGGGGTGGCCGTACTTGTTGTTCACACCGCAGGAGATGATGCCCATCTCGGGCAGGACGGCGTTCAGGAAGATGTAGCTCGTGCTGGTGCTGGAACCGTGGTGGCCCACCTGCAGAACATCTGCCTTCAGATTGGCCCCGCTGTTCACGAGGTCACGCTCCGCATCCGATTCCATATCGCCGGTGAGCAGAAAGCTGGTGGAGCCGTAGTCCACTCGCAGGACGATGGAGGTATCGTTGGTGTTGTCATACTGCGCCACAGGGCCCAGCATGGTCACAGTGGCGCTGCCCAGCGGCCAGACTGTGCCCGCAGCGGGCACTTCCACCTGCAGGCCCTGCTGCCCGGTGTACTTGACGAAATCCTGAAAGCATTTGGTGGAGGCTTCCGTCACGGGGCTGTACACATGGTCTGCCGGGAAATAGGCCAGCGCAGCGGACAGGCCGCCCACATGATCCTCGTGGGCGTGGGAGCAGAACACATACTGCAGCTCCTCCACGCCGAGATTCTGCAGGTAAGAGACGACATAGCTGCCATCGTCCACGTTGCCGCCGTCATAGAGCATATACTGGCCGTCACATTTCACCAGCACGCTCAGGGCCTGCCCCACATCCAGGAAGTGCATCTCAAAGTTGGCGGTCTGGCCGTCTCCGGCAGGCTGGGCAGTACTGACCGTAGGGGTGCTGCTGCCCGGCACCACCGCCGAGGCATCACAGGCGGCAAGGCCAAGGGCCAGCGCCGCCGCCAGGGCCAAAGCGGCAATGCGCCGCCAAAAGCTTACTTTTTCTTTTTTGAAGTTTTCCACGCTGTATTCTCTTTCTGTTGATCATTCTTCGGCTTACGGGGTGCCGTGCCGTTGGGCGCAAAACGTGCGCCTGGACTGGGCTGGCGGCCGCCTGCGGTGCGGGCCGGAGCGGTTCCGCGGCTCTGATTCCTGCCTCCCCTGCCCTTGTTGGGGCGGACAGTATAGGTGCCGTCGTTGTGGATGGTCACCTCGGCAGGCTCGGCCCGGCGGGCAGAGCGCTGGACCGCGCGGCGGCCCTCGGCGGGCACCAGCAGCGGGATCAGGTCCTCCCGGTGGGTCATTTTCAGCGCTTTGATGACCTTTTCGGCATTGCGGGGCTCGTAATACTGGAGCAGGGCGCGCTGGAGCGCTTTTCCCTCCGCAGTTTTTTCCACGAACACAGGCTTGAGGGTGTAGGGGTCAAGGCCGGTGTAGAACATGCAGGTGCTCACCGTGCCGGGGGTGGGATAGAAATCCTGCACCTGCTCGGGGCGCATGTGGTTTTTGTAGAGATACTCGGCCAGATAGACGGCATCGCTCAGGGTGCTGCCCGGGTGGCTGGACATCAGGTAGGGCACAAGGTACTGCTTTTTGCCCGCCTTCTTGCTCAGCTCGTAGAACTTATCCTTGAACTTGTTGAAGGTCTGGATGGGCGGCTTGCCCATGTAGGCCAGTGTATTGGGGGCGCAGTGCTCCGGGGCCACCTTCAGCTGGCCGGAAACGTGGTATTCCACCAGCTCCTTGAAGAAGGTGTCGTCCGGGTCAGCCATCAGGTAATCGAACCGGATGCCGCTGCGGATGAACACCTTTTTCACGCCGGGCAGTTCCCGGACACGGCGCAGGATCTTGAGGTAATCGCTGTGATCCACGATCATGTGGGAGCAGGTGGTGGGGGCCAGGCAGTGCTTGCCGCCATTGCACATGCCCCGCAGCATCTGCTCGCGGCAGGATGGGAACCGGAAGTTGGCGGTGGGACCGCCGACATCGTGGATGTAGCCCTTGAAATCCGGCTCGTGGGTCATGCGCTCGGCTTCCTCCACGATGCTGTCCGCACTGCGGCTGGTGACCCGGCGGCCCTGATGCAGCTGGATGGCGCAGAAGTTGCAGCCGCCGAAGCAGCCGCGGTTCTGGATGATGGAGAACTGCACCTCCCGGATGGCAGGCACGCCGCCCATGCTCTCGTAGATGGGGTGGTAGCGGCGGGTGTAGGGCAGCGCATACACCTTGTCCAGCTCCCAGCGCACCAGCGGCTTTGCCGGGATGTTCTGCACAAGGTACTTTTCACTCTGCTTCTGGACAATGATCTGGCCGCTGACCACATCCTGATTGTCCATCTGGATGCGGCAGGCTTTGGCGTAGGCCACCTTATCGGAGGCCACTTTCCGGAAACCGGCGCACTCCACATACTTTTCAGGCAGATGGTCGAAGTCGGTCAGGTAGCAGGTACCGTCCACATCGGTGATGGACTCCACCGGCTCCCCTGCCGCCAGCCGCCGGGCGATCTCCACGGTCTGGTGCTCGCCCATGCCAAAGCTGATGAGATCGGCTCCGGAGTCCTCCGCAATGCTGGGCAGAACGGTGTCCAGCCAGTAATCGTAGTGGGCAAACCGGCGCAGAGAAGCCTCCAGACCGCCCAGGATCACAGGCAGGTCGGGGTAGGCCTCCTTGGCCAGCCTGGTGTAAACGGTGGCGCTGCGGTCAGGCCGCGCACCGCCGATGCCGCCGGGAGAGTATTCGTCCTCGGCACGCGGAATTTTTGCCACGGAGTAGTGGCTCACCATGCTGTCCACGTTGCCGCCGCCGATGAAAAAGCCGTACTTCGGCCTGCCGAACCGCTTGAAGTCCTCGCAGTCGGAATAGCGGGGCTGGGCCAGCACGCCGACCTTATAGCCCTCGGCCTCCAGCAGGCGGCTGATGATGGCGGTGCCAAAGCTGGGGTGGTCAACGTAGGCATCGCCGCCCACCACCACAAAGTCCAGCTGATCCCACCCCCGGGCTTCCATGTCCGCCCGGCTGATGGGAAGAAATTCGGTGTAGATCGGGGAAGTAGCGTTTTCCATTTTTACTGATATCCTCATTTCTGGTTGAACACGGGCAGCGTCCTCGCCCTCTCAGTCCGCTTCGCGTCCAGCTCTCCCAAAGGGAGAGCCTCTGGCGTAACCGGAAACTTTGCCGGACTGCCAAGGCCTCTCCCTTTGGGAGAGGTGGCAATGCGTAAGCATTGACGGAGAGGGTGAGCGCTCTTGTGTTCTTATTCCTCCGGCTGATTCATCTGCATTTCCAGCCACTGCTGGCGGCTGATGAGAACAGCACGGGGTTTGGCTCCCTCATAGGGGCCGATGATGCCCTTCTGCTCCATCTCATCCATGATGCGGGCGGCGCGGGCATAACCCAGCTTACAGCGGCGCTGCAGCAGGCTGGTGGATGCCTGCCCGGCATCGATGACCACCTCAACGGCCTGCTTGAGCATCGGGTCGCTGCCGGTCTCCTCATCCGCATCTGCAGAGGATGCGCCCTTCTTGCCATCCTGAATGGCGTGCTTTTCCATGGCTTCGATCATGGCCTCGTCGTACTGGACGGTGGCGCTCTGCTTGATGAAGTCCAGCACGCGGCTGATTTCCTCATCCCGCACAAAGGTGCCTTGGATACGCACCGGCTTGGGCGCGCCCACAGGCATAAAGAGCATGTCGCCCTGGCCCAGCAGCTTCTCGGCACCGGCACCATCCAGAATGGTACGGCTGTCCACCTGGCTGGACACGGCAAAGGCAATGCGGCTGGGGATGTTGGCCTTGATCAGGCCAGTGATGACATCCACGCTGGGGCGCTGGGTGGCAACGATGAGGTGCATTCCGGCGGCACGGGCCTTCTGGGCAATCCGGCAGATGGAATCCTCCACGTCCTTGCCCACGACCATCATCAGATCGGCCAGCTCGTCGATGATGATGGCGATATAGGGCATCTTTTCCAGCATGGGGTCGGTGGCCGCCAGCTTGTTGAAGGATTTGATGTCACGGACATTGTTTTCCGCAAACAGGTGGTAGCGGCGCTCCATCTCCTGCACCGCGCTGCTCAGAGCACCCGCTGCCTTTTTCGGCTCGGTGATGACGGGCATCAGCAGGTGGGGGATGCCATTGTATTCAGCCAGCTCCACCACCTTGGGGTCGATGAGCATGAGCTTCACGTCCTCGGGGCTGGAGCGGAACAGAATGCTGATGATGATGCTGTTCACACAGACAGATTTACCGCTGCCGGTGCTGCCCGCGATGAGCAGATGGGGCATCTTGCACAGGTCGGCCACCTGGGCCACACCGGCAATGTCCTTGCCCAGCGCCACGCCCAAGGGCGAAGTCATCCGCAGGAAGGCCTGGCTTTCAAAGACACTGCGGATAAAAACGGGGGTCTTTTTGTGGTTGGGCACCTCGATGCCCACGGCAGGCTTGCCGGGGATGGGTGCTTCCATGCGGACATCGGCCACGGCAAGGTTCAGGGCGATATCATCGGCCAGCGAGGTGATGCGGCTGATCTTCACGCCCGCCATGGGCTGGACCTCGTACCGGGTAACGGATGGTCCCCGCGAGATATCCAGCACCCGGGTGCGCACGCCGAAGCTTTCCAGCGTGTCCACCAGCTTCTGGGCGTTGGCCTTCAGCTCGTCCTGGGCACCGGGGTCACCCTCCTCGGCAGACTTTTCAAACAGCTCGATGCTGGGGTACTGATACTGGAAGGTCTCCACCACCTCCGGCTCCTCGGCCGGGGCGGTGGCGGCAGCCTGCTCGCCTGCGGCGGGTTTTTCCATGGCAGCCGCCACCAGCGTGTTCAGGTCTTTTTCCTCCACCGGTTCGCTGGTAATGCTGATCCAGCCGTCCTCGTCCGGTTCACTGCGCATGGCCACCGCGTTTTCCGCGCTGACCCGCACCGGCACCACCGACTCATCCGTGGTGGGCAGGGTGGGGGTCTGGAACACCGGCATCTCAGGCTGCACGGGCTCTGCCGGTGCAGCCACAGGGGCTTCCGGGGCCGCAGGCGGCACGGTGGGGTTCACCACAGGGGCCGGAGCAGGCGATCCGGCGGGCGCGAAGAAATCCTCGGCGGCAGTCTCCACGGCATCCGGCACCACCGGTTTGACGATGGCCCGGGGCGGGGCCTTTTGGAGCGGGTCCTGCCCAAAGGTGCCGCCCGGCCCGATGATGATGGGCTCAATGGGCTCGCTTCCGCCCTCGGAAACAGAGGTATCCGGCCCAAGATCAATATCAAACGCCGCGCGGGGATGGTTGGAGGTCACCTTGACCGGCTCAAAGGCTGGGGCAGGCTGGGCGGGAGCCGGTTCCGGCTCCACCGGCGCAGGCGGCTCGTAGCCCAGAGAATCGTCCACGGGAGCAGGTTCCGCTTCGCCTTCCATCTCCTTGGTCACCTTGTGGCCCCAGCTGAACACGCCGGACAGCCACCCGGGCACCGGAATGCCGCCGGGCACGTCTTCCTCATCGGAACTGTCATCGTAATCGTCCGCAGGCTCCTCGGCGCAGTACTCCTCTTCCGCCTGCCGGGCCGCAAGGCGTTCGGCACGGCGGGCGGCGTTCTGCTCATAGACCGCCACGCCTTTTTCATGCACACCGCCGCCCACATTGCAGAGCCACTGCCAGCACTCGGCAGGGGTGATATCAAAAATATACAGGCTGGCGCACAGGGCCAGCACCGCCATGACCAGATTGGCCGCAGGCCGCCCGCAGAGCAGGAGCAGGTTGCCGCCCAGCAGAGTGCCCAGCACGCCGCCGCCCAGCCAGGCATTCGCGCCGTTCTGGTAGCAGGCAGCGATCATCTGGGCAGCGGTCAGGTCGGCGGGGATATCCGAAAACACGATGACCGTGCCGCTGGCAAAGATCAGCCCCAGCAGCAGCTTGAACACCTGCATCAGCAGGTCCTGCCCCCGGGTGTAGAGGATGGCCAGATAGCACACCGCCGCGCCCAGCACAAAGCTGCCGCAGCCGAACAGCCCGAATAGGATCTGGTGGGCACTCTTCCAGACAGAGTCCCCCTCCACGAACGCCAGCACGATGAGCAGCAGCCCCACAAACAGGGTGCCCAGCCCCGCCGGCATCCGCTCCTCGGCCCGGCTTTTTCTGCGTGCAGACGCGCGCTTTGCAGTTGTTTTTCGCTTTCGTTTTGCCATTTTCTGTTCTGACCCCTGTCCTTTGTTCCCATAGTATTCGATTCTTTCATTATACCACGGGTTGGGTCAAGTGGCAATTATAGAATGCAGACCGATATAATCATTGAGGTAGTCGTAACCATCCATGGCACTGACCTCCTCCACAGAGGAAGCCGTGCTGACGGCAGCCGGCGCACTGCTGGCCGGTGCGGCATCGCCCGCGACTTTGGCGCGACCCTGAACGAGAAGTTCCTCAACTAAGCCATCTTTCTCCATTCTTCTTCATCATAGCAGAACAGGCATCCTGCCCGATACCACCAAGCGGTAACGCAGGATGCCTGTTCTGCTTTATGTTTCCCGGAATTCCCGCGTATTGAACAGCGCTTTTTAATGCTGGATCTGTCCGCCTGCCCGGGTCGCTTTTTTCATCCGTAAATCTGTGAAGGGTGCCAATGCTTCGATCAGTGCGTGATCGTGATTCTGCACCAGACGGCTTTGGGGGCCGAAAAGCATGGTCTGTTCCACATCCTCCGTACTGGCAGCCCAGCCCGGCGCACCGGTACGGGCAAACTGCATCACAGCGCCAAAAATTTCCGCTTCCAGCTGCTTTGCTCCCTCAAAGGCACACACTGGCACAAGCTCTGTGTTGTGGAACACAAATGGGATATCCGCACAGTGCCACGGGGTGCTTTTTCCCATCAGAGGGAAATCCTGATCAAACAGATAACTGTACACCTTTCCACCCGCCATGGCACGCTCCCGGACATATTTGATCGTGGGGGCGCGGAAGCTGGTATCTGCCAGCAGCAGGTCTTCCTCCGGGCGGTGCGGGTAGGCAGTGCGGAACTGCTCCCGCAGGGTCTCTGCGGCAGACAGACCCACTGCTTCCTCCGGACTGACTCCTTTCAGACCATCAAAGAAACCGTAGAACTCCGAATAAACCGTACCGATCAGCACCGGGATGTCTGCGGTCTCGGGCCGAAACCCACTGCCGTTATTGAGCGGATCTCCAAGATAGAAGCGGTTCGGGTGGGGACTTTGGCCCACGTTCGCGCCTTTTGCTTTCAGAGCCGGGCTGACGTTCCGGTAAGCCTGCGCCAGCTGGTGGTAGGGCACAGTTTCCAGCTGCTGTGCTGTCTGCACGCCAAGCTCCTGCATCAGCGCCTGCACACAGTCCCTGCCGCTGCCGACACTGTCGTTCAGCAAACCTTCCAGCACACCACTCATTATCATCGCCCTGTGGTACAGGCCATCTGCTGCCGGGGTCTGCAGCAGCGTTGTCACTTTGGCACCGCCGCCGGACTGGCCGAATACCGTCACGCAGCCGGGATCGCCGCCAAACGCTGCAATATTGTCCCGCACCCACTGCAGTGCCAGGATGATATCATCTCCACCCGCATTGCCGGAGTTTGCGTACTCCTCCCCAAAATCGGAGAGATCCAAGTAGCCCAGGATGTTCAGCCGGTGGTTCAGTGACACCACCACGCAATCCCCTTCCCGCGCCATGTTTCCGCCCTCGTAGGCCACCTGCTCAATGGACGAGCCGGCAAAAAATCCGCCGCCATGGAGCCAGACCATCACCGGCCGCTTTTGGGCATCGCAGGCCGGGGTCCAGATGTTCAGGTTCAGGCAGTCCTCATCCTGCACCCAGTAGCGGTGGGGCACACGCAGTTCGCCGCTGGGCTTGTCGATGCTCAGCAGAGGGCAGACGCAGCCGTAACTGGAAGCGTCCAGCGGCTCTGCCCAAGGCTGGGGCGGCTGAGGTGCATGGAAGCGCACCGCCCGCCCATACGGAATGCCCTTGAAGCTGCTGATCTCCCGGAAGCGATATCCCCGCACCGGGCCGTAATTTGTCTGAACCACCGGAAAATCCGGCGCACAGCAAAATTCCTTTTCCATAAATGACCTCCTTCTTTCAAAAAGACAGACCCCCGGTACTGCAAACATGGCACCCGGAGGTCTGTTTTTGTTATCCTAAATCTTCGCCGTTGGTGGCAATGACCTTCTGATACCAGTAGAAGCTGTCCTTCTTTTCGCGGCTCAGATCGCCGGTGCCGTCGTCAAACTTGTTGACGTAGATGAAGCCGTAGCGCTTTGCCATCTCACCGGTGGAGGCACTCACCAGATCGATGCAGCCCCAGGGGGTGTAGCCCATCAGGTCTACACCGTCCTTTACAGCCTCGGCCATCTGCTCGATGTGGGCACGCAGGTAGTCGATGCGGTAGCTGTCGTGGATCTTTCCGTCGGCATCTTTCTTGTCGTAAGCGCCCAGGCCGTTTTCCACCACCATCAGGGGAATGTGGTAGCGGTCGTAGATCGCGTTGAGGGTGTAGCGCAGACCAATGGGATCGATCTGCCAGCCCCAGTCGGAGGCTTTCAGGTAAGGATTCTTCTTACCAGCAATGATGTTGCCGCCCACATCATCGGCATCCTTGTGGGTGGTGATGCAGTTGGACATATAGTAGCTGAAGGTGTAGAAATCGACAGTACCGGCCTTCAGGATGGCAGCATCCGCCGGCTCCTGCCGGATGGTGATGTTATTCTCGGCAAAATAGCGCTTCATGTAAGAAGGATACTCGCCGCGGACATGCATATCAGAGCAGAACCAGTTGCTGATCTGCATGGCCTTCTGGTTGGCGATCTCGTCGGCCGGGTCGCAGGTCAGTGCGTAGCTGGTGATAAAGCAGATCATGCAGCCCATCTTGAACTGAGGGTAGTGGTCGTGGGCATACCGAACAGCCTCTGCACTGGCGACAAACTGGTGATGCAGCGCCTGAAAACGCTCCTGCTTGTTGTCCGGCACCTTGTCGGTAGGGCCTTCAAAGCCCCGGATGGTGCCTGTTTCCAGGATCGCGCCCATCGGCATGGTACCGCAGTTGATCTCGTTGAAGGTCAGCCAGTACTTGACCTTATCCTTGTACCGCTCAAAAATAGCCTTGCAGTAATTCATATAGAACTCGATGAGTTCCCGGCTGGCCCAGCCGTTGTATTTTTCCACCAGCGCATAGGGCAGCTCATAGTGGCTGATGGTGACCAGCGGCTCGATGCCGTGCTTCTTGCAGCAGTCAAAGACCTTGTCATAGAATTCAAGGCCCTTCTCGTTCGGCTCGGTCTCCATGCCGGTGGGGAAAATGCGGGTCCAGTTGATGGAGGTGCGGAAGGTCTTGAAGCCCATCTCGGCGAAGAGAGCAATGTCCTCCTCGTAGTGGTGGTAGAAGTCGATGGCCTCATGGCTGGGATACAGCCGGTCGGAGCGGATAGCAGTTGTCACCCATTTCGGGCTGGTGTGAGAGCCATTGGTGCACAGGTCAGGGACACTGGGGCCTTTGCCATCCACGTCCCATGCGCCCTCGAACTGGTTGGCTGCACAGGCACCGCCCCACAGGAAATCATCACGGAAAACGCTCATAAGTTTCTACTCCTATCCTATTTTGTTCTGGTTCAGGCGGGGTTCTGTTCAAAGAACAGCTTCAGGGCACCGATCAGGTTGGCATCGTTGCCATAGCGGCAGCGCACCAGCTCCGGCTTGACCGTCGGCATGACTGTGCAGCGCTCAAACAGCCAATCCAACTCGGCCTGAATCGCAGGCAGCAGAGCCTCCGCTGCGCTGATACCGCCGCCGATGGCCACCTTTTCCACATCCAGCACATTCTGCAGGCTCAGGATGCCAACGGCCACCCGCCGGGCAAAGATCTTGAGAGCCTTCTGCGCTTCCGGCTCCCCGGCATTGTAAGCCGCAAAGATCTCCTCGCCGGTGGGTAGCGGGCCCTGCAGCGACAGTTTCTTCTGCCGGGCATATTCCCGGATCAAACCTGTCGCCGAAGCGGCACCTGCCCACAGGGGTGCATCCGAGAAAGTTTCCACCTTGTTCATCTCAAAGGTTTCTGTCTCCATGGCTGCCATATTGGAAACAAGGCCGCTAACCTCGCCTGCGGCAGCGTGAGCGCCCATCAGCACCTTCCCGTTCAGGATGATGCCGCCGCCGATGCCGGTGCCCAGCACCAGCACAAGGCCATTCTCCACACCGGCCAGCGCACCGGTCCAACCCTCCGCTGCTGCGGCACACTTGCCATCGTTGGCGATGGTCACCGGCACGCCCAGCCGTGCCTCTACCTGCGCAGCAAAGGGCTGCTCCCACATAAAGGCACTGAGCATTCCACCGGTATGGGCGATGCCGTTTCTGGTATCGATGCGGCCCGGCATAGAGATGGCGCAGCCCACGAACTGTCCCTGAAGGGGAGCGGCAAAGCCCTCGATGGCCGCCAGAAGGTCATCCATATTCGTCAGCGGTGTCGGAACCTTTCCACCAGAGATTTTCCGGGCCTGTTCATCGGCCAGGCTGTACTTGATGAAGGTTCCGCCGATGTCGATCAAAAGATACTGTTTCATCTTATCTCCTGCTTTCTGTTGGTTGTTTTCAGACTCATGCAAAGCCCAACGCGGCAGTCAGGCTGAGCATCACTGGCAGCGTGATCAGCGACAGCAATGTGCTCAGACAGACCATCTGCACAGCGTAGGAAGAATCCAGCCCCAGACGCTGGGCATATACCGCGATGTTGCTGCCGATGGGAGCCGCATTCACAATGATGAGCACCGTGCCGATCTGCCGCCATCCGGCTGGAAGAAGCATCAGACAGACGATCGTCAGCAGTGGGATCACCACCAGCCGTACCGCCGAAAGGGTGTAGAGCCGGAGGCGGGTAAAGATGGCTTTGAGGTCGGTCCTGGCCAGATAGACACCCAGCACGATCATGGCAAGCGGAGCGTTCATGCCTGCAATGGCCCCCATGGGGGTGCGGAGGAACTGCGGCACCGGGATGCGGCAGAAGTAGAGCACCACACCGCCCAACAGGGAGAGCACCAGCGGATTTTTGAGCACTGTCCCCAGTTGGATGTACTTTTTGTCCCCGGAAAGCTTTGCCTGGCCGTAGGTCCACTGCAAAGCATTCAGCAGGGCCACAAAGCCTGCTGCGTAGAACACAGCTTCTCCACCCAGCACTGCTGTGACCAGCGGAAGTCCCATGAACCCGGCGTTGGAAAAAGCCACACCGATCTGCGCCATGGGGTCTTTGCGGAAAAAGAGCCACGACACCGCCATGGAGAGCAGCAGCACCCCGGCACCTGCCGCAATGCTGACAGCCAATTCCACAGCTCCCTTTGCCGAATACTCAATACAAAATGATTTTAGCACAACACAGGGCAGCACACAATATAACAGCAGGTGAGCCAGTGCCTTGCTGCCCTCCTGGGTGATCAGTCCGGTACGGTAAAGCACATAGCCAATGATGAGATAGAGGAACATCAGAAGGATCTGCCCCAGAACAACACCAAAGACTCCGGTCATTGCTTTCCTCCCTGTTCTTCTCCGATTTTGCGCAGCAGCGGCAGCAGAGCATCCATCACAGGGCGGTAGCCGTTGGCATACAGGTGCATTCCCTCAATGGTGTACTCCGCTTTCAGATTTCCGGCAGCATCGTACAGGTCCTTGTTCAGGTCGAGGAATTCCGCCCCGTATTTCCGGGCCAATGCCTGCACGCCCTCGCTTGCCTCCCGGATACGCTCATTGGTACGCCAGCGGAAGCATTCGATCAGGCCCGGATCTTCGGCCACGGTGGGGTTTACCGGATAATAGGCCAGCAGGTAGAGCTTTGTTTCGGGCAGTTTTTTCCGGATCTGCTGCACGATCTCCTCATACCGGCCCAGCATGGCGGCGCGGTCGTAGTCCGGGCCGTTCAGGTCATTGGTGCCGATGTTCAGGAACAGGTGCGCAGGCTGCAGTTCAAGAATGCACTCGTCCATGGCCTCCAGCAGCTCGGTGGTGGTAAAGCCGCCGATGCCCCGGTTGTACAAGGTGCAGTGCAGATCATCGTCCTGCAAAAACTCATACAGCGGAAACTGTTCCATCAGGCTGGAACCGGCAAACACCACCGCTCCTTTCTTTACATAAGGATTCAGGCGGCGGAACCGCTCCCGCTTGATCTGCTTTTCCCTCTGGCTCTCCTGTTGCCGCAGTTCGTTCAGAAGGACATTTCGTTCCTGTTCCGTCATGGTCTTGGTTCCTTTCTCTCAGTTCTCGTGCAGGGGCAGTTCTACAAAGCTGCCCTCTCCCAGCAAGATCTTCTGGTTGGCGATGCGGGTCTTTCCCTGTTCAGACCAGACTCCTGCGTAATTGCTGTGAACGGCGTACTGCGGAAAGTCGGAAGAAGAGACATCCAGCCGCAGGCAGCTGCCGGGCTGTACCGTCCAGTTCATATCCCACATCTCCACACAGACCTTTGCTGTCTGGCCGGGAGTATAGGTCTGCCCCTCCGGCAGGTCGGCAGCAATGGTGGTGATGCCGCCCCGGATGTTATAGGCCCTTCCGTCCGGGAACACCTCCATCAGCTTGGCAGTGAAGGCAGTATCATCCACATCGGTCGAGACATTCAGGTGCACCTTGATTTGTCCACAAATGGGCAGTGCTTTTTCCAGCGGAGCGCTGACGAAGCTGACCACATCGGGCCGATAGTCCGGCTCCGGCTGCAGCAGGCTGCCCGCCTCGGCAATGGTGGTCAGAACGCTTTCTGCACCATGGCTGGGCACGGGGGTCTCCGGGTCATATACAAAGGTGCGCTTTCCTTCTGCCGGCTCGGCATTCAGAGTTGTTTCACCCAGATAAAGCTTTTCAGTCCGGCTCACGGGGGCGGGCCATGCCTCCAGCGTTTTCCAGCGGTCCTCCCGCATTACATAGGTGCGCACCCGCTTTTCCGGCTGTTTTTTCTGCTTCAGCAGCAGATCGAACCATTCCAGCATCCGGTGGATGTCGCCGTTTTCCAGATTGTGCTGTTCGCCCCACGCAATGCAGGGCTGGGACATATGATTCCAGCAGCCGATATCCAGCCAGCTGTGCTCTTTGGTCTCAGGGGCCAGAGAGGCATAGGTATTGATGGCACTGCCAAAATGGTGATCGTACCATGCATCGATGATATACACCGGAACCTTGGTATTTCCGGGCACATCGGCTAACAGCTTCCACCAGCCCTGCTGCCAGTAGGCATCTGTGCGGCGGGTGGCGTGGATCCAGTCCTGATACCAGTCCAGCGTTCCACCCCACAGCGCTTCATCCACCTTGTCGTGGGGACGGAAGCGGCAGCTTTCCAGATAGTCCGCTGTGACCGGATGGCCTGCATTCTGCATTGCCCAGCCAGTCAGCACATCGTGGCGGAACAGCCCCTTTTCATAAGCCGATTTGAAACGGTCGGTGCCATAGACCGTCAGCATCATTCCCTTGACCTTGGGTGGAACGATATCTGCAATGGCCCAGCCGGTCAGGGCCAGATAGCTGGCTCCGAAATAGCCGATGCTCTCTGCCCAGGGCTGGTCGTTGAGCCACTGCAGGGTATCGCGGCCATCCGGGCGCTCATTGACGTTGGGTTCCCAATGTCCCTCGCTCTTGCCCGTACCGCGGCAGGTCTGGATCACATAGCCGTAGCCCCGGCGGGTCAGTTCTGCTCCGTTGATCTCATACAGCGGCTGCTGATTGGGATAGCAGCTGCGCTGGATCAGCACAGGGAACTGTGCAAGCCCCTCCGGTTTGAAGATCTCGGTATAGAGCCTCACTCCGTCCTGCATGGGCAGCATCAGCTCCTCCCGGCGGCAGCCATAGACCGGGCCGTCGTAGGGCATACTGGCATATTCCTGCCGGTAGCTCTCCTGCGCCTGCCGCATCATCTCTTCCATCTCACGCTGCTTCTGCTCGGCAGCGGCCTTTTTTTCTTCCTCTGTCATCGATTTTCCCGCCTTTCCGTGTTCTCAAAAGCGTGTGCAGCTGACAAAGTGGCCAGGTTCCACTTCCTTCAAGGGGATATCCCTGCCGTGGCAGGCATCTGTTGCATAGGGGCAGCGGGCCGCAAAACGGCAGCCGGGAGCCGGGTCCACAGGGCTTGTCAGTTCGCCGCGCATGACCTCGGTGGAAAGCTTTTTGGCCTTCAGGCTGGGGATGGGCACAGCATCCAGCAGACCCTTGGTATAGGGGTGGAGCGGATTCTTGAACAGATCCTCGGTCTTGGCATATTCCACACACTGGCCCAGATACATGACCATGATCTCGTGGCTGATGTGCTTGACCACGCTCAGATCGTGGGTGATAAAGACATAGGTCAGCTTTTTCTCATCCTGCAGATCCATCAGCAGATTCAGGATTTGTGCCTGAATGGAAACGTCCAGTGCAGAGACCGGCTCGTCGCAGATGATGAACTCCGGGTCCATGGCCAATGCGCGGCCGATGCCGATGCGCTGGCGGCGGCCGCCGTCCAGCTCGTGGCTGAAACTCTCTGCATAACGCTCATCCAGGCCGACGGTCTCCATGATCTCGGCGATGCGGGCATCGTATTCGTCACGGTTTTTGCAGGCTTTATAGATCTTCAGCGGTTCTCCGATCAGCTCTTTCACGCTCTTGCGGGGATCCAGCGAACCGGAAGGGTCCTGGAAGATCATCTGCATCCGGGCACGGATGGGCTTGAGTTCCTTGGCATTCAGTTTGGTGATGTCGGTGCCGTCGTAGATGATCTGACCATCGGTAACATCATAGAGCCGCAGCAGCAGGCGGCCCAGCGTGGACTTGCCGCAGCCGGACTCGCCCACCACGCCCAGTGTGGTGCCGCGCTTGATTTTGAAGTTCACGCCGTCCACCGCATGGAGCTGGCTGTTTGCGCCGACTTTGAAGTATTTTTTGAGGTTCTTTGCCTCGATCAAAACCTTTTCTTCCATTGTCATTTCCTCCCGGCTCAGGTGTTGGACTGCGGCGGATCAAATCGGCAGCAGCGGATGAAGTGGCCCGGTGTGACCTCCCGCATCTTCTGGGCCTTTTTGCAGGCTGCAGTGGCATATTTGCAGCGGTCAGCAAAGCGGCAGCCCTCGATCTTCTGGGTGGGGTCAGCCATCATCCCCTCAATGGCCTCCAGACGCTTGGTGTTCTCATCCAGCTTGGGAATGGCGTTGAACAGCCCCTGGGTATAGGGGTGGCGCTGCGTGGTCTCAAAGATATCCTCTGCTGTGCCGTACTCGATGGCCTCACCGGCGTACATGACCATGACCTTTTCGCAGGTCTGGGCCACAACACCCAGATCGTGGGTGATGAGGATCATGGCGGTGTTCAGCCGCTTCTGCAGTTCGTTGATCAGGCCCAGCATCTGGGCCTGAATGGTCACATCCAGTGCAGTGGTGGGTTCGTCGGCAAGGATCAGCTTCGGCTCACAGGCCAGCGCAATGGCAATGACGATGCGCTGCTTCATGCCGCCGGAAAACTGATGGGGGTACTCCACCTTGCGCTTTGCAGGGATGCCCACCAACTCCATCATCTCGTCCACACGGGCTTCCAGTTGAGCAGTGCTCTGCTCCGGATGGTGGATCTTCAGCACCTCCATGATCTGGGCTCCCACGGTCATCACCGGGTTCAGGGCAGACATGGGATCCTGGAAGATCATGGATACTACACTGCCGCGCATGGCACGGATCTTTTCCTCGGGAGCATTCAGCATATCCACACCGTCCAGCTTGATGGAGCCGTCGGTCACAAAACCGATGCCTTCCGGCAGAAGCTGGATGACGCTCAGGGCTGTGGTGGTCTTACCGGCACCGGTCTCACCCACCAGACCCAGCGTCTCGCCGTAGTTCAGATCCAAGTCCAGACCATTGACGGCGTAGACGGTGGAAATTTCGGTATCATATTCAACGCTCAGGTTTTTGACTTCCAGCAGCTTGTCGCTCATTTCAGGCCACCTCTTTCACATTCTTGGTGCGCTTTGCGCGCTTGGTCTTTTTGCCGCTGCCCAATGTGCCGCGCAGCTTCGGGTCGAGGGCATCGCGCAGAGCGTCGCCGCACATATTGAAGCAGAGCACCACGATGATGATCGCAATGCCGGGAGCAATGGCAATGATGGGCTGGGTGGACAGGTACTTATAGCCGCCGCTGACCATTGCGCCCCAGCTGGGAGTCGGGGGCGTGATGCCCATGCCCAGGAAGCTCAGGTTCGCTTCGGCCAGAATGGCACCGCCCAGGCTGGCGGTCATACTGACGATGTTGACAGACAGGCAGTTGGGGAACACATGCACCAGCGTGTTGCGGATCCGGGATGCACCGCACAGGGTACCGGCGGTGACATAATCGGCATTGCGGACGCTCAGCACCTGACCGCGGGTGACACGGGCGTAGCCGGGCACCATCGAGATGCCGATGGCCAGGCAGACATTGCCCAGGCCCTGACCCAGGATCGCGCCCAGAAACATCGCCAGGATCAGCATGGGCACGGCCATCATGGCATCCATGACACGCATGATGAAGGCATCCACCACGCCGCCTGCCATGCCGGCGATCAGGCCCAGTGCCATGCCGATGACGCTGGAAATGACCACGGCCACGATACCGACCGTAAAGGAGATGCGGGCACCATAGATGATGCGGCTCAGAACATCACGGCCATTGGAGTCGGTGCCCAGCCAGTGCTCGGCAGAGCAGCCCTTCAGAACATTGTAAAGATCATCCTTGTTGGGATTATAGGGAGCAATCACCGGAGCAAAGATGGCGATGAGCACCATGATGAGAAGCAAAATTGCGCAGACCACGATGATCTTGCGGCTGAACATGACCCGGAACACGCGGGAGGACGTGATACGCTCCAGCAGACCCTTCTTTTTTGTCTTGTTTTCCACAGTTCATTCCTCCTTTTAGCGGGTGCGGGGATCGATGATGCCGTACAGGATATCGACCACGAGGTTGCAGATGGCAACAAAGATGGAGATGATGAGCACACCGTTCGCCACCAGCATGAAGTCACGGTTGCTGATGCCGTTCATCATCACGCTGCCAAGACCCGGGATGACGAACAGGCTCTCGATCAGGACGGTGGAGCCCACCATGGAACCCAGGCGCATTCCCATGGTGGTGACGATGGGGATCATTGAATTGCGCAGCTGATGCCTGAAGGTAACATCCTTCTTGGAAACGCCTTTGGCACGGGCGGTGGTCACATAATCCTGCCGCATGACTTCCAGCATGGAGGAGCGGGTCAGACGGACAAAACCAGCGTTGACACCCAGACTCAGCACAATGATGGGCATGATCATGTGGCTGAGCCAGCCGCCAAAATCACGGGTGATGGGAACATAGCCGGAACTGGGCAGGACCCGCAGTTTGAGGGCAAACACCAGCATCCCCATCATACCCAGCCAGAACATGGGCATCGAGACACCGATGTTCGCAAAGAAGGAGATCACACTGTCAATGGTCTTGCCGCGGTTCTTGGCAGCAATGATGCCGAACAGGATACCGGTGATCGTTCCGATGATAAAGGCGGGGATCACCATGGTCAGGGTGGTGCCCAGACGGGGCAGGATGATGTCAGCGATTTCAGACTGATAGCTGATGGACTGGCCCATGGTGCCCCGGAACAGGCCGCCGATCCAGCTGAGATACTGGACGATGACCGGACGATCGAAACCATAAAGGTGGCGGTAATAGGCGATCTGCTCTTCGGTGGCGGTTGCACCCAGATAGTTGGCTACGGGGTCGCCCGGAACCATCTGGATGAGGGCAAAGACGAACAGAGTGACAAGCAGGATGGTGATGCAGGATTGCACCACACGCTTGCCGATCATTTTGGCAAGGTTGTTCGATTTCATAGTTCGCTCCATTTCCTGCGGAACCTTTCTCCCCTTCTAAAACAAATCCCGGCGCAGATCACTGCGCCGGGATCTGCCGAAATAAGGAGAAATATATTCCGGTCGTGATACTCTAAAGTTGGTTGCTTACTTGTTCAGCCAGCAGGCGGACAGATCCCAACAAGCAGTGAAGGCTTCGGTTGCGTGATCATCGATGACGTAATCGTACTTGTACATGGAAGACTTATTCACGTACAGCACGCGGCCAAACAGGCAGGAGCCATCCTCGGCATCGTAGATCGCTGCCTGCAGCTCCTTTTCCAGCTTGTGCTTCTCATCGGGATCCATGCAGCGGCGGATCTCCTCCAGCAGCTCCATTTCCTTGTCGGGATGCTGGATGCCCTTGGCGTAGTAAGCGCCGTTCTTGTCCAGATGACGACCCATGTACAGGCCCAGATCGGGAGCGATGGTTGCAAAGTGGAGCATCAGGCCCTCCCAGGTGCCATCCTTCATGTACTGGTTGTTGGTTGCGCTGTCCACCTGCTGGATGTTGCAGTGGATGCCCACCTCGTCCAGCATGTTGGCAATGGCCGTCAGCATATCGGACATGCCGCTGATGGTGATAATGTTGGTGGTAAAACCATCGGCATAACCAGCCTCTGCCAGCAGGGACTTTGCCTTCTCCGGATCATAGGTAAAATGATTCAGGCTGTCGTTGTAGGTAGCGGAACCGGGAACTGCCCACTGGTCGGTCATCTGTGCCATGCCCATCAGGAATGCTGCGTTGATGGCATCCACATCGATGGCGTAGCACAGGGCGCGGCGGACACGGGCATCGGCCCAGGGGCCGTCAATGGCGCTGTTGGGGATCAGACCCAGACTCTCGACACCCATGCCGTTCTGGTTATCTTCCTTGACGTAGATGCCTGCACCGTCCAGCTGCTGCAGGATGGTGGGATTGGCCAGACCTACCCAGTACATATCGTACTCGTTGGCCTGGAAAGCAGTGTTTGCGGTGCTGGACTCAGTGACAAGGGTCACCTCCACGGAATCCAGATAGGGCAGGCCCTCCTTCCAGTAATTCTCGTTCTTGGTGTAGATGGCGTAGGCGTTGTTCTCGAACTCGCTCAGCTGGAAGGGGCCGGTGCCGCAGGTGGCGGCATCCAGGCTGCTGGGGTTTTCCAGTGCCTTGGGGCTCATGTAGTAGACGAAGAAGCCCACAGATTCCAGCGTGGAGGAGTTAGGCTCTGCCATCATCATCTTGATGTGGGTGTCATCAATGACCTCACAGGAAGCGATGTTTGCGGTCTCGGTGCGGTTGTTGGCCTGATACTCCTCAATGTTGCGCTTGACGGCCTCTGCATTGAAAGGCTCACCGTCGGCGAAATTGACGCCCTCCCGCAGAGTCCAGGTAATGCTCAGCTCATCGGTGTTCACATCCCACTCCGTTGCCAGATTGGGGATCATATTGCCCTCGGCATCATAGCTGGTCAGGCTTTCATAAGAAAGCGTCAGGTAGTAAATGGCCGCGTTGCCGGTGGCACGGGGGGTGTAACCGGGGGTGGCAATGGGGCTGGAATAGCACAGGCGCAGGGTACCGCCTGCCTTGGGCTCACCGGTTGCTACTGCACTGGCAGCAGTGGAGCCAGCTGTGCCGGCTGCGGTGGAACTGGAAGAGCCGCCGCACGCGGCCAGTGTCAGGGCCGTTGCAGAAATGCCCATAGCCTTGAGGAAGTTCCGACGAGAGATACGTTTCATAGTGGTTTCTCCTTCTTGTCCTTCTTATTCTTACGTTCATCTGCACGGTTCTGTGTCTGCCGTGCTTTTGTTGTATTTAGTTTAACGCACCGGAAGCTTTTCCAGCTACCAAAAAACCGAAACTAATTTTTCATTTTCCGTGTTCCTGTTCCGAGAGCTGCAGCATTTTTTCAAGTTTCCGACCTCTGTTTTTCATTTTCAGAGGTTTCTTCTGTCCGAAAAAACGAAAACAGGGCCGGTCTCCCAGCCCTGCCTGTTTCAGTGCGATGCGTTCAGCCAGTTATCCAATGCGCTTTGTTTTGCCTGAAGGATCTCCTGTATTCCGGCCTGTTCCAGTTTTTCCAAAAACTCCGGGAGTGCCTCTTCCGAATCCAGATAGCCGCACATCAGCCCATTGTGATAGCTATTCTTCAGTGCCCGGCAGGCATCCAGCTTTGCGGCAACTGCACTGTTGTTGAAGCTGAACCCATAGGCCGGAGAGACCCATTGCGGCTGCTCGTCTGTTTCCGGCAGCAGTCCGCTGGCGTTGAGATACAGATTCTGCCACGGATGGAACTGCTCCTCTTTCCCATCTCCGTTCGCAAAGAGATCGTAGCAGGATGCATCTGTGTACAACAGTTCAAGAAGCGCCAGTGCCTCCCTGCGGTGGCTGTTGGTTACCGGCAGGCACCAGCTCTCCGCCGGGATAGAGCCGTTCTGAATGGTCGGCCCCAGCGGGATGGCAGTCAGCTCTGTGCCACAGGCCCGGGTGTAGCAGTCCAGTGAATCCCGGTTGAGTCGTGCAAAAAAGCCGAAGCTGTTGCCCAGCCGCATCCGATCGGTGGCCGGTTCGTCCCGCAGGCTGGCATTCCGCAGGATCAATCCTTCCTGATACCACTGATGCATGGTTCTGCAAAGCCTGTTGTAGGCATCCGCGGCATACCAGTTGACAACAGTGGTGCCGCTTTCTTCGGTCAGAACGCCAAAGGTATCTCCCAGAGGATCCAGTTCCGGAAAAGGAAAAACCTGTCCATTATCCGGCAGGACCCCCTCTGCATTGGGCCGACGCTGCCTGACCTGCATCAGCAGGTCGTGCAGAGCATCCAGATCCGTGATCTTCTCCGGCCTGGCACCCAGCTCCCGCATCCAGTCGGCCCGGGCCAGAAAGCCGATCTGATACATCGAGACTGCCCGTGCCGGGACCGCATAGATACGGCGGTAATAGGTTCTACTCGCCCACTGCTGCTCTGAGAACAGAGCTTTCAGCCCGGGATATTCTTCCAGAAGCACACTCAGGGGCAGGATGCAGTTCTGATTCAGGTAAACATCCAGCGGCTGATTTTCTGTGAGGAAAAACAGATCCGGCATGGTCTGGCAGACCATCCGTTTCCACAGCTCTGCCGAGTAATTGGTGGGTGCCACCTGCTCGATGGAAACGCTGAAGCCCAGCTTCTGCTTTGTGACTTCGCTCAGTGCCGCCGAAATGCGGACACAGGCAGTTTCATCCGATTGGCCCGGCATCAGCACTGTAACCATGGGCTCTGTTCCACTTTCTGCCGCCGATTCCGCCCGCTCCCCGCAGCCAGCAAGCAGAGCTGCTCCGGCTGCAGCACCGGTCAGCTGTAAAAATGTCCTGCGAGCCATCCTTGTTTCTCTCATAATGCTGCGCTGCGCTCCTCCTGTGGGGTCTTGTGATAGAACTTCTTATAAGAAGTGGAGAAATGCCCGAAATTCGTATACCCGACCTTTGCCGCGATCAGGCTGATGGGCAGATTGGTGGTGCAGAGCAGGCTCTGTGCCTCCTGCATTTTCTGCTGAATGATATAATCCTTCAGGTTCATGCCGGTCTCTTTCTTAAAAAGCCGGGCCATGTAATCCGGATTCAGGTGGACAGCCTCGGCCAGTTCTTCCCGGCGCAGCTCGTTTTCCAGATGCTCGGCAATATAAGCCATAATGATCTCCACGGTACTCTGGCTGCTTTCTTCCGTTTCGCTATCCCAAACCGAGGCCACATAATGGACCAACGCCTTCATATCCGGCACGGTCTTCATGCCGTTACGGTAAAGCTCCAACGCTTCCGGCTCCCGGAACATATCGTCCTGCCGTTTCTTTTCCGGCAAGGAGAAGAGCATCTGCATAAAATCCTGATAAAAATACCGCAAGGTCTGGCTGTTCAGCTGATTGTTGGCCGTCAGCTTGTCCAACAGCTGGCAGGCTTCCTGCTCCATTGCCTGCGCACATCCCGCCTGCAGCAGCTTCTGCCATGCACCGATCTGCGGAATACGGAACACTTCCGGCGCTTTTTCCGCTGGGCGGCCCAGCAGAACACCGCTTTTCAGGGCCACGTTCTCGCTCCGCTGCTGCAGCAGCTTCTGGTAGATCTCCGGTACCTGTTCAAAGGGCTGCGGCCCCTCCGGATAAAAGGCCGCTTCACAGTTGATATACTGCGCACACGCACTTTGCAGATAATTCAGCTGCCGGGTGATATAGTCTGCCTCCAGCGGCTCCCCCACCCGGCTTTGCAGCACCAGAACGAGACACTGCTCCGCAGGGATCGCCACCGTTACACTGAGCACCTGCAGCGGCGTGAACACCTCGCTGCTCATATTCCCCACTGCCGTGCTCAGCAGGCTCAGCTCCCACGGCTCCTCGCCTTGCTTCCAGCGCAGCGGCTGCATCAGGGCAACCCAGCATTCCCGCTCCCGCCGGGGCACAAGGCTCAGTTCTTCAAACGCGGTCAGGCTGCTTCCCGGGGCGTTGCCCGACAGAAAGCCCCGCAGCATAGTCTCCACGATCTCCTTTTTCTGGTCGTCAAAAACAGCGCCCCTGCTCTGCAGTTCCAGCGCCGCCCATTCCTCCTTTACATTATCCAGCGCACGGCTCACTGCATCCGTCACCTGTTCATAAGGGGCGGGCTGCATGATATAGTCAAAACCGCCCAGCCGCAGTGCCTCCTGTGCATATTTGAACTCAGCATGGGCTGTCAGGAAGATGCAGCGGGTGGTCATCCCTCGCTGCCGGAGCCAGTCCAACAGATCCAGCCCGCTTTCCATGGGCATTTCAATATCGCAGAGCATGACCTCGGCCTCCTGCCGCAGCAGGCTGGCCTTGGCATCCACAGCGTTCAGAGCCGTATCCACCACAGTAAATCCCATTGCTGCCCAGTTGGTGCAGTGCAAAAGCCCCTGCACCACGGTGCTTTGATCGTCTACGATCAGCAGTTTCATACTGTTTCTCCTTCTTTCTTCTGTAAGACCGGATCTATCGGCAGGAACAGCTCCACCCTGGCACCGCCGCCCCGGCGGTTATTGGTAAAGGCGATGGCTGCCTGCTCCCCATAGAGCAGCTGCAGCCGCCGTACCACATTGAACAGCCCGACGTGCTGTCCATTCTCCTCCTGCGGGGCTGCACTGTTCAGCTGCTTCAGATCCCCTGCCGTAAAGCCTGTGCCATTGTCCGCCACCGAAAGATCAGCCATGCAGCCCTCTTCCGTTTCGAGGAGCTTTGCAGTGATCGTGATCTTCAGCGTTTTGCCGATCATCTTGCCGTGCTTGACGCTGTTCTCCACCAGCGTCAGCAGCGAGACCGGCGGCAAGGGCAATTCGCTGAGTTCCGGGTCGATCTCGCATACTACCTCCACGGGATCGTTCTGCCCCACGCTGGAAAGTTCCGCGTAATTGCAGCACTGCTCGATCTCAGTGTGCAGAGGCGTTGTGGTCGCTGTAAAAGAGAGGATATAGCGCAGATACCGGCTCAGCAGCAGGATCAGCTGCTGGGCATCCTCGCGGCTGCCAGTCTGCACCATGGCATAGACACTTTTCAGGCAGTTGAGCACAAAGTGGGGCCGGATCTGCAGCTTAAGGGCGGTCATCTCGTTGCGGCGGGCTTCCAGCTCCTTTTCGTAACCGTCGATCTTCAGCTGGGTGATCTGGTCGATCATCCGGTTGAAGGTCTCGTTCACCTGCGTAAACTCAGCGTTGCGATAATCCACACTGGAGCGCACCGAAAGTTCACCGCGGCCGATCCTGTCCATGGTGCTCACCAACGCCGTCATAGGGGCAAAGATCTCCTGCTTCATATAGAACAGGAGGAACGGGATCGCCAGCAGAACAAAAACAGCACCCATCACCAGCAAGATCTGATACGGCGCAAAGTCCACCCCGAAATGCTGGTAGGGAACCAGATACAATACCGTCAGCGCTTTGACCTGTTTGCGCACCACCAGTCGGCTGTCCCTGCCCACCTTTGTCAGGCAATACCCCTCACTGTTCCATTCCATCTTTGTGGGCAGAAGGTTGGCATCCCCTACCAACACATTGCCGCTGTCGTTCATCACAATGACCCGGCCGTCCAGCCCATAGTCTTTCACCAGTTCTTCAAACACCAGCCGCAGATCCACCGCAGCGGTCAGGCTGGCTTTCTGGTAGAAAACACTGCGCAGCAGGTAAAGCCGCTGGCCGATGGTGCGCAGATACCATCCCTTTGTCATCATTTTATTGGTCTGGCCCGGCTGGCCGAGATACGCTTCCAGATTCAGTTTCTGCTTGAGCTGCTGGGCAGCTGCACCGTAGCGCCCCACATATAGGTTGCCTGAGCCGCTGCGCAGCACCACACCCATCAGGACATCGTTGGCAGCCAATACCGCCGGAAACCCCTGTGCGATCTCATAAGCATCCAGGTAGGCGCGGGTGCGGTCGGTCTGTTCGCTCAGGCTGCGAAAGGTCGCATCGTTCAGTGACAGATTGAGCAGGTAGTTTTCCACCGAATCCAGCTGATTCTCAAAATTTGTGGTAAACATATCAAGGCCGCCGGATGCCGCAGCTGCCAGCCGATTGCGGTTATAAAGCCCTGAAAAAAAGAGCAGCAGCCCCAGCAGAATACCAATGGGAATGGCGATTCCCAGAAAGATCATTACAAGCTGCCTGCGTAATGATGGTCGTTCCATTTATTTTCAAACCTCCTGCTGCTTGCATCCTGCGGAAAATACGATTATAATAAAAACCGTCCAAGTCATTCCGTACAACGTTGTACCACAATCAAAAAGAAGAGGCTCCTTATGCAGGAACAGAACATTGCACAAATGCTTGAAAATCCATTCATGCAGTACAATCACATCGAGATCGTATCGGTAACGTCGGACAGCGCCGTCATGTCGCTGGACATCCGGCGGGACACCACCAACATCTACGGTTATGTGCACGGCGGCGCATTTTTCACCATGGCGGACTGCTGTGCCGGGCTGACTGCCCGTTCTGACGGGCGGCAGTATGTCACCCAGAATGCTTCGGTCAATTTCATCCACAACGTCAAAGCCGGTCACCTGACAGCCCGCGGCCGGACGGTCAGCCGCCGCCGGCACATCTGTGTGGTGGCTGTGGAGATCACAGACGAGACCGACACCCTGTTATTTTCCAGCACCTTTTCCATGTACTGTATCAGCGCCGAGGGCTGACTGCTCTTTCTTCCCCGCACTGCGCACGTTTTGCGTGCCGGTGCGGGGCTTTTTTATTGTGCGGCGTATTCTGTCAGCGGCCCGCAGCTCTCCCTGGGAACATACTCGATCGGCAGCAGCCGGCTTTCCGGCGTGGCAATCCGACCATCCAGCTGCCCCAGCACCAGCTGGATGCACTCCCGCGCCATATCCTCCATGGGCAGATAGACCACGCTCAGGCTCGGGATCGAAAACGCATCGGATTCCTCCGGGCCGTTGCCTACAGCGATCAGCCGGGGCAGCTTTTCGCCGATATATCCAGCCTCACAAAAAGCCCGCAACGCACCATGCGCAATGGCCGAGGAACCGCAGAACACTGCGTCCGGCAGCTGCTGCTTCCACTCATGCCGCAGCCGATGCGAAACCGCCTCGTAACCGCCTCGTATGCTGTTATCACAATACCGGTTGGCCAGGATCGTCAACCCGTGTTGCTCCCCTTCCAGCCGGAACCCATGCATCCGGTTTTCCATCCCCTCAAAGACCGGGCTGCTCGTCAGAACTGCCGCCGTCTTGCATCCCTGATCGGCAAAAGCCCGCGCCGCCAAAGCACCCATCTTCAGATCATCCACATTGACGCTGCAATACCCATTGCAAACGCGGTTGTACAGCACCACCGGGATCGGCAGCTGCGTGTCCTCCAAAAACTGCAGATCCGCATAGGACGCATTGCAGATGATGGCCGCATGGCAGTTTGCGCCACTGGTCAGTGCCTCGCTTTCCTTCAGGTGGTCGTTGACATACGGGTAGATGACCAACCGCACCGGACGTGCCGTTTTTTCGATCTCGGCCCGCAGACCATCCCAGAAGCGGAGCATCATGCTGGCCCGGAAATCCTGTGCCCAGAACATAGCCACCACCAGCTCATTGGCACCGCTGCCGCCCCGCAGACTCCGGGCAGCCATATTGGGCTGATAGCCAAGCCGTGCCGCCGCCGCAAAAATTTTTTCCTGCGTGGCCGTGCTGATCTTCCGCTCTGCCGCCTTGCCGCCCAAAACAATGCTGACCGTACTGGACGAGATCCCGACCTCCTGCGCGATCTGCTTGATCGTAACCATGCTCTTCCCCACCTTTTTCTGATATCAGGTTTATTGTACCCGTTTCCCCGTATCTTGACAAGCCAAAAAAGCCTCTCCAATCTCAAACCAGCCGTTTTTGTGCACTCTGTATATTTTTCTTTTTCCTTTTTAGCCGTTTCAACAAAGTTGCATTTCTTTTCCTCCAAACTTCGTTTTTTTCTTGACATTAGTAAATCGTTGTACTACACTCAGTACGACGATTGAGTCAAACGTTATACTGATGTTTGACGCTGATATCACCTTTCCATTTATAAGGAGGCTATCGAATGAAGAAAGTTGCAATCGGCGGTGGCCAGGGCTTCTGGGGCGACAGCCCGGACGCGGCCATCCACATGATCCGCAATGCCGATATCCAGTATATGGGCTGTGATTATCTGGCAGAGCTGACCCTTTCCATCATGGCAAAGCAGCAGCTCAAGGACCCCACCAAGGGCTTTGCGCCCGACTTCACCACCCGCATCCTGAAGGAGGCCGGCAAGGAAGCCTGGGACAAGCACATCAAGATCTGCACCAACGCAGGCGGCATGAACATCAATGGCTGCGTGGACGGCATCCGCCAGTGGGCAGAAGGCAACAGCATGAGCGGTTATAAGATCGGTTATGTGACCGGTGATAACATCAAGGATAAGATCCCGCAGCTGCTGAAGGATGGCTGGACCTTCCCCAACTTCGACTACGACGGCAATTTCAACGATATTCTGGACAAGATCTACAACTGCAATGTCTACATCGGCCATGAGGGCATTGAGGGATGCCTGGCAGAGGGTGCCGATGTGGTCATCACCGGCCGTGCGGCTGACAGCGCCCTGTTCCTGGCTCCGCTGAAGTACGAGTTTGGCTGGGCTGCTGACGATTGGGACAATCTGGCCCGCGGCATCATGGCAGGCCATCTGCTGGAGTGCGGCGGTCAGGGTGCCGGCGGCAACTATATGTACGACTGGCGCAATGTCCCCCGCATGGACGAGCTGGGCTTCCCCATCGCAGAGCTGACCGATGATACCTTTGAGATCACCAAGGCTCCCGACTGCGGCGGCATCATCTGCGAACAGAGCTGCAAGGAGCAGTTCCTGTACGAGGTCCACGATCCCGCCAACTACCTGACTCCGGATGTCAACGTGGATATCAGCCATGCTACCATCACCCAGGTGGGTGACAACCGTGTCCGCATCGGCGGTGTCAAGGGCAAGCCCCGCCCCGACACGCTCAAGCTCTGCGTGGGTTACCACAAGGGCTGGAAGACTGTTTCCATGCTGAGCTTTGCATGGCCTGATGCCTACGAAAAGGCTCAGTACTGCGCCGAGGTCATCATGAAGAAGATGCAGCGCCGCGGCATGAAAGCCGATGACATCCACATCAGCTACATCGGCCTGAACAGCCTGCATCTGGGCGTGGCCGATATGAGCGAAGAGGCACTGAAGAACCTGAACGAGTGCGTGCTGCGCATTGCTGTGTTCAGCGAGGACAAGAGCGAGTGCGCCAAGATCATTCCCGAGATCAGCCCCCTGCAGCTGAACGGCCCTCCGGGTGCCTCCTTCTTCGGCGGCCGTGCCCGCGTGCAGGAAGTGATGGCACTGTGGCCTACCACCGTGCCCCGCGATGTCGTACAGGTCGAAAGTCACATTCTGGAGGTGAAGTAAGATGGCAGAGATCTATCTGAACGATATTGCTCACGGCCGCTCCGGCGACAAGGGTGATACCAGCAATGTCTGTGTGTATGCACGCAAACCGGAATACTATAAGATCATTGAGCGCGAGGTGACCCCCGAAAAACTCAAAGCCTACTTTGGCGACATGGTCAAGGGCGAGATCACCCGCTACGACGTGCCCAGCCTGAACGGCTTCAACTTTGTTATGAAGCACGCTCTGGGCGGCGGTGCCACCATGAGCCTGCGTCTGGACAGCCTGGGCAAATCCATGGGCAGTGCCGTGATGCGCATGAAGATCCACGTTGAGGATGGAGAGCTGTAACATGAGTGAACATATGGCATTGGAGAACCTGACGGTTCTCGACCTGACCCGTGTGCTTGCCGGCCCCTTCTGCACCATGATGCTGGCTGACATGGGCGCAAACGTCATCAAGATCGAGGTTCCCAAAGGCGGTGACGACACCCGCAGCTATCCCCCCTTCCGCGCCAAAAATCTGAATGGTGAGCGGGAAAGCGTCTATTTTGCCAACATCAACCGCAACAAAAAGGGGATCACCCTGAACCTGAAGGCCCCGGAGGGCAAGGAGATCTTCAAGGAGCTTGTCAAAAAAGCGGATATCGTGGTGGAAAACTACCGCCCCGGCGTGATGGACAAGCTGGGACTGGGCTATGATGTCCTGAAGGAGATCAATCCCCGCATCATCTATGCGGCGGTCTCCGGCTTCGGCTGCTACGGTCCCTACCACCTGCGCCCGGGCTATGATATCCTGGCTCAGGCCATGGGCGGTATGATGTCCATCACCGGTTCCAAGGGCGGGGAGCCTACCCGTGCCGGTTCGGCGCTGGGTGATATTCTGGGCGGACTTCATGTAACCATCGGCATCCTTGCCGCAGTCAACGCCCGCACCATTACCGGCAAAGGGCAGCGGGTGGACGTGAGTCTGATGGACAGCATGATCGCTGCCACTGAGAACACTGCCCTGAAGTACATCGAGACCGGCAACATCCCGGCCCCCATGGGCAACCGTTATGCCGCTGTTTCCCCCTACGACAGCTTCACCTGCAAGGGCGGCAAGGTCATCATCGCGGCAGGCAACCAGAAGCTGTACGAAAAGCTCTGCAATGAGGTGCTGGAACGTCCGGACATGATCACCGATCCCCGGTTTGTGGATATGCCGGGCCGTCTGGCCAATCAGGATGCCATTGCCGAGGTCATTGAGGAGCGGATCAAGGATCTGACCCCCAACGAGGCCGCCGAGCTGGTACTGGCCCACGGCATCCCCGCAGGCCCCATTATGAACATCAAGGAGATCCTGGACGATCCCCATGTCAAGGAGCGCGAGATGTTCGTGGAGATGGATCATCCCACCCTGGGCAAGGTCACCGTGAACGGCTGTGCCATCAAACTGATGGACACCAAGCCCTCTGTGCGCACACCCGCTCCCCAGCTGGGGCAGAACAACCGGGACATCTTCGAGGGTGTTCTGGGCATGACCGAAGAGCAGTTCAACACTCTGCACGAGAAGCAGGTGTTCTGATCTCTGACCACCTTTACACACATTATCGAGGAGAAATCACATGCTGGCAGTATTAGGGTTCGTCACCATTCTGCTGGTGCTGGCACTGATCATGAGCAAGAAGGTCTCTACCCTTGTAGCTCTGATCTTTGTTCCCGCCATCACCGGCTTCATCGCAGCATTCATCAATGCCCCCAATGTCATCATCCAAGCCGCACAGGCTGCTGCCGAAAAGGCCGGAACTGCTTATGTTGAGCCGGTCATCACGTTCGGCACCCGCTTTACCAAGGCACTTTCCATCCTCAGCGCAGATTATATGGGCAAGGGCCTGAGCAGCATCGTTGCCACAGGTGTCATGTTTATCTTTGCCATCCTGTTTTTCAGTACCTGCTCGGATGCCGGTGTCTTTGATCCTATCATCAACCGCATCCTGAAGTTTACCGGCAAAGACCCCGTCAAGGTCTGTATCGGCACCTTCCTCATCGGCTGCATCTGCCATCTGGATGGCTCCGGTGCCACCACCTTCCTGATTGCCATCCCCGCCTGTATGCCCCTGTTCCAGAAGCTGAAAATGAACCTCTGGGTAGAGGCTACCATCGTGGCGCTGGCCGCCGGTATCATGAATGTTATGCCCTGGGGCGGCCCCACGGTCCGTGCAGCCGCAGCCATGTCCGGCCTGGGCTATGAAGTCACCGGCAGCGAGCTGTGGGTGGGCATTATGCCCGCCTGGATTGCAGGCTTGGTGACCTGTCTGCTCGTCGCGGCTTTCCTGGGCAAAAAAGAAGCCAAGCGCATTGCTGCAGGCATCCCCGCGCAGGAAGTCACTGGTCTGACCGAAGCAAAGACCACCAACACCTCCAACGAACTGGCCCGCTCCGGCTGGCGCTGGTACTTCAATGTGGCACTGATCCTGGTCATCCTGTACATCCTCGTTACCAACCGTCTCAGCCCGGCTGTCACCTTTATGATCGGCTACTGCGTCCTGCTCATCGTCAACTACCCCAGTGTGGATCTGCAGCACAAGATCATCAACAGTCACGCACAGGCCGCATTCCTGATGGTCTCCATCGTCTTTGCCGCAGGCGCATTCACCGGTGTTGTCAAAAATTCCGGTATGCTGGCTTCCATGACCGACGCTCTGGTCTCCATCATCCCCACCAGCATGGGCACCTTCATTGCCCCCATCGTCGGCCTGTTCAGCGTTCCGCTGAGCCTGCTGTTTGACCCGGACTCCTACTACTACGGTGTTATGCCGGTCATCGCCAACGCTGTTTCCGCCATGGGCGGCAACGCACTGGCTGTGGCAAAGGCTTCCATCATGGGCCAGATGACGCTGGGCTTCCCGCTCAGTCCCCTGACGGGTGCCACCTTCCTGCTGCTGGGCCTTTCCGGCCAGGACCTGGGCGACCACCAGAAGCACACCCTCCCCTACGCATGGGTTGCATCTGCTATTATGGTCGCTGTGGGCTGCGTAGCCTGTGGGCTGCTGTTCTGAGGTCTCACCAAAAGAAACACCTTCCTCCTTTTTCACCCATTTCTTCATTCTGATTCCGAAACGTCTGCCGGGCGGAGTACCCGCAGCACGCCACGGAATGCGTGCAAACCAGCAGACTTCCACCCGGTGCTCCGGGTGGTGTCGGCTGGTTTTGCCGTTTTTGAAGGATACCACCCTGCCCTTGGGGCAGAAAGGAGTTTTCTCTTATGCCCGAGCCCATCCAGACTCCTGTTCCCGCGGCGGACGAACTGGCCGCACAGGTGCTGCTGCTGGCACAGAGTCGGTTGACTGCCGACCTGCGTTTTCTATCCTCCGCCTTGGAACAGCTGAAGCCGATTCCCGTCCCTGCGTTGGACACCCTGTTTGCCGGGGATGGCCGCTGCTTATACTATTGCCCCGAAACGCTGCTCCGCACATTCCGGGCACAGCAGTCTGTGCCTACACGCGCCCTGCTGCATGTCACCCTGCACTTTCTTCTGGGGCATCCCTTTCAACGGCAGGAAATGGATCACCGCCTATGGAACCTTGCCTGCGACATTGCCGCAGAGGAAGTCATCCGGGAACTGGAGATCCCCTCCTGCGCCCTGCCGGACGATGCTGCACAGGACAGCTGGCGCAGCCGCCTGCAGGATGCCTGCCCTCACCTGACGGCAGAAGCCATCTATAATTTTCTGCTGGAACGGCAGTACCCCGCCGATGTTCTGGCGGAATTGACCCGGCTGTTTGCCCGGGACAGCCATGCGCTCTGGTATGCTGCACCACGGCCCGGCTCTCGTCCGGCCCCCAACGGACAGCTGCTGCCCGCCGGGGAGGATGAGGATACCGCCGACGAGACCGAGCTGCGCAAAGCCGCCCCCCAAGACGAAACGCTACAGCAGATGCAGCAGCGGCAGAAGGAAGCCCTGCGCAGACAATGGAAGCAGCTGGCCCGACAGGCCAAAACTGATCTGGAGACCTTCAGCCGCCGTCACGGCAAGCGTGCCGGAGCATTGATGGACGGGTTAGAGCCTGTGACCTTTGAGGAATGCGACTATACCGACTTTCTTCGCCGGTTCGGGGCACAAAACGAGGTGCTGCAGCTTTCTGAGGACGAATTTGACCTCATCTATTACACTTACGGTCTGCGCACCTACGGCAACGTTCCCCTGGTCGAGCCGCTGGAATATCGGGACGACAAGCGCATCCGGGAATTTGTGATTGCCATCGACACCTCCGGCAGTGTGCAGGGCGATATCGTTCAGAGCTTTTTGCAGCGCACCTGCGACGTTCTGCGGCAGAGCGGTTCCTTCACCGAGCGGGTAGAGATCTATCTCATCCAATGCGATGCCGAGGTGCAGAGCGTGGAGCGGCTGACCAGTCTGGACCAGCTGCATGAGCTGATCCCCCGGCTGAAGCTCCGGGGCTTCGGCGGTACCGACTTCCGGCCGGTGTTCGCCTATGTAGACAAGCTGCTGGAAGAGAAAAAGTTGACGAACCTCAACGGCCTGCTCTATTTTACCGACGGCGTGGGCACCTACCCGGAAAAATCCCCTGCCTACAAGACTGCCTTCATCTTTAACCGTGACGACCACATCAGCCCTCACGTTCCCAGCTGGGCCATCCGGGCTGTACTTACCACTGACAACATCCGCCTGCTTGAACCGCAGAAGACCCGAACCGAGGAGGACACCGAATCATGGATATAGCAAGTGCAAAGCAACAGATCAAAAATACCGTACAGATCTACCTGCAGAAGGACGCTCTGGGCCGCTACCGACTTCCGCTGGTGCACCAGCGGCCCATCTTCCTGCTGGGTGCGCCAGGTCTGGGCAAGACTGCCATTATGCAGCAGGTCGCTGATGAGATGGGGCTTGGCCTTGTGAGCTATTCCATGACCCACCACACCCGCCAGAGCGCACTGGGTCTGCCTGTGATCGTAGAAAAGGAATACGGCGGCAAGCACTATCAGGTCAGCGAATACACCATGAGCGAGATCATCGCCAGCGTCTACGACTGTATGCGCACCACCGGCAAAACGCAGGGCATCCTGTTTCTGGACGAGATCAACTGTGTCTCCGAGACCCTCTCCCCTGCCATGCTGCTGTTCCTGCAATACAAAGTCTTTGGTGGGCATCAGATCCCCGAGGGCTGGGTGGTGGTCACTGCCGGCAACCCGCCCCGCTTCAACAAAAGCGTCCGGGAGTTCGACGCTGCCACCCGTGACCGCCTGAAGGTGATCGAAGTTGAGCCAAGTTATGAAGCATGGAAGGCCTATGCGCTGGAACACGGTGTCAGCCGCAGCGTCATCAGCTATCTGGATATCCGTCCCGAAGATTTTTACAAGGTCGAGACCACTGTGGACGGTCTGACCGTGGTAACACCCCGTGCCTGGGAGGACCTTTCCGAGATCCTGCAGTATCACGAGGAGCTGGGCCTTGCAGTCAGCGAGGAGCTGACTACCCAGTATTTGCAAAACAAGCAGGTCGCTCGGGATTTTGCCATCTACTACGAACTCTATCAGAAATATCGTCAGGCCTACAATATTGATGCCATCCTGCAGGGTGTGTGGGATGAGGATGTCCTCACGCAGGCACGCAGCGCCAAGATGGACGAGCGGATGAGCCTTGTCAGCCTGCTGCTGGAAGCCGTGTTCCTGCAGATGGAACGCTGCACGCAGCGCCACGATGCGCTGCGCCTTATCGTGGCCGCCCTCAAAGCCCAGCGCGGGACGCTGGATGTTCCCGGCGATGCCCTGACCGCCCTCGCCGGGCTGGAGGACAACTGGCGCGCCGAAGCCAACAAAGCCCCCTCTGCCCGGCAGAAGGTCTATCTCGATCTGCTGTCGCTGACTGCCCAATGGCACGGAGAGCTTTCCGGCTCCACCCCTTTTTCCGCCCTCAAGGCCTGCTATCAGCGCTCGGTCGCCGACCTGCAGGCTGAGGTCGCTGAAACGCAGAAGAAGCTTGGCAATCTGCTCCGTTTTTTACAGGAAGCCTTCGGTAAGGGAACGGAGCTGAGCATGGCGGTAAACGATCTGACCGTAGCTCCCGTGGCCACCGCATTTCTGGGGCAGTTTCTCAGCACCGATTACTTTGCAGCCAGCCGGGATCTGCTGCTGCACCGACAGTCGGAGAAGTTGCTGCACCAGATCGATCTGACAGGACTGGTGTAAAATGGAACTGCTGCAATTTGAAATAACCAACGCCGGAACGCTGGGCAGCCGTTGGACACCCCCCGCCCCGGAAACAAAAAAGGCCTCCTCCCTGCCCGGAGCCGCACTGGCAGCTCTCTTGCAGGAGGAGGATGACGAGGATGATTGGGGCGGCGATGCTCCCGACATGAGCGCAGAGTTTGCACGGCTCGGCCATCTGAACGAAGAGGCCGACACCGATGCCCTGCCCCTGACAGCCGATTTTGCCCCTCTGCCGGATGGCTCTCTGGCGCTGGTGCGCTGGCCCCGGCTGGCACAGCCCGCTGTGGTACCCGACACTGTAGAAGGCCGCACTGTCACCGCCATTGCCGCTACCGCCTTTGCTGCCAGCCATCTGGATGAGGGCTGCTTTGCGCAGTTCGGGCAATCGCCTATCAGTTTCAGCATATTTTGTATGCGAATGGGCCGCGCAGTCACCACCGAAACGCTGGACGAAGGCGGGCCGACTTCCGTCACACTGCCGGACAGCATCACTCACATTGGTCCCTACGCGTTCTACCACTGCACAAATCTGACTTCCATCACCCTGCCGGATGCCATTTCCGCCCTGCCTGCCGGTGTATTCGGTGACTGCAGCCGCCTTACCAGCGTCCATCTGCCGGAGCAGCTGCAGGCTCTGGGCTATCTGCCCCGCCCCACAGATCAGGTCATGCCGGATGTGGGCACGTTTGCCGGGTGTCATGCTCTGAAACAGCTGACGCTGCCTCCACAGCTTAAAATGCTGGGCGCTCACAGCTTCAACAGTTCCGGTCTGGCGACCCTGACCGCCCGGGATGCAGGGTGTGAAAATTGGAGTCGTACTGTCACTGTGGCTGTGTCTGCATTTGACCACACTGCCGCACTGCTCTGGCTGGAAAAGGCCGATGTTTCCGGCCATGTGGTGGCGCGGCTGGGTCTACCCGTGGCCCGGGATAAAATTCTGGCAGGCGATGCCAAATTCGGAGCCATCCTGCGGGTACCGGTGCTGTTCTTCACCCAGCCGATGCCTTACTTTGACCAACTGGCCCGGGACGCGTTCCGGCTGGATTTCTCGGCTCGTATGGCGCTGGCTCGGCTGGAAGCCTCTGCAGGACTGTCTCTAGCTGACCGTCAGTGGTACTGCTCCGTTTTGGTGCAGTATTTTGACCATGCCGCGCAGTTCATGCCCTGCCCGCCTCAACAGGCTTACGCAGAGCTGTTCCGCTTCCTCTGCCGCACAGACCTGCTCACCGCATCTGATGTCAGCACTCTGCTTCGGATGGCCGGAGCACTCGCCCTTCCTGCCGAACTCATCAGCGAGATGATGGAGGTGCGTACCCGTCGGTTTGAAACAGTCACCGGCTTTGAGGATCTGGAGTTAGATTGATCAGAACAACAGACATTGCGTAGAAAGATGCTCAGTTCGTACAGGCTGTTGCAAAACAGCGCCAACGGAAGCAGAAAGCCGTTCACCGCGCAGATTTTCCAGCGTGGCGAACGGCTTTTTTGCTGCCCCTATATTTACAGGTAGGAGGAATCGAAGAAGTCTTTTAAATGCTGATACGGGCGCTTCTCTGTTTTACACATCTTTTGCCGAAGCCGAAGCTGAATACTTCCAGCCCTGCAATGCTTTGGCACACCTGAATTCATCGGCTAACAGCAATAAGTTTGAATTAGTTCCTTGCATGAGAACTGCCGACCGTTTGCGTCCTATTTATCAAACAGGTACAGCAGGTATCCGTAGCCCTCGGTCTCCATTTTTTCATAGGGGACGAAGCGCAGGGCCGCGCTGTTGATGCAGTAGCGCACGCCGGTGACGACATCCACATAGATGCCCTTTTCAAACTTGTCCCAGAACTCGCCTGTGAAGGCGCGCTCCGTACCGCTCTCCTGCGTGACGCGGTACTGCTCCGCCGTCAGCTTGTCCCGGATGAATTCCGCCGCAGGCTTCTGAGGACTCACTCCGACCCTTCGAGCGCCATGGGCATTGCAGCGGCGCACAGCAGGCGCTTTTTTAAATCTCGGGTCAGCCCACATCGGCGGCGAGCGCCTGCTCGATGAGCTTTTGCAGCGTCTCCGCCTGCTTCTTTTCTGTGATGGCTCCTACGATGGGTTCACCCACGATATTGCCGCTGCGGTCGACCACATAGGTGGTGGGATAAGCAAAGATGTTGGTAGTAAACTTTCCCGCCTCACCATCTGAGTCAAAATACACATTCTGATAGGTGGCGCCCTTCTTGGCCAGCACATCCTTCGCCTCGGAAATCGCTGCCTCGTCGCCGTCCAGCGTGAAGGTGTTGACACCGATGAGGGAGCCGCCCTTCTCCGCAAGTTCCTTATTCAGTGCGTCCAGCTCGGCAAGCTCTCCCACGCAGGGATTGCAGGTGGTGAACCAGAAATTCACTACGGTGACGGTGTTGCCGGAGAACAGCTCGTCGCTCTTCACCGTGTTGCCATCCAGGTCTTTCCCCTCAAAGGCGGGGAACTTCTGCATACTGCCGTCGTCGGGAGGGGTGCTCGTGTCGCTGCCCGCTGGCATACTCATATCGCCGTCCATGGATTTCTGCATGATCTCGGGATACTTCTCTTCCAACTCGGTCAGCTTGTTTTCAATATCGCTGATCTCCGTGGCCGACTCCTTCAGCCACGCATACTCCTTGTCGGTGAACTGCTCTTTAGCGGCCTCGACGGTATCCAGCAGGAAGTCGCCGTAGTTTTTGCCGTCCTCCTGCATGGTCATGCCCTTATCGGCCGCCATGAACACCTTCTCCCAGAGTTCGGCATTTTCCGACAGGAGCGCGTTTTCCCGCTCCAGCAGCTCCTTGTGCAGAGCGAGCGCCTCCTCGGCGGTTTTCGGCTCGCCGGTCATGGCGGAGCTGTCTCCGCTCATATCCGCCTGCTTGTCGTTGCCCTTTGCGCCGCAGGCTGCAAGGGAGAGCAGCATCATCGCGCACAGCATCAGAGCCAGTATCTTCTTTGCGTTCATATTCGTTTCTCCTTAAGCTTTGTTGTTTTCTCGCAGTGTCGCTGCGTTTTCTTTCTCTTTTCCATCGCCGAAGCCGTAGCGGAAGCACACGGCGTTCGTCGGACAGGCACGGATACACATCCCGCAGCGGATGCACTCGGTATGGTTGGGCGTTTTCGTCACATCCACGTCCATCTTGCAGGCTCTGGCGCATTTCCCACAGGAGACGCACTTACTCTTGTCCACCTTCATCTGGAAAAGGGACACCCGGTTGAACAGGGCGTAGAACGCGCCCAGCGGGCATAGCCACTTGCAGAAGGGACGGTAGAACAGTACGCTCAGCACGATCACCGACAGCAGGATGCTGAACTTCCATGTAAACAGCTTGCCCAGCGCCGCCCGGATGCCGGAATTGGCAAGGGACAGCGGGATGGCTCCCTCCAGCACGCCTTGGGGGCAGAGGTATTTGCAGAAGAACGGGTCTCCCATGCCTACATCGTTCACCAGGAACGCCGGCAGCAGGAAAACCATCACCAGCAGTACGGCGTACTTGAGATAGGTCAGTGGCTTGAGCTTCTTTGTGGAGAGCTTCTTTGTCGGGATCTTATGCAGCAGCTCCTGAAACCAGCCGAAGGGACAGAGGAAGCCGCAGATAAAGCGCCCCAGCAGCACGCCCAGCAGAATGAGAAAGCCTGTGATATAATAGGAGAAGCTGAACTTGGACGAGCCCACCACTGCCTGAAACGCCCCGATGGGGCAGGCTCCGGAGGCCGCCGGACAGGAGTAGCAGTTCAGCCCCGGCACGCAGACGGTTTTCCCAGCGCCCTGATACAGTCCGCCCTTGAGGAAGTTCGGCAGGTGCAGGTTGGTCAGCAGCGTCGCCCCCGCCTGAATCCAGCCCCGGAAGCGGGACAGGGTATGTGAAACGCCTGAAAACTTTTTACCCAATGCCCACACACTCCAGACATAATTTGATTGCTTTGCTCAGCACCGTCGCCGCCTCGCCCCGCCAGACACCGAAGCACAGCATGGCGGCTCCGGCCATCAGCAGCGCGATCTGCGCCGCGGCCTTTTTCCCGCAGCTCATTTTTCATCACCCTTTCCGATTTTCTGCCCCCATCATAGCGCGGGAGAGTTAAAGTCTCTGTTAAGAACGAAAACTTAATGCAAACCTTATCTATTCTTGCTATAATGAGAGCAACATAAAAAACGGAGAAATAAAAAGGAGGACTCTCATGCACCTTTTAGTAATTGAAGACGAACGCGCCCTGTGCGAGACGATCGTCCGCAGCCTGCGGCGGCTGGCCTACAGCGTGGACTACTGCTACGACGGGG
>ENA-OUPA01000231-OUPA01000231.1-human-gut-metagenome-genome-assembly--contig:-NODE-231-length-42640-cov-25.173_pt1 | contig 42640 bp, 36 predicted proteins | sample MGYA00237939_ERZ548770 | MGnify/ENA primary metagenome ERZ548770 (study PRJEB26490, sample SAMN05356877) | human gut metagenome | biome: terrestrial biome; feature: human-associated habitat; material...
GGGGTGCCCAGGCAGCGGGACGCGAGGTTATACTCGCGGTCACGGAACATGAACACCATGTTGCGGACACGGCGTGCCATAGAAAGCCAGTTGATGGCGATCATGGAGATGGCCATGATCCAGAAGCTCTGGCCCACCATCAGGGCGATCAGGGTCATATAGATGATATAGGGCACGTTGTCGATCAGGTTGTACAGCTCCGTGAAGAAGCGGTCCAGACTGCGCACATAGCCCCAGATCAGGCCGAAGATCACGCCCACGATGCTCTCGCCCACGGCGACCACCAGAGCCAGACGGATGGAAACCTGGGTGGCATACCACACCTGGCACCAGTAGTCACGGCCCAGGTTGTCGGTACCGAACCAGTACTCACTGTTGGGCTTGATGAAAGCCTTGCTGGAATCAGAGATCAGGCTGGTGTAGTGATACTTGCCGATGCTCAGCGCAACGAAGGAGAACACCGTCAGCGCCAGGAACAGGATCAGGCAGAAGACAGCCACCTTCTGCTTGAGGAAGTTCTGGATGACAGAACCCCAATAGGAATAGTTGGAGTAGCCGATGCGTTCAGCTTCTTCCGGGGAATAATCCACAAAGTAGAACAGCTCGTCCTGCTTCTTGCCTTCAAAATCAGATGCCTTAGCCATCAGCGTGCTTCCTCCTTTCCGGTCAGGGTGATACGGGGGTCAACCACCATCATCAGCACATCGCCCAGGAACACGCCCACGATGCCCAGCACAGCGTAGAGGATGACCAGCGTCTGCACAACGTTCAGGTCATAGCGCTGGATGGCATCCGTCAGCAGGGGGCCCATGCCGGGAACGGAGAAGAACCGTTCCATCAGCAGGGAGCCGCCCACCGTCAGCAGGATGGACTGGGGGATATACTGCACCATGGGAACCATGGCGTTGCGCAGAACATGCTTAAACATGATCTCGCGGGAGCTCAGGCCCTTGACACGGGCCAGCTTGATATAGTCGCGGGTCAGCTCATCCACCATGTAGCGGCGGGTCCACAGGGCATAGCCTGCAATGGATGCCAGTGAAAGGCAGGTGATGGGCAGCACGCTGGAAGCACTCACATTGCGGGTGGAATACAGCGTGGGGAATCCCAGGTACTTGGAACCAAAGACCAGCACCAGAGAATACGACACCAGCGACGGGACCGCGTTGACGAACACGGTGTAGGCCGTACCGATCCAGTCGAATACCTTGTCCTTGAATGCCGCCTGCAGGATACCCATCAGCACACCGACCACCAGAGAGATGGCGGACGCCGTGAGGCCCAGACGCATGGAGACACCAAACTTTTTACCAATGACCTTGACCACCGTGGCACCGTTCTGGATGCGGCGGGAAGTGCCGAAATCCAGATGCAGCAGGTTGTTATAGAACTTGACCAGCTGGGTGGGGATGGGATCAGTCAGGCCAGCTGCTTCCAGAGCGGCGGTCTTCTGCTGATCGGTAAACTTCATGAGCTGTTCCTCAGTGAAGTAGTAGTCCGTCGGCAGGCAGCGCATCATCAGGAAAACTGCTGTTGCGATCAGAAAGATTGTGACAAGCGACTGGAGCAGCCGCTTAACCGTGTATTTTAACATGTTATCGAACCCTTAACTTTTATTTCTACCCTTTCGGGCGGGGAAACGGGGAACTTAAGCCTTGGTAGCTGCGTCGAATGCAGCGGCGAACTCCTCGTACTGCTCGGTGGTGTAAGCCTCTTCGCTGGTCTCCCAGTTCACAGCCTTGTAGTTGCACGGACCATACATAGCGTTGATCTTGCTGTACTCGTTGGCGTGGGTCAGAGTCCATGCCACCTCGAAGTAGCAGGGGCAGGCCAGAACGTTGTTCAGCATGCTGGCCTCAGCCTTTGCGAAGGCAGCGTAGCGGGCATCGGTATCATCAACGATGGCCTTTGCAGTGTTGACCAGATCGGTGAACTCCTCGTAGCAGGCCACCAGATCCTTCTGCCAGTCAGCGGGGCCGGCCTCAACGATCTTGGCGATGTTGGAGTAGTACCAGCTGTAGTAAGCGTTGTCGTCGTGCAGGATCTCCTGACCAACGAAGTTGACGGGATCGCCGTAGTCAGCGCCCCAGCCGTTGATGACGAAGCTCTGCAGCTGAGGATTACGGACTTCCTGGGTGATGGAGGAGACGTAGGTCTTGATGTCCAGCACGATGAAGTCATCGCCGAAGCTGTCGGTGAAGCACTGCTTCAGCACGGTTGCGTTGTCCAGAGCGGAGGTGGAACCGGCGATGATGTAGTAAGCAGCGTGGACGGGGAAGGTGACACCGATGGCGCTCAGCTCGTCCATAGCCTGCTTCTTCAGGTCAGCGATGTCGCCGTTGTTGGCACGCAGGCGGATCATGGTCTTGCCGTCGTAAGCCTCGCCGTCGAAACCCATCTCCTTGGCAACCAGGGTGGAGTACTCCTGGCCCTGGGTGTTGTAGCAGACACCGGGCATGGTGTAGCAGTCGTTCTCGCACTTCAGGGGGTTGATCTTGTTGGTACGTGCATACCAGTTGGTCAGCTCCAGGCCCTTGTAGAAGCACTGACGGAAGGCGGTGTTGGCGATGGCCTTGTTCCAGTTGTCATCGGGGGTGCCGTCCTCGTTGTTCTTCTGATAGTTGAAGTGCATCTGGTAGCTGTACTTCTTGGGACGCTTCTCACACAGCTGAGCATTGTACTCGCTGTTGGGATCGGCCTGGATGGTGGTCAGGGTGCTCTCGCCCACATCCATCTCATCCAGCTCACGGTTCTGGTACAGCTGGAAGGTGACGGTGGCGTCGCTGATCATGGTGACGGTGAAGCGATCGAAGCGGGACACCTCGTCAGCTGCATAGTAGTTGGGGTTGGGGATGTAGCTCTTGGTGTTCTGGCTGATGAACTCCTCCACCACATAGGGACCATTGTACCACATGTTGGTGTAATCGCATGCACGGAAGCCCTCAACGCCCAGCTCGTTGATCAGATCCTCAGAGACGGGGTAGAAGCTGGTGTAGGCAGCAACGGTATCGAAGTAGGGGCAGGGATCCTTGCAGGTGAAGACCAGGGTGTAATCATCCGGAGCCTCAACGCCCACGCCTGCATCCAGCATATCCTGGTAGGTCAGGTCGGCAGCGGCATCGCCCATATCGCTGGTCTTCTGATAGTAATCAGCAGCACCGGTCAGGGTCTCGTTGGGCATGGAGGTGTTGTTGGCCTGGTTCTTGGCTGCGTTCAGCACCCACTCCAGACCCACGAGGAAGTCCTTGCTGGTCAGGTGAGCCTTGACCTCGCCGTTCACATCCACCCAGTCCACATCGTCGCGGAGGTTGAAGGTCCAAACAGAAGAGTCCTCATTGTGGCTCCACTCCTTGGCCACGGAAGGCACGGCCTTGCCGTAGCAGTCAAAGCTCAGCAGGCCTTCCCACAGGTTGGTGGTGACATTCATGTCGGAAGCCATCTGGCTGTACAGCATGTTCCAGCTCTCCAGCTCACGGTTGGTCATCTCCCAGGAGATGAACTCCTTCAGCGGGGTAGCGCCGGTGGTGTTGGGAGCGCTGGTAGCACCAGAGGAAGCAGCGGTGGAGCTGCTGCCAGAGTTGCCGCCGCAGGCGGCCAGAATGCCGGCGGCACCAACGACACCGGAAGCCTTCAGAAAGCTGCGGCGGCTGATTGCATGAGACTCGTAGTTGTTGTTCATTGTGTTTTCCTCCCTATAATAATTCCGTGCTTCAGTGCATGGTGCAGGGCGGGATGTCCTGCTGTTTTCCCACTATTCTGCGGAGGTTTTTTGAATCCTGTATTGCCAGGGAATACAAAAGAGCGCAGAAACAGACCCCTCTGTCTGCACCTGTGCTCCTCCCGCAAAACCTTAACACGTCATATATTGTATCATTGAAATAAAAAGATGTCAATGGAACACACACAGCTTTTTCTTCAAAAAGCAAAGTCTGCCGCGCAAAAACGATGAAATATATTTGCTTTTACATGGTAAAGCGTGCAGGAAATTTAACAGACAATGCTGCGGACAAAACAACCGGAATTGTTCTTGTCAAAAAGACACTGTATTTCCGCTTTATATTCTAAAAGAGCAGGCGCTCCACGCTTTGCGAAGAGCTCCTGCTTTTGGAAAACCGAATTATTAAAACAAGTCACCGGGCCAGCGTGCTCTGGATCTTTGCAAAATCCTCCAGCGTCAGGGCCTCAGGACGGATGCGGGCATCGAAACCGGCGGCTTCAATGGCAGCGGTCACGGCATCCTTGGGCATCCCCAGGCCGCTGGCAATGGCATTGGCGGCAGTCTTGCGCCGCTGGCCAAAGGCCGCGCGGACAAGGGCAAAGTAGCCCTCCTCGTCCTCCACCTGCACGGCGGGGGTGGGGCGGATCTCCATCCGCACCACAGCGCTGGTCACCTTGGGGGCCGGGTAAAAGCTGCCCGGGGCGGCGGTGAACATCATCTTAGAGGTCGCGTAATAGCTCACCGCACAGCTGATGGCGCTGGAGGCCCGGGTGCCCGGGACGGCGGCCAGACGATCGGCAGCTTCCTTCTGCACCATCACAGTCAGGCTCTCGATGGGCAGGCGGTCACCCAGCAGCTTCATCACAATGGGGCTTGTGATATAGTAGGGCAGGTTGGCGCAGACCGCCACCGGCATCCCGGGGAACTCCTGCGCGATCAGGGCTTTCAGGTCCACCTTGAGCACATCCTGCAATACCAGCTTGAAGTTGTCCACACCGGCCATGGTCTCGGCCAGCAGGGGCGGCAGGCGCTCATCCACCTCGATGGAGACCACCTTTGCCGCCCGCTTTGCCAGCTCCCGGGTCAGCACGCCGATGCCGGGGCCGATCTCGAGCACGCCGTAGCGCTTGTCCACGCCGCTGGCATCCACGATCTTGGGGGGCAGGCCGGGGTTGACGATAAAGTTCTGGCCAAAGCCCTTGGAAAGGGCAAAATCATATTTTTCGCACAGGGCGCGCACATAAGACAGGTCGGTCAGTTCGGGCATGGCTCTATCCTTTCTTTTCCAAAATAACCCTCTCCGTCTCGCTTCGCTCGCCAGCTCCCCCAAAGGGGGAGCTTTTGACAAAACCGCAAACTTTGCATGAATTGCCAAGACCTCGCCCTTCGGGAGAGGTGGCAGCGCGTCAGCGCTGACGGAGAGGGTTGTTCTCTTATTCTTGACTACTGGATGCAGTGTTCTCCCCTGCTGCTTCACTTTCGGCGGGCGCGGTCTCTGCCGGAGTGCTCTCGGCAGATGCAGCCTCAGCGTCCCCTTCCGCTACGCTCTCGGCGGCGGCGCTGTCGGCAGCTTCACTGGAAGCCGCTTCGTTGACACCGCTCACGGTGGTGGTACCGCTCATCTGCTGGGCAGTGCTCACGGCACGCTGGATCTGGGGATCGTTCTCCACAGTGTAATCATAGTATGCAGTCTGCTCGTCTGCAGTCAGGGGGCGCTCCACATCCACGGTCAGGCCGGTGCCGTCAAAGCAGCTGCCATCGCCGCAGACCAGCTTTGCCACGGTGACCACCACGGCACTGCCATCGGACAGGCGCTGGGGGCTGCTCTGGATGGTGCCCTTGCCCTGCGTGGTGGTGCCCACCAGACGGGCACCATTCAGGGTGCGCAGGCTGCTGGCAAAGAGCTCCGCAGCGCTGGCGGTGCTGCCGTTGACCAAGCAGACAACGGGCAGGTCGATCCGGGATTCGCTGGTGCTGGTGCCCAGCAGGGTCTGGGTGCCGTTCTTGTCCTCAGCAAAGGCCAGCGTGCCCTCCGGGGCGATCAGGTCGATGCACTGGATGGCATCGTCCAGCAGGCCGCCGCCGTTATCACGCAGATCAAACACCAGACTGCCTGCGCCGCTGGCGCTCAGGCTGCGGATGGCGTAATCCAGCTCACTGGGGGTGGTGGAATCAAACTGGCGGATCCGGATGTAGCCCACATTGCCCTGCACCATCTGGTAATCCACGGTGGTGGAGCTGTAGCCGGAGTGGGTCAGGTCAGCGGTATGCTCGGCGGCCTCGCTGTCCAGCCAGGTCACATTGACGGTGGTGCCGCTCTCGCCGCGCAGGCGGGTCTGGATGGCATCCACGCTGCTCATGCTCTTGACATCGGTGCCGTCCACGGCGGTGATGTAGTTGCCGACCTGAATGCCGGCCTCCTTGGCGGGGGATTCATCATAGACTTTGATGACCTTGGCATAGCCGGACTGATCCACAGCCAGCTCCACGCCGATGCCGATCAGGGTGCCGTTCTGGGTATTCATCAGCTCCGTATAGGCGGTGGCGCTGAAATAGCGGGCGTACTTGTCGCCGGTGCCCAGCAGGTAGCCAGCCGTCAGGCGGTCGTAGAGGGTGGTCTCGTCGATGGGATAGTAATCGTTGCTGCGGACATAGCGGTCCACCTCAGCGATCTTGTTGTACATGCTTTCCTTTTCCTTCACGCTGGAAACGGTGCTGTCAAACAGGCGCATCGCCACCAGCATGGTGATGGAAAAGGTAACGGTCATGGCCAGGATGACGATGCTGACCGCCATGCCGACCGATATCTTACGGTTCATCTTTTTCCCTCCTCTGTCAGACCAGCAGCATCATAACCACGCTGCCCAGCACGGAAAGTGCAAAGATCCCTGCCAGGATCAGACAGCCCACACGCAGGATGCGCTTGCGTTTTTCTTCCTTCATAAGCCCTGACGGCCTCCTTTGATACAATGCAGATTATTTCATGGGGATATAACCACGGGGGTTGACGGCATTGGCCTTGGAGCCGCCCTTCCAGACCTCCAGATGGAGGTGGTTGCCGGTAGAGTTGCCCGTGCTGCCCACATAGCCGATGATCTCGCCCTGCTGGACATACTTGCCCGCCGAGGTGGCGACCGACCGCATGTGGCCGTACAGGGTGCTGTACTGGTTGCCATCGGACATTTTGCCGTGGTAGATGATGACATAGTTGCCGTAGCCGCCGCTGGACCAGCCCGCCACCTGCACATAGCCGCTGGCGGCTGCATAGATGGGCGTGCCGCCCGGGGCGGCAAAGTCGGTACCGGCGTGGAGCTTGTTGACCCCCGTAACGGGGTTCTTGCGCCAGCCGTACTCACTGGAAATACGGCTATAGCTCTTGAGCGGGCAGATGAAGCCGGTAAAGCTCAGGGTGGGCTTGGAGGCAGCGGCCGCAGCGATCATCTTCTGGATCTGCTTCTTGACCGCCTCATAGTTCATCTCGTCCGATTCAATGGCGGCCTGTGCGTCCTTCTGGGCCTGCTGTGCCTCGGCAGCGCTCATCTGGGCGGCGGCCACACTGGAGTTGAGCTCGTTCTGCTTGGCACGCATCTGGCTGTTCTGGGCATCCAGATCTGCCTTTTTGCTTTGCAGCTCGCTGCGCTGGGATTCCAGCGTCAGCTTATCGCTTTCCAGTGCTTCCTTGGCGTTCCTCATGTTGTCCAGGATCTCGGTGTCCTTGATGGAGATGTCCTGCATGACCTCGTTGAAGGTCAGCAGCTCATACAGGTCGTTCACCGCGGACAGCATGGCAACGCTGCCGCCGTCCCGCAGCTCCTGCATGGCGGCCATGTGCTGCTTGAAATCCCCCCACTGGTCGGCGATCTCCGCTTCTTTTTCGGTGATCTGCTGCTCCTTGGCGGCGATCTCCTGTTCCTTCAGGCCGATGCTGTTCTGCACCTCGGCGATCTGGCCCTTCAGCACGCTGATCTGGCTCTGGACCACCGTGACCTTTTCCTTCAGCTCCGATTCCAGCGCCTTGGCGGCCTGCTCCTTCTTTTTTGCATTGGACAGTTCCTTTTTGTGCTGTACAATGGACTGGGAGAGCTTATCCAGCTTGTTCTGCAGGCTGGACATGCTGGTAGCCGCCGTGGCCGGGTAGACCGAAACGCTCAGCAGCAGGCAGGCCGCTGCCAGAAACAGGCTGGCGGCGCGCATGGCCCGGCTGTGCCCGGGGGCGGGTTTTGCGTGGGTGGGGGTATACATGAGGTGCAGGCGGAAGCCCGCAGAGTGTTTTGCTTGTTTCACAGAGAAGGCTCCTTTCGCTTACACATTCAGATGTTTGCGGATGGAGAACATGCTGCCCAGCGCACCCACCAGCGCACCACCGGCCAGACTGTACGTCAGGATGGTGGGCCAGACGGCATCCACAGGCACCATGGCGGTGCCCATGAGCAGCTGCCACAACCCGCCCAGCGTGCTGGAGGCCTGCACGATGTAGGCATAGCCGAAGATACCGGCTACCGAGGTGATGGCACCGGAGATCAGGCCCATGGTCAGGCCCTCCACAAAAAAGGGCAGGGTGACAAGGTGGTTGGTCGCGCCCACATACTTCATGATCTCGATCTCACGGCGGCGGGCAAAAACGCTCAGGCGGATGGTGCTGCCCACCGTGATGATGCTGACCGCCATCAACACCAGGATCACGATCTGGCCCACCTTGGTCACGGCCTGCTGGACCTCCACAAAGGTCTGGGTCATCTCAATGGGGGCGGTAACGCTGTACACGCCCGGAATGCTCTGGAAGTTCTGGCTCATGGCCTGCATCTGGCTCAGGTCTGCCAGAGAGACACGGTAGTTGGCCTTGAAGGGGTTATCATTCTCAAATTCGTCCAGCAGGACGGCGTAATCCGCCATGTACCCACGGTACTGGTTGAGCACGTCCTCCTTGGACATGTACTGCACCCGGCTCACGCCCGGGGTGGCAGTGATGCGCTCCCCTACCGACTGGATGGTGGCATCGTCGGCTTCGGGGTCCACATAGACCACCATTTCGTTCTGCTGGCCCAGATAGTTCACCATGCTGTCCACATTGACTTCCGCCAGCGTGGCAAAGGTGTTCAGGGTCATACAGACGCTCAGGGAGGCGATGCAGGCAATGGTCATGGCCCAGTGCTTGCCCAGGTTGCGCACGCCGCGCACCACAAGGAAACCGAACGTAGAAGGCTTCATCATACCAGCGACACCTCCATTTCCAGTTCCTTCGGGTCTACGGGCGGGTGGGGGATCATGGAGCCCGTGGGCACATCCGAGATGATGTGTCCGCCGGACAGGGTGACCACGCGGCGGTCAAAGTGACGGACCAGCTCGTGCTCATGGGTGACCACCAGCACAGTGATGCCCATCTCGCTGACACGCTCCAGCAGCTCCATCATCTCAAGGCTCAGCTCTGGGTCGATGTTGCCGGTGGGCTCGTCCGCAATCACCAGCTTGGGGGCGTGGGCCAGGGCGCGGGCCACAGCCACACGCTGCTGCTCACCGCCGGAGAGCAGGTCGGGGTAGACCTTTGCCTTGTCCTCCAGGTGGACAAGCTCCAGCATGTAATTCACGCGCTCCTTGATCTGCTTGTGCCCGATGTTGGTAACATGCATGGCAAAGGCAATGTTCTCGTAAACGGTCATGGTGGGGATGAGCCGGAAATCCTGAAAGATGATGCCCATCTGACGGCGCAGGTAGGGGATCTTGCGGCGGCGCAGGCGGGCAACATCCTGCCCGTTCACCAGCACGCGGCCCTCGGTGGGGGTCTCCTCGCGCAGGATCAGCTTGAGCAGGGTGGATTTGCCCGCGCCCGAGTGACCCAGCAGAAAAACAAACTCGCCGTCATCCACATGGAAGTTGACATCCTCCAGGGCAGGCTTTGCGTTGTGCTTGTACTGCTTTGAAACGTGTTCAAAATCTATCATGCATTTTTCGCTCCCAATAATTTTCTCCAAACCAAAAAGAACCGGCCAGCATCGGTTTCGAGCGGCCGGTTCTGCGCCGACGGCTTTGCGCCGCAAGCGTTTGCTTAATATTTGGCCGGGTTGTTGGACAGGTACTTCTTGACCATCAACGCCACCTTAAAGACGATGGCATCGTCGAACTCACGCAGATCCAGACCGGTCAGTTTTTTGATCTTTTCCAGACGATACACCAGCGTGTTGCGGTGGACAAACAGGCCGCGGCTGGTCTCAGACACATTCAGGTTGTTCTCGAAGAAGCGCTGGATGGTGAACAGGGTCTCCTGATCCAGGCTCTCGATGCTGCCCTGCTTGAACACCTCACGCAGGAACATCTCGCAGACAGTGGTGGGCAGCTGGTAGATCAGGCGGGCAATGCCAAGGTTGTCGTAGCGGATGATCTGCTTCTCGGTGTCGAACACCTTGCTGACCTCCATGGCGATCTGTGCTTCCTTGAAGGAGGTAGCCAGATCCTTCACGTTGGAGATGGGGGTGCCGATGCCGACCACAGCCTTGATGTAATGCTCGCCGGACAGGGTGTCCACGATGCTGGCAGCCAGCTTCTCCATATCGGTGCGGTCGATGCCCTTGCGGATCTCCTTGACCAGCACGGTGTCGGTCTCGCTGATATTGAACACAAAGTCCTTCTGCTTGTCCGGGAACAGGCTGCTGACCACATCGTAGGCGGAGATGTCGCCGCCGGAGGTCACGCGCACAATGAACACCACGCGGGAAACATCGGTGGCAAAGTGCAGCTCACGGGCCTTGGCGTAGATATCGCCGGGCAGGATGTTGTCCAGCACCACGTTCTTGATGAAGTTGGCTTTGTCGAACTTTTCATCGTGGTACTGCTTGATGCTCTGCAGGCTGATGGAGAGCAGGGCCGCAAACTGGCCCGCAGTCTCGTCCGCGCCTTCCACAAACACGGCATAGTCGTTATGCTTTGCGCTGGAGAACTGCTGATAGGTGTAGCCATCCCGCACAAAGCGGTCACCGGCCGTCAGGCGCTCTGCCATAAAGCCCTCGCGCACCTCTCCGATCAGGTTCAGCTCCGAGCAGGAGATCACAGCGCCGGTCTCATCCACCACACCGACCACACGATCGATGGCATCTTTCATCTGGTAGATCACGCTCTGGAATACTCTATTGGCCATAAATGGATACCCCTTTTCCTCTTTTGTGCAAGCCGCAGGGGCGAGATTGTCGTTTTTAACAATTTCGCCGCTTTACATTATCTATTTTACACAAAAGAATTTACTTTTGCAACATATTTCACCAAAATATTTTTGACTTTCTTGGTGAAATTATCTTTCAGGGGTATTTTCAGGCCCAAAAAGCACTGTTTTGCGTGGTTCTTGTGAATATTTTACCGGCAAAATGTGATGTTTTTTTGAAAATCAGGTGAAAAGCAGTCAGGCTCCGGTGGTAATTGCTGTCACTTCCTCCGCAGAAAGCTCCCGCCACTGCCCCGGTGCAAGGGCCGGGTCCAGCGCAAGCCCGCCGATGGCATCCCGATGCAGGGCGTTCACGCCCGCGCCGTACACACCGAACATCCGCTTGATCTGGTGGTACACCCCCTGCCTGAGCCTGACTTTCACGGTCAGGCCGTCCGGGGTCAGGGCTTCCACCTCTGCCGGGGAGAGGGCGGTGCCATCCGCCAGCGTCACGCCCTCGGCAAAGCCCCTGCGCATCTCCTCGGTCAGCGGTGTGTCAATGACCACCGTGTAGGTCTTGGAGACATGGCGCTTCGGGGCAAGGATCTCGTGGGCGAAGCCGCCGTCATCCGTCAGCAGAACAAAGCCGGTGCTGGTCTTGTCCAGCCGGCCGGCCGGGAACAGTTCCCGCCGGGGGTAGGCATCCCCGATCAGATCCACCACGGTGGTATCCCGCTTGTCGGCGGAAGCGCTCACCACGCCCTCGGGCTTGTTGAGCATCAGGTAGACGAACTGCTGGTAAGCAAGCGGTGCACCGTCCACCGCCACGCTGTCCCCTTCCCTGAGCTGGGTATCCCCCTTTTTGCACACCGCGCCGTTCACCGTCACCCGTCCCCTGCTCAGCAGGGTCTTTGCCTCGCTCCGGGTACACTGGGCCGTCTCGGCCAGATATTTGTCTAGTCGCATAGGTTCTCCTTTTCCGGTTATAGCAAAGCTGCGCCCTGCCCAAAGGCGGAGCGCAGCGATAGATTTTGCAGTTCAGTGGACCGGGAATTTCTCCGAGGACCGTCCGCTGGGGTGGGACCCTGCTGCCGCAGGCAGTAGGGCGGGCGATGGAATGGCCCGAGCCGTGTCCGAGGAGAAAGCTACCGGGCCACACCCTTAAACGCTCAGAGAAGCGTGCTGTTCCACAGCATCGGGGTTGGCATCAAAGATGGGCTGGAGCACATTTGCAATGAACTCCTCCACCTGCTGGGGTGCACGGCCCACAAAGTTTTCGGGCACCAGACCGGCCACGATCTCCTCCTTGGTCAGGCCAAAGGCGGGGTCAGCGGCAACGCGGTCCACCATATCGTTGGGCAGGCCCTCTTCCTTGACCTGCTTGCCAGCGGCAATGGCGTGCTGGCGCAGGCGCTCGTGGAGCTCCTGACGGTTGCCGCCCTTTTCCACAGCCTGCATCATAATGTTCTCGCTGGCCATGAAGGGCAGCTCTGCCATCAGGCGGCTGCGCACCACCTTGGGATAGACCACGATGCCGTCGGTGACATTGAGCATGATGTTCAGGATGGCATCGGCAGCCAGGAAGCCCTCGGCCATGGCAACGCGCTTGTTGGCGCTGTCGTCCAGAGTGCGCTCAAACCACTGGGTGCCGGTGGTGAAGCTGGGGTTCAGCACATCCACCATCAGGTAGCGGCTCAGGGCGCAGATGCGCTCACACCGCATGGGGTTGCGCTTGTAAGGCATGGCGGAGGAACCGATCTGGTTCTTCTCAAAAGGTTCTTCCATCTCCTTGAAGTTGGCCAGCAGGCGCAGGTCGGTGGCAAACTTCATGCAGCTCTGGGCAATGCCTGCCAGAGCGTTCAGGATAAAGGCATCCACCTTGCGGCTGTAGGTCTGGCCGGACACGGGGATCACGGCATCCGGGGCAAAGCCCATCTCCTTGGCAATGGAAGCATCCACAGCGCGGATCTTGTCTGCATCGCCCTTGAACAGCTCCATAAAGGAAGCCTGGGTGCCGGTGGTGCCCTTGACACCGCGCAGCTGCAGGGTGGCAAGGCGGTGGTCGATCTCGGCAAGATCCATCACCAGCTCGTTGGCCCACAGGGTGGCACGCTTGCCCACGGTGGTGGGCTGTGCAGGCTGGCAGTGGGTATAGGCCATGCAGGGCATGTCCTTGTACTCCTCAGCAAAGCGGGAGAGCTTTGCCAGCACACCGATCAGCTTTTTGCGGATGAGTTCCAAGCCCTGCCGCATCACGATGATATCGGTGTTATCGCCCACATAGCAGCTGGTGGCACCCAGATGGATGATACCTGCTGCCTTGGGGCACTGCTGGCCGTAGGCGTAAACGTGGCTCATCACATCATGGCGCACCAGCTTCTCGCGCGCAATGGCGACCTCGTAGTTGATGTCGTCCACATGGGCTTCCAGCTCGGCCACCATTTCGGGGGTGATATTGGTCAGGCCCTGCTCCATCTCGGCCCGGGCCAGCGCCACCCACAGGCGGCGCCAGGTGCGGAACTTGTTGTCATCCGAGAAGATGTACTGCATCTCATCAGAAGAATAACGGGTAGAGAAGGGGCTGATATAACGATCATGCTGTGACATTGGTTGTTTCCTCCTGAAAGTAACTCCCCCAGCCGCCTTCCGGCGACAGCCCCCTCGAAGAGGGGGCCTTTCAGCCTCCCTCGGAGAGGGAGGTGGCATCGCGTCAGCGATGACGGAAGGAGTTTTTCTCTATTCTACCATCAAACCTTGAAATAGTCTACGCCGCCCTCAAAGATCGGCTGATATTTATCGCCGGTGACATTCTTGTACAGGTACTCGCCGCTGCGCTCCGAGTGGCCCATCTTGCCGAACACGCGGCCGTCCGGGCTGGTGATGCCCTCAATGGCCAGCAGAGAGCCGTTGGGGTTGTAGCGCTGATCCATGGTGGGCTCGCCCTCCAGATCAACATACTGGGTAGCCACCTGACCGTTGGCAATCAGCTGATCCAGCACGTTCTGGGGTGCCACAAAGCGGCCCTCGCCGTGGCTGATGGCGATCTCGTACTCGCTGCCTGCATCGCAGTGGGACAGCCAGGGGCTGCCGGTGGATGCAACACGGGTGCGCACCAGCATGCTCTGGTGGCGGCCAATGGTGTTGAAGGTCAGGGTCGGGTCATAGGCCGTGATGGGGCGGATATCGCCGTAGGGCACCAGACCCAGCTTGATCAGGGCCTGGAAGCCGTTGCAGATGCCCAGCATCAGGCCGTCGCGCTGCTGCAGCAGACGGCGCACTGCCTCGGTGACTGCCGGGCTGCGGAAGAAGGAGGCGATGAACTTGGCGCTGCCGTCCGGCTCGTCGCCGCCGGAGAAGCCGCCGGGCAGCATCACGATCTGGCTCTCGCCAATGGCCTTGACCAGTGCCTCGCAGCTGGCGGTAACGTCCGCCGGGGTCAGGTTGCGGATGACCAGGATCTCAGGGTCGGCACCGGCGCGGGCAAAGGCCTTGGCGGTGTCGTACTCGCAGTTGGTGCCCGGGAACACCGGAATGATGACCTTGGGCTTTGCCACACCGATCTTGGGTGCGGCGGGTGCAGTCAGCTTGCCGTTGATCTTTTCCACGGTGGGGCCTGCCTTGCGGTAGGGGTACACCGGCTCCAGCTTGCCTTCCCAGATCTCCTGCAGCTGGGCCATATCCAGCTTTTCGCCGCAGGCTTCAAAGACGTATTCCTTGGTGGTCTCGCCCAGGATCTCACCGGCGGGCGAATCGGACACCATTTCCAGAACAATGGAGCCGTACATAGGCTGGAACATCTCATGGGTGGTCTTATCCGCACGCATCTTGAAGCCGATGTGGTTGCCAAGGCCCATCTTGAACAGAGCCTCGGCAATGCCGCCGTAGCCCACAGAGCAGGCGGATGCCACCATGCCCTCTTCGATCATGTCCTCCACGATCTTGTAGTTGGCCTTCAGGGAGAAGAAGTTGGGGCAGCCGGTCTCGGGGTCGATGATAGGCCGTACCAGCACCACCGTGCTCTCCGGCTTCTTGAACTCGGTGGACACCACCTTGTTTGCCTTGCCGATGGCGGTTGCAAAGGAGACCAGCGTGGGAGGCACATCCAGCTTTTCAAAGGAGCCGGACATGCTGTCCTTGCCGCCGATGGATGCAATGCCCAGACCCATCTGAGCATCCAGTGCACCCAGCAGAGCGGCCAGCGGCTTGCCCCAGCGCTCCGGGGCGGTGCCCAGACGCTCGAAATATTCCTGGAAGGTGAGGTAAGCATCCTCATAGCGGAAGCCGGAGGCCACCAGCTTGGTAACGCTCTCGATGACAGCCATCTGAGCGCCCTTGTACTGGTCTGCGCTCATCAGGAAGGGGTTGAAGCCCCATGCCATGCCGGAGCAGGTGCTGGTCTCGCCGTCCACCGGCAGCTTTGCCACCATGGCGTTCTGCGGGGTCAGCTGATAGGCACCGCCAAAGGGCATGAGCACGGTGGCGGCACCAATGGTGGAGTCGAACCGCTCAGACAGGCCCTTCTTGCTGCAGATGTTCAAATCGCCCACCATGTTCTTCATCTTCTGGCTGAAGGTCAGGCCCTCCCACTGGGGCTGCCAGACCGTGGCCTTTTCCACATGGACCTTCTGGTGCTTCTCGGCACCGTTGGAGTTCAGGAACTCGCGGCTGATGTTCACGATGGACACACCGTTCCACACCATGTTCAGGCGCTTTTCCTCGGTGACCTTGGCCACGGGGGTAGCCTCGAGGTTCTCTTCATTGGCGATGGCGATGAATTTGTCCACGTCCTCCGGGGCAAGCGCCACAGCCATGCGCTCCTGGCTCTCGCTGATGGCCAGCTCCGTGCCGTCCAGACCATCGTACTTCTTGGTGACCTTGTTCAGGTCGATGAACAGACCGTCGGCCAGCTCGCCGATGGCCACCGACACGCCGCCTGCGCCAAAGTCGTTGCAGCGCTTGATCATCTTGCAGGCGTCCTCCCGGCGGAACAGACGCTGCAGTTTGCGCTCGATGGGGGCATTGCCCTTCTGCACCTCGGCACCGCAGTGCTCCAGGCTGTCCAGCTTGTGGGCCTTGGAGGAACCGGTGGCACCGCCCACGCCGTCGCGGCCGGTGCGGCCGCCCAGCAGCACGATCACATCCCCGGGAGCCGGGCACTCGCGGCGCACATGGGAAGCCGGGGTGGCACCCACCACCGCGCCGATCTCCATGCGCTTTGCCACATAGCCGGGGTGGTAGATCTCATCCACCTGACCGGTAGCCAGACCGATCTGGTTGCCGTAGGAGGAATAACCGGCGGCGGCAGTGGTCACCAGCTTGCGCTGGGGCAGCTTGCCGGGCAAAGTCTCGCTCACGGGCACCAGCGGGTCACCGGCACCGGTCACACGCATGGCCTGATAGACGTAGCTGCGGCCGGACAGCGGGTCACGGATGGCACCGCCGATGCAGGTGGCTGCGCCGCCGAAGGGCTCGATCTCGGTGGGGTGGTTGTGGGTCTCGTTCTTGAACAGGAACAGCCAGTCCTCGTCCTTACCGTTCACATCGCACTTGATCTTGACGGTGCAGGCGTTGATCTCGTCGGACTCGTCCAGATTTTTCAGGATGCCCTGCTTCTTCAGCTCCTTGGCACCGATGGTGGCAAGGTCCATCATGCAGCGGGGCTTGTTCTCGCGGCCCAGATCGGCGCGTATGGCCATGTAGCGGTCAAAGGCCTTCTGCACGATGGCATCGTCGATCTGCACATCGTCCAGAATGGTGCCGAAGGTGGTGTGGCGGCAGTGATCGGACCAGTAGGTGTCGATCATCTTGATCTCGGTGATGGTGGGGTCGCGGTGCTCAGAGCGGAAGTACTCCTGGCAGAACTTGATATCGCCCAGATCCATGGCCAGGCCCTTTTCGTCGATGAACTTCTTCAGGCCCTCTTCGTCCAGCTCGTTGAAGCCCTCCAGCGTGGCCACAGCGGTGGGCACGGGATACTCCATCTTCAGGGTAGCTTTGGTCTCCAGTGAAGCCTCGCGGGCCTCCACCGGGTTGATGACGTACTTCTTGATCTCTGCCACCTGCTCCTCGGTCAGGGAACCCTCCAGCAGGTAGACACGGGCAGAGCGAACCAGCGGGCGCTCGCCCTGGCTGATGAGCTGGATGCACTCGGCGGCAGAATCGGCGCGCTGGTCGAACTGGCCGGGCAGGTACTCCACAGCAAAGGAAATGCCCTCGAATTCAGGCAGCTCCGCATAGGTGTTGTCCACCGGCGGCTCACTGAACACGGTGGTAGCGCACTGGTTGAACAGTGCCTCGTCGATGCCCTCCACGTCATAGCGGTTCAGCAGGCGCAGGCCGCTCAGGGACTGGATGCCCAGCAGGCTCACCAGCTCATTTTTCAGGCCCTGGGCTTCCACATCAAAGCCGGGCTTCTTTTCCACATAAATACGATAGACCATGGGTGAATCCCCCTCTTTTTTTATTGTTCAGCGATTGCTTTCAGCGCTCTCATACCAATATCCGTGCGCTTGTGCAGCTTTTCAAAGCTGATCTTCTCAGCGGCGGCGTATGCCTGCGTGATGGCGGCGGTCAGGCGGGGCGCAGTTGCTGTCACGCCCAGCACGCGGCCGCCGTTGGTGACCAGCGTGCCGTCCTCACGCAGTGCCGTGCCGGAGTGGTAGACTGTGATGTTACTCTCCCCTTCCAGCTGGCCGTTGGTCAGGCCGGAAATGGGCTTGCCCTTTTCATAGGATACCGGGTAGCCGCCGGAGGCCAGAATGACACAGCAGGCCGCGCCCTCGGAGAATTTGACCTCGGTATCGGCCAGCGTGCCCTCGGTGCAGGCCGCCATGATCTTCAGCAGGTCACTCTCCAGCAGAGGCAGCACCACCTGGGTCTCGGGATCGCCGAAGCGGCAGTTGTACTCGATGACCTTGGGGCCGTCCGGGGTGAGCATCAGGCCGAAGTACAGGCAGCCCTTGAAGGGGCAGCCCTCGGCGTTCATGGCATGGATGGTGGGCAGGAAGATCTTCTCCATGCACTCGGCGGCGATCTCCGGGGTGTAGTAGGGGTTCGGGGCAACGGTGCCCATGCCGCCGGTGTTCAGGCCGGTGTCGTGGTCGTTGGCCCGCTTGTGGTCCATGGACGACACCATGGGCTTGACCACCTTGCCGTCGGTAAAGCTCAGCACGCTGACCTCCGGGCCGGTGAGGAACTCTTCCACCACCACATGGTTGCCGGATGCGCCGAACTTCTTGTCCAGCATGATCTCCTTCACGCCGTCGGCGGCCTGCTGCTCGTTCTCGCAGATCAGCACGCCCTTGCCCAGAGCCAGGCCGTCGGCCTTGATGACCACCGGGTACTTGCCCTCGGCCTTGATGTACGCCATGACCTTGGCCGGGTCATCAAACGTCTCATACTTCGCGGTGGGGATGCCGTATTTCTTCATCAGGTCCTTGGAGAACACCTTGGAGGCCTCGATGCGGGCAGCGGCCTTATCCGGGCCAAAGGCCGGGATGCCCACTGCTGCCAGCGCATCCACCATGCCCAGAGCCAGCGGGTCGTCCTGCGCCACCACAACGTAATCGAACTTTTCTTCTACGGCAAAGCCCACCATGGTGTCCACATCGGTAGACTTGATGTTTTTGCATTTTGCGTCATAGCTGATGCCGCCGTTGCCGGGTGCGCACCAGATCTCGCCGCAGTCAGGGCTCTTTTTCAGTGCCTTGATGATGGCGTGCTCACGGCCGCCGCCGCCGACAACCAGAATTTTTTTCTTCATAATTGCACCTTCTCTATGCATCGGCACGGCGGAAGTTTCTCCGAGGACCGTCCGCTGGGGTGGGACCCTGCCGCCGCAGGCCGCAGGGCGGGCGATGGAATGGCCCGATTCGTGTCCGAGGAGGAAGCTTCCGCTGTGCCGTACTATCAGTGATGGAACAGCCGCAGGCCGCAGAAAGCCATTGCGATGCCGTACTTGTTGCAGGTGTCAATGACCTGCTGGTCGCGGATGGAGCCGCCGGGCTGCACGATGGCGGTCACGCCGGAGCGGCGGGCACGCTCGATGTTGTCGCCGAAGGGGAAGAAGGCATCCGAGCCAAGGCACACGCCGGTCACTTTGCTCAGATATTCCTTCTTTTCCTCAGCGGTCAGCGGGGCGGGCTGCTCGGTAAAGGTCTCGGCCCACACATCGTCGCCAATCACATCCTCGGGCGTATCGCCGATGTAAACATCAATGGCGTTGTCGCGGTTGGGCTTTGCCACATCGTCGCGGAAGGGCAGGTTGAGCACCTTATCCATGTGGCGCAGCTGCCAGTTGTCGGCCTTCTGGCCTGCCAGACGGGTGCAGTGGATGCGGCTCTGCTGGCCTGCGCCCACGCCGATGGTCTGGCCGTGGTAGGTGTAGCACACGCTGTTGGACTGAGTATACTTCAGGGTGATGAGTGCAATGACCAGATCACGCTTCTGCTCCTCGGTCACGTCCTTGTTCTCAGTGACCCAGTTGTTCAGCATGGTGTCGGCGTTGATGACCAGCTCGTTGCGGCCCTGCTCAAAGGTGATGCCGTACACCTGCTTGTGCTCGATGGGAGCGGGCTTGTAGGCCGGGTCGATGGCGACCACATTGTAGTTACCCTTTTTCTTGCCGGACAGGATAGCCAGTGCCTCCGGCTCGTAGCCCGGGGCGATGATGCCGTCGGACACCTCGTGCTGGATCAGCTTTGCGGTGGGCACATCGCAGATGTCCGAAAGGGCGATCCAGTCGCCAAAGGAGGACATGCGGTCCGCACCGCGTGCACGGGCGTAGGCATTTGCCAGCGGCGACAGCTCCATATCCGGGGCAATGTGGTACATCTTGCGTTCCACATCGGTCAGGGGCAGGCCCAGAGCCGCGCCCGCCGGGGAAACGTGCTTGAAGGAAGCTGCTGCGGGCAGACCACAGGCAGCTTTCAGCTCCTTGACCAGCTGGATGGAGTTGAGCGCGTCCAGAAAATTGATGTAGCCGGGCTTGCCGTTCAGCACAGTGACCGGCAGGTCAGAGCCATCTTCCATATAAATGCGGCTGGGCTTCTGGTTGGGGTTGCAGCCGTACTTCAGTGCGAGTTCATTCATTGGTGCATCCTCCTTGTGTCTTAGGTTATTCTTCCTCGGCGTCGAGCTTTTTGAGCAGTTCCAGCTCTTCGGGCAGCAGCTCCGGCTCCTCGGGGTCGTCCAGATCGCTGCACACGGCATCGTACTTGTTAAAGATCATGTCGCCGGTCTCGCCGGAGTCCAGATCAATGACCCGGGCAAACAGGCTCACCTTGTTGTCCGGGTTCAGGCTGCTCCACAGACCCTGTGCAAAATCGCCGATGGTGCGGGGGCAGGCAAAGCGCAGCGGCTCACCCTCAAAGCTGGGGATGGGATTTCCGTTGTGCTTGTAGGTGCTGATGAAATGGCCCTCGCCTGCAACGGGCTGCGGGTAATCAAAGAAATAGCGCTGCACGCTGTCGCCATTGCCGTCCGCAGACTTGAGAATGCTCATCTGATATCTGCCGTCGGCGTACACCACAGCGGAGATGCGGGGGGTGTAGTTGGGGCCGTCCGGCTCAAAGGTGCGGGTGCGCAGGGCATCGGCAAAGCTCTTGCCCTGACTCATCAGGTCATAAATGGTATCGGTCTGGTCGCCGTTGGTCACGATATGGGTCTTGCCCAGCGTCAGCACCGGATTGTAAATAATGAGGCTGGGGTCCTCCAGCTTTGCGGGGTCCGCTGCGATGGTGCAGATGCCGCCGCGCTCGGGCACGGGGTCAAACACGCGGTTGCGGCTGTTCTCGCTGCGGCCCATGATAAAGTAGCCAATGAACATCTGGCGGCCATCCGGAGCCATTGCCACAGCAATGCCGCGGCCGGGATACTCGTTGGATGCCAGATACTCGTTCAGGTTGATCTTTTCCATGTCAAATTCTCCTATTACGGAACTCCCCCAGTCGCCTGCGGCGACAGCCCCCTCGGAGAGGGAGCCTTGCCTCCCTCCTTGAGGGAGGTGGCACGCCGTCAGGCGTGACGGAAGGAGTTTTCACTCAATTTCTCCGCTGCACACCATAGCCACGGCCTTGGGCAGCAGCTTCCACTCGGCCTGCTCCATCACACGCTTCTGCAGCACCTCGGGGGTGTCGCCGGGCAGGATGTCCACGGCCTTCTGCAGCAGGATGGGCCCGCCGTCGCACTCTTCGTTCACGAAGTGGACGGTGGCACCGGTCACCTTGCAGCCCCGGGCCAGAGCCGCCTCATGCGGACGCAGACCGTACATACCAGGCCCGCAGAAAGACGGGATGAGTGCCGGGTGCACATTCAGGATGCGGCGGGGATACGCTTCAATGACACTGGGCCCCAGCACGGACAGAAAGCCTGCCAGCACCACCAGATCGATGTTGTGGTCTTTCAACGTTTTCAGCAGAGCTGCGTCAAAATCCTCACTACTGGCGTAATCCTTGCGGCGCACCACGCAGCCTTCCACACCGGCCTTTGCGGCCCGTTCCAGCGCATAGACACCAGGCTTGGAGGCCACCACGAGGGTGATCCTGCCGTTGGGGTTCTCGCCCCGGGCTTCGCTGTCCAGCAGAGCCTGCAGGTTGGTGCCGCCGCCGGAGACTAAAACTGCAATGTTCAGCACAGCTCCACGCCCTCACCTTCTGCAATGACGCCCAGACGGTAAGCTTCCGGCTCGCCATTTGCGTGCAGGATGTCCAGTGCCTTGTCGGCCTGCTCTGCGGGGACGGTGAGCACCATGCCAACGCCCATGTTGAAGGTGTTGAACATATCGTGCTCGGAGATATTGCCGGTCTTCTGCATCAGCTGGAACAGAGCCGGGGTGCGGACATCTGCCTTGTTGATGCGTGCGCAGCAGCCCTTTTTCAGGCTGCGGGGAATGTTCTCGTAGAAGCCGCCGCCGGTGATGTGGGAAATGCCCTTCACATCCACCTCTTCCAGCACCTTGAGCACAGGCTTGACGTAGATCTTGGTGGGAGCCAGCAGGGCCTCGCCCAGCGTCTTGCCGCCCAGCTCTGCAGGGGCAGTGTGCAGCACATCGGGGTTTGCGTCAATGTCAAAGATCTTGCGCACCAGCGAGAAACCGTTGGAGTGCACACCGGTGGAAGGCAGGGCAAGGATCACATCACCGGCTGCCATGGTCTCATTGCTCAGGATCTTTTCCTTATCCACGACACCCACGGTGAAACCGGCCAGATCGTACTCCTCCTCCGGCATCATGCCCGGGTGCTCGGCAGTCTCGCCGCCCACCAGAGAGCAGTCGGCCTGCACGCAGCCCTCAGCCACACCCTTGACGATCTCTGCGATCTTCTCGGGAATGTTGCGGCCGCAGGCGATGTAATCCAGGAACACCAGCGGCTTTGCACCGGCGCAGATGACATCGTTCACGCACATAGCCACGCAGTCGATGCCGATGGTATCGTGCTTGTCCATGATCATGGCAATTTTCAGCTTGGTGCCCACGCCGTCGGTGCCGGAGATCAGCACCGGGTGCTTGTAGCCGGTGCAGTCCAGCTCAAACAGGCCACCAAAGCCGCCCAGACCGCCAATGCAGTGCTCGTTCATGGTGCGGGCCACATACTGCTTCATCAGTTCAACAGAGCGATAACCGGCGGTGATATCCACACCGGCGGCTGCATAGCTTTCAGAATAGCTTTTTTCCATGGTCTTACTCTCCTAACTTTTTCTCGTCCTTGGGACGGTCGTTCAGGTGGCGTTCGTGAATATCGGTGGAAAGCACCTCGTCCGGCTTCACGGCATATTCGCCGGTAAAGCAGGCGGTGCAGAATCCGCATTTTGCGTTCTTTGCAAGCTGGACAACATGCTCAGTGGAAAGGTAGCCCAGCGTATCGGCCCCGATCACTTCATTGATCTGCTCGACGGTGCGGCCGGTGGCCACCAGCAGCTTCTGATCCGGGATGTCAGTGCCGAAGTAGCAGGGGTACTTGAACGGCGGTGCCGACACCATAAAGTGCACCTCGGTGGCACCGGCGTCCCGCAGCAGCTTGATGATGCGGGCAGATGTGGTACCGCGCACGATGGAGTCATCCACCAGCACCACCCGCTTGCCCTTGACCGTGCTGGAAACGACGTTCAGCTTGATGCGCACGCTGTTCTCGCGCTGCTTCTGGCTGCCCTGAATGAAGGTGCGGCCGATGTACTTATTCTTAATAAAGCCGATGCCATAGGGGATGCCGCTCTCCTGCGAGTAGCCGAGAGCTGCATCCAGACCGGAATCCGGCACGCCGATGACCACGTCCGCTTCCACGGGGTGTTCCTGTGCAAGGAACCGGCCGGCCTGCTTGCGGGCCTCGTGCACCGAGCTGCCCTCGATGATGCTGTCCGGGCGGGAGAAATAGATGAACTCGAACACGCACATCTGGGTGTCCGGGCGGCCGCAGTGATCCTTGATGCTCCGCAGCTCACCGGTCTTGGTGTCGGCAATGACGATCTCGCCGGGCTCCACGTCCCGCAGCAGGGTCGCGCCCGCAGCATCCAGCGCGCAGCTCTCGCTGGCAAAGACGTAGCCGCCGCCGGGCAGGGTGCCGATGCACAGGGGGCGGTAGCCCCGGGGGTCCCGGACCGCAATGAGCTTGGTGGCGGACATGATCACCAGACTGTATGCACCCTCCAGCACATCCATCGTCTTGCTGATGGCAGTCTCAATGCTGCCCATCCGCAGGCGGTTGCGGGTGATGAGGTAGCAGATGACCTCGGTATCGGAGGAGCCGTGGAAGATGGCCCCCTCGTTCTCCAGCTGACGGCGCAGCTCCAGGGCATTGGTCAGGTTGCCGTTGTGGCAGAGGGCCATGGTGCCCCGGCCATGCCGGACGATCATGGGCTGGGCGTTGGCCCGCACCCGGCTGCCGGCCGTGGCATAGCGGACATGGCCCGTTGCCATGTGGGCCGTGGGGGTGGAAAGGCTGCCCAGCACGGCGGGGGTGAACACCTCGTTCACCAGGCCGAGATCCCGGTGGCCCTGGATGACACCGTCATCGTTGACCGCAATGCCGCAGCTCTCCTGCCCGCGGTGCTGCAGCGCATACAGGGCAGAATAGGCGGCAGCGGCCACGTCCTCGGTGCCCGCCCGGTCGTAGATGCCAAAAACGCCGCATTCCTCGTGCAGCGGATATGCAAAATCAGACATTGGTTCTCCTTACAACTCTTTCAGTTCGTTCTGCAGCTTTTCTTCCTTGGCTGCGATCTGCTGTGCCATGCTCACCCGCTCGGCCTCCAGCTTCCCGGCCAGTGTGTCATCGCTCAGAGCCAGGATCTCGGCAGCCAGCCAGGCGGCGTTCTTGGCCCCGTTCAGGGCCACGGTAGCCACCGGGATGCCGCTGGGCATCTGGACCGTGGCCAGCAGCGCGTCCAGACCGTCCATCGCGCCGCCCTTCATCGGGATACCGATGACAGGCAGGGTGGTGTTGGCGGCAAAGGCACCGGCCAGATGGGCCGCCATGCCCGCCGCGCACAGGATCACACCAAAGCCGTTGGCCCGGGCATTTTTGGCAAAATCCGCGGCCTCGGCAGGGGTGCGGTGGGCCGAAAGGATGTGTGCCTCAAAGGGGATGTCCAGCGCCTTCAGCTGGGCACAGGCCCCCTTTACCACCGGCCAATCACTGTCCGAGCCCATGATCACTGCAACTTTCCGAATCATATCCGAACCTCTCTTTCTCCGTCTGCAAAACAAAAAAAAGCTGTGGTACACCTGCACCACGGCCTTTATTTCTGCGTATGCTCTCCCAGCGCTTTGCACAAAGCTGCACGATGCCCCTGAACAGCACGAATGGTGTTCTGTTCTGTGAAGCCCGACAGCATCTTCATCTTTGAAGTTCCCCTTTTGCTCTGCGCTTTTTCAGGCGGCACCCGGCATCCGCCGGGGTACCGTCCCTGTACTACATACAGTTTACGGCAAAAATTCCACTTTGCAAAGGCCCTTGGGGCAATTTCTCCCTTGTGTTCTCCCGCGTCAAAAAACTTTCAAAAGTTTTGTGCAGTTTCGACACCGTATTTCTTTTTAAGTATGACTTTTTTAGAAAATATAATAAAGTAAGTTTTATCTCACTGGACAGGCCCCGCTCTGTACAGCCTCTCCGTCATTGCGTTGGCAGTAAGGGCGTTTTACCTTAGAAGATGATCTTCGCTGTTGCTGCCCTTGCTGCCCGGATGAGGTCGGCGGGTGCGCAGCACACCTGCGTACCAATGCGGCCGCCGGAGACATAGACCTTTTCCTGAGCCAGCACGCTTTCATCAAACACGGTGGTGTACTGCTTTTTCATACCCACCGGGCTGCAGCCGCCCCGCACATAGCCGGTGACCTTATTGATATCGGCCACATGGATCATGGCTACGCTTTTTTCGCCCACGCTGCGGGCAGCGGCCTTCAGGTCAAGCTCTGCCGCCACCGGAATGACGAACACAAAGTAGTTTTTGCTGCTGCCCTGAGTCACCAGCGTCTTATATACGCAGGCCGGGTCCTCCCCCATGCTGGCGGCCACGGTCACGCCGTCCACCGCCACGCCCTCCTCGTGGGCATATTCGTGGGCTGTATAGGGCACCTTGGCCCGTTCCAGGATGCGCATGGCATTCGTTTTTGCTTCTTTTCCCATTGATGATCGCTCCTTGTAAACTCCTTGCCCTCTCAGGCTGCCCCTATTCTACCACTTTCTTTCCGAAATTTCAAAATTTCTCTTGACTTCAGTTCCCTGAAGTGTTATCATAGGCCCATGCTTCAGGAAACTGAACTTCACGAAAATAAATTACGGCAATGGAGCCGGTCTCCTGTGCCGTTTGTGTGAGAAGGATAAGGAGACGACCACCATGATCATTGTACTGAAACAGGATGCCCCTGACGCACAGGTCCGCGAGTTCTGCCACGAGCTGCAGGATATGGGGCTGCAGATCAACGACTCCAAGGGCAGCGACACCCACATTCTGGGCCTGATCGGTGACACCAAGGCCATTGCCGAGAGCTGGGTGCTGGCCAACCCCGTGGTCGAGACCTGCCGCCGCGTGTCTGAGCCTTACAAGAAGGCCAACCGCAAATTCCACCCCGACGACAGCGTGATCGATGTCAACGGCGTGAAGATCGGCGGCGGCAACTTCGCCGTCATTGCAGGCCCCTGCAGCATCGAGAGCGAGGAGCAGATCACCTACTGCGCCCAGCGCGTTAAGGATGCAGGCGCTTCCCTGCTGCGCGGCGGCGCATTCAAGCCCCGCACCTCCCCCTACTCCTTCCAGGGAATGCGGAGCGAGGGCCTGGACCTGCTCAAGCTGGCCCGCCGCGCCACCGGCTCCCCCATCGTCACCGAGATCATGAACACCGAGCACCTGCCCCTGTTCGAGAATGTAGACCTCATCCAGGTGGGTGCCCGCAATATGCAGAACTTTGAGCTGCTCAAGGCCGTGGGCCGCCAGAAAAAGCCTGTGCTGCTCAAACGCGGCCTGGCCAACACGCTGGAAGAATTTGTGATGAGCGCCGAGTACATCATGGCCGAGGGCAACGAGAACGTTATCCTCTGCGAGCGCGGCATCCGCACCTTTGAGACCAGTATGCGCAACACCCTGGACCTGGCCGGTGTGGTCATGCTCCACAAAATGACCCACCTGCCCGTGGTGGTGGACCCCAGCCACGCCTGCGGCCACGCCTGGATGGTACCCCAGCTGGCCAAGGCTGCTGTGGCCGCCGGTGCCGACGGCCTGATGATCGAGGTGCACAACAACCCCGCCAAGGCCAAGTGTGATGGTGCCCAGAGCCTGACCCCCGACCAGTTCGATGAACTGATGGGCTTTATCACCAAAGAAGTCGAGTTCTTTGGCAAGAAGATGAACTGAGAATGGAACGACCCTCTCGGCACGCGGCAGCGTGACTGAGGGGGTTGTTTTCTTTTGTCATCAAATATGGTATACTATGGTGTATTTTGAATTCACCCTTGAAACGAGGTATTTCTATGAAAGCTCATATTGCACGCAACCAGAATGCCGGCATCCCGCTGGCGCTGGGCTGGAACCTTTCTGCCGCCGACCGGGGCATTCTGGAGGGGATGGCCCCCGCTTTCGGGATGAAGCTGCTGCTGGTCTCCCCTGCCGATGCAGGCAGGACTGTGGCCCAGCTGCTGGGCGAGGTGGAGGTCAAGACCACCCGCACCCTGGTGCTGGAGCCGGGTGCTTATCCCCCGGCGCTGGTGCTGGCCAACTTCAAGGATAAGGATGTGGACACCCTGCTCGACCTGATGAAGCAGGCACAGGTGAACATCCCCCTCAAGGCCGTTGTGACCCCCACCAGCAAGAGCTGGGTGTTCGGTGACCTGCTGGCGCATCTGCAGGAAGAGCACACCGCCTTTACCGCCGCAAAGGAGACCGCCAAAGCATGATGACCAAGCGTATTTTTTCCGCCCTGCTGGCGGCTGCGCTCAGCCTGAGCCTGCTGACTGGCTGCGGCAGCACCTCCGGCTCCACCGCCTCCAGCGCCGCCGATGGCCCGCAGCGCTACTCCACCGTGTTCTATGATGTGTTCGACACCGTGACGCAGGTCATCGCCTACTGCGACAGCGAGGAAGAGTTCACTGCCCAGATGGACGCACTCCACGCCGACCTTGTGGAGTACAACCAGCTCTACGACATTTATAATGATTACGATGGCGTGACCAACATCAAGACCATCAACGATAATGCGGGCTCTGCCCCGGTGACAGTGGATGACAAGATCCTCGGGATGTTGGAACTGGCCCAGACCATGTACGACACCACCGGCGGCAAGCTGAACATTGCGCTGGGCAGTGTGCTGAACATCTGGCACAACTACCGCGAGGCCGCACTGGCCGATGACAACGACAGCAATAACCAGCTGCCCACGCAGGAAGAGCTGGATGCCGCCGCACAGCACTGCGATATCTCCAACCTCATCATTGATGAAGATGCCAAAACGGTCTATCTGGCCGACCCGGCCATGTCGCTGGACGTGGGCAGCGTGGGCAAGGGCTACGCCGTGGAGCAGGCCGCACAGGCCGCCGAAGCCCGGGGCCTGACCAGTGCCCTCATCAGCGTGGGCGGCAACCTGCGGGCCATCGGCACCAAGCCGGACGGCTCCCAGTGGGTAGGCGGCGTGGAAAACCCGTGGAACTCCTCCGAGGTCTACACCAACGGCAGCTCCACTGTAGCCGCCGTCAAGATGAGTGACCTTTCCCTTGTGACCAGCGGCGACTACCAGCGCTACTACGTTGTGGACGGTGTGCGCTACCACCATCTCATCGACCCGGCCACCCTCTGGCCCGCCGCCTACTTTGACGGCGTGAGCGTGCTGGCTCCGGACTCCGGTGTGGCCGACTGCCTGACCACCGGCCTGTTCTGCCTGCCTCTGGAAGAGGGCAAGCAGCTCGTGGAATCGCTGGACGGCGTGGAAGCCCTCTGGTGCACCACCGATGGCGAAGTGGTCACCTCCAGCGGGTGGAGCGAGCATACGAATTAAATAAGGAACGACCCTCTCCGTCATTGCTTCGCAATGCCACCTCTCCCGAAGGGCGAGGCTATGCTGCCTTTATCCCAGGCCAGCGATAGGCTCCCCCTTCGGGGGAGCTGGCAAAGCCAACAGGCTTTGACTGAGAGGGTCGTTCTTTTACTTGATATCCAGTTCGGGCGGCACGTCGATCTGGTCAGAGACGTACTTGCCGTTCTTTTTGCGCTGACGCACACACTCGGTGAGCAGATACTCGATCTGCCCGTTCACCGAGCGGAAGTCATCCTCAGCCCACGCGGCAAGGGCATCGTAGAGCTTCGCATTCAGGCGCAGGGGGATCTGCTTTTTCGGCTCTGCCATCAGTACAGGCTGCCACTGTTCACAATGGGCTGCGCGTCACGGTTGCCGCAGAGCACCACCAGCAGGTTGGAGACCATTGCCGCTTTGCGCTCATCGTCCAGTTCCACCACTTTGTTCTCACTCAGGCGATCCAGCGCCATCTCCACCATGCCCACGGCACCGTCCACGATCATCTTACGGGCATCAATGATAGCGCTTGCCTGCTGACGCTGCAGCATGACCGCCGCGATCTCGGGGGCGTAAGCCAGATAAGTGATGCGGGCTTCGATGATCTCGATCCCGGCAGATGTGACGTTCTTCTGGATCTCGTCCTGGATGCGCTTTGCCACCACTTCCGAGGAGCCGCGCAGGCTGCCTTCGTCGGCCACGCCGTCGCCGGTGGTGTCCACGTTGGGGGCTACATCGTAGGGGTAGATGCGCACCACGTTACGCAGGGCGCTGTCACACTGCAGGGACAGGTACTCTTTGTAGTTGTCTACATTGAACACGGCCTTGGCAGTGTCGGTCACCCGCCAGATGACCGCAATGCCGATCTCCACCGGGTTGCCCAGGCAATCGTTGATCTTCTGGCGGGAGTTGTTCAGGGTCATCACCTTCAGGGAGATCTTCTTGCCGTCCTTTTCGCGGTCGGCCTGCACCACGGGGCGCTGCTGAACATCACCGCTCTGGCTCAGGACCGTGCCCGCAGCCGGGTTGACGGCAGTGCAGAAGGGATTGACCCAGTAAAAGCCCTCCCCCTTCAGGGTGCCGATGTAATCACCGAACAGGGTCAGCACCAGCGCTTCCTCGGGCTTGAGGACTTTCAGGCCCGCGAACAGGAAAATACCGATGATGGCATAGATGACAGCGATCGCCAGCGGGATAAAACCCAGGAAGGTAGTATACAGCATTACAAAACCGATGCCGCCCACCACAACCGCGGCCACATAACCCAGCAGGGTCAGCAGAAGCATGGTCATGCCGTTCTTCTTGGTCTGTAAGATCTTCTCTTCCATAAAATGTCCCTCCTTTACAGGGTTCGGAAGCTTCTTTCTGATATCAAAATCATATCATATTGTATTTTAATTGTCAAGAACTTCCGATAAACACAAAAACCTCCCACTCGAGTGAGCGGGAGGTTTTATTACGCACAGTTATAATTACCAGAACCAATACCGTTTCTTGACGGCGATATACACGATCAGGCAGACCACGGTCAGCGCACCGGCGGCGATGAAGAAGGTCCAGTTGATATTGGTGAAGCGCAGATTCTGGTTGGTCAGCAGGTAGCTGCCAGCCGTATCGGCGGTGATGGTGCCATCCTTGTAGCTGTTCAGGAACTGCCACTTTTCACTGGCGGTGTTGTGCAGATACAGGCGGCTGTAAGCGGCGTTCTCACCGGTCAGGGTGATCTGCACCACGCAGGGCAGCGCACCGCTTTCGCCCAGCTGGAAGCTCAGGCCGTTTTCATCGGGGGCAAAGGTCAGGGCGGTGCTGAACCCGCCCTGGGTGCTCTTGATGCTGGTGCCATCGATCCGCAGGGTATAATCCTCGCCCAGCACGATCAGGCTGCGGCCTGTGGTGCGCAGGGCGCTCAGGATCTCGCCGGTAATGGCAGGCACGTCGCTCTGATAGAGGGACACTTCCTCCCCTGCGGCGTTCTGGATGGCGGCAACGGTGGCATCGGTGGTGACGTTGTCCTCGGTGCCCTCACCGCTGGTATCGCTGCTGCTGCCGGAGGTGGATGCGGTGCGGTTGACGATGACCGTGACCGAGGTGGAGGCGGTGCCGTTGGAGACCACCACGGAGGTGGCACCCGTGGCAACGCCGGTGATGACACCGGAACCGCTGACGGTGGCAATGCTCTTGTCCTGGCTCTTGAAGGTCAGGCTCTGGCTGGCAGAGGCCGGCGACACCTTTCCGGTGATGGTCTTGGAGGAGCCCGGCTTGAGCACCACATAGTTGGTGTTCAGGGAGATGGACTGGCTGGAGACGGTGCTGGTGTTGGCCGCAACCACCGTAACGGTGGCCGTGCAGCTCACGTTGCCGTCCGTGGCGGTGATGGTGGCCTTGCCGGGGGCAACGCCGGTCACCTTGCCAAAGTTGTTGACGGTGGCCACCTTCTCATTGGAAGAGCTCAGGCTGACGTTGATATAGTTGGCCGCCGAGGTGGGCAGCACTGCCAGCGAAAGGCTGGTGGTCTCGCCCACGGCAATGGTGCTGGATGCAAGGGTGATATCCATTTCGGTGGCGATCATGCTGGCATCCGGCTGGGGGGTGATGGTATAGGTGCAGCTCACCCCGCCGCAGGTGGCGGTGATGTTGGCCGTGCCCAGGCCCACAGCCTGCGCCACGCCCTCACTGTCCACCGAGACAGCATTGGGGTTATCAGAGACATAGGTCACGCCGTTCTTGCTGGCGGCATTGGCGGGGGTGGTCACCGGGGAGAGCTGCTGGGCCGTGCCCGCCAGCGGGGCGGCATCGTAGCTGCCAGTCTCGATGCTCTCGGCGGTAACTTTATCCCAGGGAAAGCTCACCTTGGGCAGCGTGAGGGCCAGCGGCGTGGTAACAGGGCCGGCAGCCGACGCAGGCAGGGCGGCGGCACAGGCCAGCACACCCAGCAAAGCCGCGCTGGCGGCCAGCTGTTTCGGGTTCAGTTTCATTCTTTCGTACCTCTTGGGCGTGGAATCGGCGGGCGCTTAGCGGAACAGCACGCCCAGGGCCTCCATCACATAGTCAAAGTAAGTCAGTTCATCGTACTCCACACGGGCGGTGACGCTCATGCCGTTGGAAAGATCCACCTTGTCGCCGCTGGTGCTCACAACATAGGTGTTCTCCGGCTTGATGGTCATCTTGTAGTAGGACCCGTTGGTGCTGGAGGTCACGTCACTGTCGATGGAGGTAACAGTGCCGGTCAGGGTGCCATAGGAATACTCCGACAGGCCGGTGATGGCGATCTTGCAGGGGTCGCCCACATTGATCAGCGGCCGGTCGTTGACGGTAACAGCCGCCACGATCTCAAGGTCACTGTTCTCGCTGGCAACGGTGGCCAGAGCGGAGCCTGCGCTGAGCACCATGCCCACCTTGTAGGGGGTGTCCATGTGGATGACACCGGAGGTAGGGGCGTAGATATAGTAATCGTTCGCGCCGGTGTTCAGGGCATCCAGCTGGGCCTCGATGTTGTCAATGTTGGCCTGCACGCTGGTCAGGTTGGCAGAAATGGACTGCAGGGTGGAGTAATACAGGCTCTCCACCTCGCTCTGGTTCTGCTCCATCAGGGTCTTGATCTGCTCATCGGTGTAACCGGCGGCCTGATAGGGCGAAGCGTCGAACGCCTTCTGGCTGACCTGGCTCTTGTAGCTCTCGTACTGGTAGTAATAGGGCTGATCGTCGATGTCGGTCTCGCTGAAGTAGTTCTTGTCGTCCTGAATGGACTTGAGCAGCTTTTCGTACTGGCTCTTCTGCTTTTTGTAGATGTCCAGCTGCTTCTGGTAGCTGTCCTGCTGGATGTCCAGATCGGTGCTCTTGATGTGGGCAATGAGGTCGCCCTCGGTGACATAGCTGCCCTCCGAGATGTTCAGCTCAGTGATGGAGCCGGAGTAACTGGACATGATATAGGTCTTGTTGGCCGCCTGCACTGAGCCAGTGGACTGGCTGACGTAGGTGCGCTTGTTCTGGGTGCTCCAGATCACCAGAAACACCATGAGGAAAGCCACCAGAAGAATGAGCGCGTAGCCAAAGGCCGGCAGCTTCTTCTCCATCATAATGCGGCGGTCCTGCAGGTCGGAAAGATTCTGAATGCGAGTGGTCATATTACTTCGTCTCCATAAAAACGTCCATGACACCGTTTTCGCTGTCCTGATTGACGTAGATGCTGTAGGTGGTGCCGGTCAGCTCGATCTCGTGCTCGTAGGCATAGATGTTCAGCTTCTGGCTGGCAAGGCTGCTGTGGTCCATGGGGCCGGTGAAGTGGGCGTACAGGCAGCCCTTCACCCGCAGCACAGCGTCCTGCTCATAGCCCGGCTCCAGGCGGGGGATGAGCTGGTTGACCTGCATCATAAAATAGATCTGCGGCTCCGGGTTGGGGCCGGAGGTAAACTTGACGCACTGGATCACAGGGCCAACCGGCATGGCGCTGTGGCTCTTGATAAAGTTCTGCATCTGGGTCAGGATCACGCCCAGGTTGCCCAGCTCGCTGGCATCGATCTTGCGTGCCAGAACGTTGGTCAGCTTCAGGGTCTTGTTTTCTGCAACTTGGATCTCTCTCATAATATTGTCCACCTGTTTCTTTTTTGTTTGCAATAAGCAATTGTAAGGGAAGGAATAGGGGAACGGCTCAACCCCCCAGTCGCCTGCGGCGACAGCCCCCACTAGTAGGGGGGCCTTTGGCATGGCGCAAAGCTCGTCCTCTTTGCCAAGGCCGCCCCTATTAGGGGCGGTGGCATTGCGGAGCAATGACGGTGGGGTTCGACTCCAGCAAGTGCTAGCGGCTCAACCCCCCAGTCGCCTGCGGCGACAGCCCCCACTAATAGGGGGGCCCTTGGCATGGCGAAAAGCTCACCCTCCTTGCCAAGGCCGCCCCTATTAGGGCAACAACGACGACCGCCGCCAGTGGCGGAAACAGGGAGGAGTTGTTGGGGCAGCGGCCAGCAGGGCATGAGCGGCAGCGAAATGACCGCTGGGAGCCGCAACCCGTACGGTGGCATCCCGCAGGGATGACGGTGGGGTTATCCCCGTAACTCCGCAACACGGCGTTCTATTGTACTGTCAATCTGTGCACACACCGCATCAAGATGTCTGTCCACATCAAGGTTCGTAAACCGAAGCACCTGCACACCATACTGTTCCAGGATCGCGGTACGCTGTTCATCGTACTCCTTCCCCTGTTCAGTATAATGCTGTGAGCCGTCAAGTTCAATAACCAATCTTGCCAGAGGGCAATAAAAATCCACAATAAAGTGTTCTATCACCCTTTGACGATAGACTTTTACCGGGTAAGTACGCAGATAAGCATACCACAATCTTTTTTCCTGTGGTGTCATTTCATGCCGCAGGTCGAATGCTCGACCATTCAATCTTCCATCATACGGCAGATTTGTTATTGGCATCCCGGCACCTCCTCTAGCGGCTGAACCCCCCAGTCGCCTGCGGCGACAGCCCCCGCTAATAGGGGGGCCCTTGGCATGGCGCAAAGCTCACCCTCCTTGCCAAGGCCGCCCCTACTAGGGGCGGTGGCATTGCGGAGCAATGACGGTGGGGGTTGACTCCAGCAGGTGCCAGCGGCTCAACCCCCCAGTCGCCTGCGGCGACAGCCCCCGCTAATAGGGGGGCCCTTGGCATGGCGCAAAGCTCACCCTCCTTGCCAAGGCCGCCCCTAGTAGGGGCGGTGGCATTGCGGAGCAATGACGGTGGGGTTCGACTCCAGCTGCAGCCCACGGCTCACCACATAGCCAGCTCCATCTATATTCATTTCCTTACAATTGCCTACCGCAACGCGATAAGCAACATAAAAATAAGGTGTGCCAGGAGGCACACGCCTCCTGGCACACCATAACGAGGCATTGTTGTCTGCCCCGCGCTAACAAGTAGGGCGGTGCAGTTTCCTCAACGCTTCATAATTTCAGATCAGATCTGATTAGGCCTTAATGCCAACAATGCGGACGTTGGTCACGCCATCAGCCTTGGACTTGCCGATAGCAGCGCCAGAAGCAGCATTAGCAACATCAGCACGGCCCAGGTTGTAGATAGCAGCAGCGTTGCCCAGGATGGTAGCAATGCCGTCACCGATCTGGCCCTTCTTGAACAGGTCAGCACCAACAACAGTGCCACCAATGCCGCCAACCTGCTTCCAGGTAGCGTTGCCAGAGAAGATAACACCCAGAGTGTTATCGATGAAAGCATTCATGAACTTGTTGCCGATCAGGGTAACAACGTTGGTGGAGAAGGTCTTAACGTTGTTCACGTTCCAGATAGGAGCGGTAACAGCGCCGATAGCGTCGATAAAGCTAGCGCCACCGTTGACATAGGTCATCTCGTTCTCTGCGATAACAGAGTAGTTTGCAGGCATCATCATAATGAATTACTCCCTTCAAATGAATGAAAAACTTATTTTAGCGATCTTTTTCCGGCTGCGCATCCATCCAAAGATCATTTATGTAACCGAGTGCGCACTCGGCTGCAACTTAATAGGTCATTGCCTCACCATCGTCGTCTTCAACAACTGCGGCGGGGGCAACGGGTGCAGGCTCTTCCTTCTTGCGGCGGAAGATGCCCTGCTGCAGGTTCCAGAGCTCGTAATACCTGCCCTGCTTTGCCAGCAGCTCGTCATGGGTACCGCGCTCCACGATCTGGCCGTGATCCATGACCAAAATCAGGTCGCAGTCACGGATGGTGGAAAGGCGGTGTGCCACGATCAGCATCGAACGGTCAGCCAGTTGGTTATAGATCATATCAAAGATGGTATTCTCTGTACCAAAGTCCAGGCTGGAGGTCGATTCATCAAAGATGTAAAGGCTCGAATCCTTCAGGAACGCACGGGCCAGTGCAATGCGCTGCTTTTCACCACCGGACAGGCCGTTGCCAGCTTCCTCCAGATAGGTGTTGTACTGCAGCGGCAGCTTGCGGATGAACTCGTGTGCGTCGGCCTTCTTGGCCGCCTCCCGTACCTGATCGAGGGTAGCCTCGGGGCGGGAGATGCGGATATTCTCGAAGATCGTCTTGCTGAACAGCTCAACGTTCTGCGGGACATAGGAAATGCAGCGGCGGACGGATGCATTGCTGTACTCGTCCAGATCAACGCCATTCACGCTGATGGTACCGCTCTCCGGCTCGTAATACTTGAGCAGGAGCTTGGTGATGGTGGACTTGCCGGAACCCGAGGAACCAACCAGCGCCACCTTTTTCCCCTGCGGGATGGTGAAGGAGATGTGGTCCAGTGCCGGGGTGCGGTTGCCATACCGGAAGGTGACATCCTTGAACTCAATGTCGCCCTCCATGCTCTCCATCTCGGTGTACTCTCTGGTATCGTCCTGCTCGGATTCATAATCCATGATTTCCGTCAGGCGCTTCATGGAGATGGAAGCCTCCTGAATGGACATCTGCATACCAATGAGCTCGCTCACCGGAGAAGTAAAGTAGCCCGAGAGGGTACTGAACGCCATATAGCCGCCCAGCGTCAGCTGGCCATTCAACACCTGCGTGATGCCCACATAGGTGGTGACCATGTTCAACACGGTCATGATCACGCTGGAGATCAGGCTCTGGCTGGTGCTGATCTTGCTGGAACGCAGGCTGATCTTCAGGCTCTTGATGTATTCACGCTCAAGGGCTTCCAGCTCACGCTCTTCACAGGCGTTGCACTTGATGGTCTCGATGCCGCGCAGGCTCTCGATCATCTGGCTGTTCAGAACGGCCGACTGCACCATCGTCTCTTCATTGATCCGCTTATAGGGCTGCTTGAAGATGATGACGAGCAGCAGGCTCAGAACGGTGGTAAACAGGGTAATGGAGAACAGCGAAGAGTTCATCCGGAACAGGACAAAGCCTGTACCCACGGCCATCACAATGTCCATGACCACGCTCATTGCAATGCTGGTCAGCACCGATTTGATGGTGCTTGCATCGGAATAGCGGGTGGTGATCTCGCCGGTCTTACGGGATGCAAAGAACTTCATCGGCAGTTTGTACACATGCTCGAAGTAGCCCAGCATCAACGGGATATCGATTTTAATGGAAAGAAAGATCAGGATCCACTGTCTCACAGTCGAGAGCAGCGTGCTGGTCAGGTTGACCACACTGAACACGACAATGAGCGATATGAGTAGGTTTTTCAGCCCATAAGGTAGCACCTCGTCCATGATCGCCTTATTAAAGACGGTGGACACGATGCCGATCAGTGTCAGGATCACTGAACTGAGAATAGCGTAAGCAAACAGCTTTTTCTGGGGAAGCAGCAGATCCATATACCGCTTCAACATGTTGTTGCGGGCTGCCTTGGCTTCCTCTTTGCCCTCCACCTTATGCTTGCCGGTGCCGCCCTTGAACTCCGCTGTGGGGTTCAGCAGCAGCAGCACGCCGGTGAAGTTTTTATAGAACTCATCCAGGCTGATCTTTTTCAGTTCATTTGCAGGGTCGCCGATGACGACGTAATCCTTGCATTTGTACTTTTTGCTTGCATCAGCCTTGCGTTCTTCTTCCTGCACCACATGCTTGCGGCGGGCATCGTCATCCTTGATGGTCGTCTTTTTGAAGATGACCACAAAGTGAGTCAGGCCCTGGTCGGTAATGACCTGCGCAATCGCGGGCAGGGTGAAATCGCTTAAAAAGTTTTCGCGGTCAACACGGACAGCCGCCGTGCTGAAGCCCAACTCATTGGCTGCTTTCTGCAGGCCAACGAGGTTCGTGCCTTTCATGTCGGTTCCCATCATATCCCGCAGGCGGGTGATGGTGATTTCCTTTTTGTAATGGAGGCACACCATTGCGAGCGAAGCGGCCGCGCAGTCCGTAGAATCGTGCTGCCGCACATAGGTATAACGCATACGATGTTTCCTTTACAAGAGACCGACAACCAAAAGCAAACGATCTCTTTTTCAATGTACTGTGTCTATTTCAAAACTACGGCTTTTATTCTAGCACACCCGGTCTGTTTGCACAAGCCCCAGTTTGCTATTGTTTTGACCGTAGGTCTGACAAATGAAAAAGGTTTTCTTTTTGCACTCCGGTTTAACAGCGCATAGCCTTCTGCTTTGCCCTGCCCTGCGGAGAACCAGGGCAAAGCAGAAGTCCGCTGCTATCAAAAGAAGGGAGCGCCTACCCTTTGATCTGAGTCAATCACCACAGAACGTTTAAAAACTGTTCCAAGGTTTGGGTGTAGTATACCACAATCTGACAGCATCTTCAAGAGGACATTTTTTAAGAAACCATTAATTTTGAAGATTTTGTGAAAAAAGTCTCAGATTGGTTACAACACCCGGTTAAAAAACAAGCGGCGAAGTTGCCCTCGCCGCCTAATGGCGCCTCTTGCCTGACTCGAACAGGCGACACCCTGATTAACAGTCAGGTGCTCTAACCGACTGAGCTAAAGAGGCACATCTTTCAAAACGCAATTCCGCAGCGCACAATTGACTGCGAGATGTATTATAACTCTTCCCGCTCCCTTTTGCAAGCCTTTTTTGGAAATTTGTGAAAAAAGTTTTTCAAAAGGGGCTGAACCCCCCAGTCGCCTGCGGCGACAGCCCCCGCTAGTAGGGGGGCCCTTGGCATTTCGCAAAGCCCAACCTCTTTGCCAAGGCCGCCCCTACTAGGCAACAACGACGACCGCCGCCAGTGGCGGAAACAGGGAGGAGTTGTTGGGGCAGCGGCCAGCAGGGCATGAGCGGCAGCGAAATGACCGCTGGGAGCCGCAACCCGTACGGTGGCATCCCAAAGGGATGACGGTGGGGTTTTACGTCTTTCCTTCGCCCTCTTTCTCCCCCACCTTCTGCTACACTGATATCTACCAGAAAGAAGGTGCCGCCCATCAAGACTGTGATCTACCTCGATGTCCTGCTGCTGACGAATTTTGCGCTCACGCTGCTGTTCCTGCTGGCGGCGGGGCTGCTGGCCGGGGTGGAGTGCCGGGCCGGGCGGCTGCTGTTGGGCGGGGCGGCGGGGGCAGCTTCCTCGTTGGCCCTGCTGGCCCCGGAAGTGCCAGACGCTGCCGCGCTCTTATATAAAGTGTCAACCGCTGCCCTCACGGTGGCCGCCGCCTACGGCTGGCCCGGGGGCCGATGCTTCGCCCGGCTTGTGGGGTGGTTCTGCACGGGAAATCTGCTGCTGGCGGGGGCGCTGCTCCTGCCCGGGGCCCAGACCAACAACGGCTGCATCTACCTGCCCCTTTCGCCGGGGGCACTGCTGGCGGGCGCGGGCGGGGTGGTGCTGGCTGTACAGGGGGTGCTCCGCTTTCTGGGCCGGGGCGGCGGGCAGGTATTCCCCGCCCGGCTCACCGTGGCAAACACAGCGCTGGATGTCCGGGCCTTCTGCGACACCGGCTTCTCGGTGCAGGAGCCGCTTTCGGGCAGGGCGGTGGTGCTGGTGCGGTTCGGTGCCGTGCGGGGCCGCCTGCCGCCCTCCCTGGGTACTTATCTGGAGCAGCACTTTGCCGGGGCCTCTCCCCTGCCCGTCCCGGCGCTGGGGGTGCGCCTTGTTCCCTGCACCACCGTGGCCGGGCACTGTATCCTGCCGGCTGTCCCGGCCAGCCTGTGCTGCACCGGCTCCCCCGCCGGGCAGGGCAGGGCCGAGCACCTCTATGCCGCCTTCGCCGACCTCCCCCCGCCGCCTGATGGGTGGGAAGTGCTGGTGGGGAGCGAAACCGTCAGCAGCCTGGCGCATGGGTAGGCTGCACTTCCATACAACCTCTCCCTGTTTCCGCCACTGGCGGCGGTCGTCGTTGCCTAACAGGTGAAAGGCAGAGCTTACGGCTCAACCCCCCAGTCGCCTGCGGCGACAGCCCCCGCTAATAGGGGGGCCCTTGGCATGGCGCAAAGCCTATCCTCTTTGCCAAGGCCGCCCCTACTAGGGGCGGTGGCATCCCGTAGGGATGACGGTGGGGTTTGACCCCAGCTGCTGCTTACGGCTCAGCCCCCGCTAGTAAGGAGCCCTTGTCAAAACCAGAAACCTCTCCTCTTCGCGAGAGGGCTTCATAAAGGAGGAACCGCCCTTGCATCATCTGCTTTCACTTCTTTGCCGTCTTTATTGCTTTCTGCTGGCCCCTTCCGCCGCCCACTACATCAACGGCGGGCCCAGCCTGCCGCCGCCTCTGACAGCGGAGCAGGAAAAGGCCCTGCTGACCCGGATGATGGCGGGGGATGCCGCCGCGCGCGATGACCTCATCACCCACAACCTGCGGCTGGTGGTCTATCTTGCCAAAAAGTACGAGAACAGCGGCGTGCCGCAGGAGGACATGATCTCCATTGGCACCATCGGGCTGATCAAGGCGGTAAACACCTTTACGCCCGCGCGGAACATCAAACTGGCCACCTACGCCAGCCGGTGCATCGGCAACGAGATCCTGATGTACCTGCGCAAAAGCTCCAACCGCCGGCAGGAGGCCAGCATCGACGAGCCCCTGAACACCGACGGCGACGGCAACGAGCTGCTGCTCTCGGATGTGCTGGGCAGCGACGAAAACCTTGTGGGCCTGCAATTGGAGCAGGCCGCCGAGCGCGCCACCCTCCGGCGCTCCGTGGAGCAGCTGGCCCCCCGGGAGCGGCAGATCATGGAGCTGCGCTTCGGCCTTGTGGACGGCGTGGAGCACACCCAGAAGGAAGCCGCCGATGCCCTTGGCATCAGCCAGAGCTACATTTCCCGGCTGGAAAAGCGGATCATCCGTCAGCTGAAAGAGGTGCTGGAGCGGGAGTAACCGGCAGCTGGCTCACCCTCTCAGGCGCTAACGCGCCAGCTCCCCCAAAGGGGGAGCCAAGACTGCCCCACCCTTTAGCACCTGCTTGCGGTTGCCCTGCCAAAGGCTCTCCCTTTGGGAGAGCTGGCAAAGCCGTAAGGCTTTGACTGAGAGGGCCTTGCTGCTAACAATTCCCATGTATCTTCCCTGCCCTCTTACCCCATACTTCCGGTATCAACGTAACCGGAGGTTCGGGGGATGTACAACAAAGTGGAATTATGCGGGGTTGACACGGCCCAGCTGCCGGTGCTTTCCGAAGCGGAAAAGCGGCAGCTGCTCACCCGGGCGCGGGCAGGCGATGCCGCCGCCCGGCAGGCCATGATCGAGGGCAACCTGCGGCTTGTCCTGAGCGTGGTGCAGCGGTTCGCGCAGCGGGGGGAGAATCTGGACGACCTGTTTCAGGTGGGGTGCATCGGGCTCATCAAGGCCATCGACAATTTTGACCCGGCCCAGCCGGTGCGGTTTTCCACCTACGGCGTGCCCATGATCATCGGGGAAATCCGGCGCTTCCTGCGGGACAACAACGCCCTGCGGGTCAGCCGCAGCCTGCGCGATGCCGCCTACAAGGCCATGCAGGCCCGGGAGGCGCTGGAAAAGCAGCTGGGCCGGGAGCCCACTGTGGACGAGGTGGCCCGGCAGGCAGGACTTTCCCGCCGGGAGGTAAACGCGGCGCTGGAATCGGTGGTGGAGCCCATCAGCCTGGAAGAGCCCCTTTACACCGATGGCGGCGATGCCATGTATGTCATCGATCAGGTGCGCGACCCGGACAGCGAGGACAGCTGGATCAGCGGGTTGGAGTTCCGGCAGACCGTGGCCGGGCTGACCCCGCGCGAAAAGCGGATCATGGAGCTGCGCTACCTCAAGGGCGAGACCCAGATGGAGGTGGCGCGGGAGATCGGCATCAGCCAGGCGCAGGTCTCCCGGCTGGAAAAGGCCGCGCTGGAGCAGTTCCGGCACAAATAAACAGGAGAGCGGCACAGGCCTCCCTGCACCGCTCTCCTACTTTTTGTATTTGCGCCTGGTCGCCGCCCCGCCCCGCAGATGGCGCTCGGCCTTGTTGCGGGCCAGCACGGCCTGCACCCGGGCAAACAGGGCCGCATCCACGGCCCGCAGGCGGGTGGATACATCCTTGTGCACCGTCGATTTGCTGCACCCGAACGCCCGGGCGGCTGCCCGCACCGTGGCACTGTGCTCTGCAATGTACTCTCCCAGCAGCGCCGCCCGCTGCTCCGGCTCCACGTTCATCCGGTCACGCCTCCCCTGTTTGCGGTCTCCCTAAAAAATATGAGCCAGCGGCCGCCAATATGCCCGCCGGGGCTTGACATTTGGGCGCTGGCCGCTATACTGGGAGCTGGACATAAAAACAGGGGCGCTGAAAAGCTGAGATCCGCACCTGAGCGGAGTACCCTCGAACCTGATCCGGGTAATGCCGGCGTAGGTAGTTTGCGGAAAGGTCCACCCTCTTCACAAACGAAGCCCATGCGCCTGCCTTTTTGTGCGGGTGCATTTGTTTTTGTGTACTATTATCTGAGAAGAGGAATCTCCCATGTCAAAAACCTATTCCAAGACCCGCATTCTTGTGGAGTGCGCCCTGATGATCGCCATTGGCACCGTGCTGAGCAACATCAAGTTCTTCACCCTGCCCAACGGCGGTAGCGTTACCCTGCTGAGCATGCTGCCCTTTGTGCTGGTCTCCTTCCGCCACGGCGTGAAGTGGGGCCTGTTCACCGGCTTTGTCAACGGCTGCCTGCAGATGCTGCTGGGCTTCTGGGCACCCCCGACCCCGACCTTCCTGTATTTCCTGGGTGAAGTCCTGCTGGACTACCTGGTGGCCTTTATGGCGCTGGGCACTGCCGAGTTCTTTGCCCGTCCCTTCAAGAACCGGATGGTCGGCGTGGCCGTGGGCACCTTTATGGCAGGCTTCCTGCGCTTTATGTGCAGCTTCCTGTCCGGTGTGCTGGTCTGGGGCAACCTGAACGAAGGCCTGTCCGCCTGGACTTACAGCTTGGTGTACAACGGCAGCTACATGCTGCCCGAGACCCTGCTGACCATGGTGGCCGCCGTTCTGCTCTGCCGTGTGGCTCCGCAGATCTTTGACCGCCAGCACGCAAAAGCCTAACCCATCCTCACTTTGTTCCGCGCCCTGCCTGGCTCCGTGCCGGCAGGGCTTTTTTGTTTTTGCAAACTTTTTCAAATTGGGTGTTGACAACCGCCCGCCCGGCTGGTATAATAACTCACGTCGCAAGACACCAACCGAATATGTGGGGGATTAGCTCAGCTGGGAGAGCGCTTGCATGGCATGCAAGAGGTCAGCGGTTCGATCCCGCTATTCTCCACCAAAAAAGCACCGTACTTCGTAGGAAGTACGGTGCTTTTCTTTTTTGTTCCGGCAAAAAGATCAGGGATGCACCGCTCGCCATGCAGGCGGGCCAGTGACACCCCCGATCTCAATCGAAACCGTTATCTGATTTAACACTTGCAGTGTTTTCCGCGCCGCGCCGCCAGCTCCATGCCAAGGCCCGCCAGCGTATCTCTACGCTGACGGTCTTTTTA
>ENA-OUPA01000238-OUPA01000238.1-human-gut-metagenome-genome-assembly--contig:-NODE-238-length-41731-cov-6.14831_pt1 | contig 41731 bp, 28 predicted proteins | sample MGYA00237939_ERZ548770 | MGnify/ENA primary metagenome ERZ548770 (study PRJEB26490, sample SAMN05356877) | human gut metagenome | biome: terrestrial biome; feature: human-associated habitat; material...
TGCTGCTCGCCGCCACCATGGTGGCCGCCGGCTTCGACAGCCTGACCGGCGCGGCCGTGGTGCTGCTCGGCGCCGGCGTCGGCGTCATGGGCTCCACCGTGAACCCGTTCGCCGTCGGCGTGGCCGTCGACGCTTTGAACGGCATCGGCGTGTCCGTGAACCAGGGCATCATCATCGCGCTCGGCGTGATCATTTGGCTCGTGTCGCTCGCCATCGCCATCGTCTTCGTGATGCGCTACGCCAAGAAGGTGAAGGCCGACAAGGGCTCCACCTTCTTGTCGCTGCAGGAGCAGCAGGACATGATGAACGAGTGGGGCATGAAGGAGTCCGAGACCGAGGCCGCCGACGATGACGCCGCCGCGACGCCGAAGATGTCCGGCCGCCAGAAGTGGTCGCTCATCGTGTTCGCGCTCACCTTCGTCATCATGATCGTCTCGTTCATTCCCTGGGCCGACCTCGGCGTCACCATCTTCGATGCCGGCGCCACCACCCAGGAAGTGACGACCACCGTGACCGGCGAGGAGCTTGTGAGCGCCTACGACGAGGCGAACGGCACCACGACGACGCTTGCCGCTCCGGTTGAGGCCACCTCCGTTGCCGAGGAGGAGGTCACCCCGGCCTGGTCGAGCTTCCTGACTGGCGTGCCGCTGGGCAGCTGGTACTTCGACGAGGCCTCCACGTGGTTCCTGCTCATGGCTCTTGTCATCGGCGTCATCGGCGGCGTGTCCGAGAGCCGCTTCGTGAAGGCGTTCATCAACGGCGCCGCCGACATGATGTCGGTCGTGCTCATCATCGCGCTCGCCCGCTCCATCACCGTGCTCATGGCCAAGACGGGCCTTGACATGTGGATCCTGAACAACGCGGCCGCAGCGCTGACGGGCATGTCGGCGATCATCTTCGCGCCCTTGTCCTTCCTGCTCTACATCGTGCTGTCCTTCCTGATCCCGTCGTCCTCTGGCATGGCGACGGTCTCCATCCCGATTCTGGGCGGCCTGGCCCACCAGCTGAACTTCTCGGTGGAGACCATGGTCATGATCTACTCCGCCGGCAACGGCCTCGTGAACCTGTTCACGCCGACCTCCGGCGCCATCATGGGCGGTCTGGCCCTCGCCAAGGTGGAGTACTCCACGTGGCTCAAGTTCGGCGCCAAGCTGTTCGTGGTTCTCGGTGTGGTTTGCATCGTGATCCTCACGGCGGCCATGGTGATCCTGTCGTAGCATCCACGGCAAGCGCGCGAACTTGTGCACTTGCACAGTTCTGACCTGCGGAGACCGTTAGCGGGAGCGCCCGGGCACAGTGCTCGGGCGTTCCTGTTTTTCTCGGGCCGTTCATGCTATTATGGCCGCTTATAGGCGCGATTGGGTACGGCACAGCCCGCGCGCGTGGTAACGCCGACGTACTGAAGACGTACAGAAGAGGAAGTTAGACCAATGGAAATTCGCGAATCCCTCGAAGCGATCATCGACGCCGCGCTCGACGCGGCCCGTGCCGACGGCTCACTTGAGCTGGCGGAGGCTCCGCAGGCAGCTCTTGAGCGACCCCGCGACGAGGCCAACGGCGACTGGGCGAGCACCGTCGCCATGCGCACCGCGAAGCTCGCTCACAAGAACCCCCGCGAGATCGCCCAGATCATCGTGGATCACATTCCCGCAAACGACATGATCGCCTCCGTGGAGATCGCCGGCCCCGGCTTCATCAACATCCGCCTGTCCGATGCCGTGCTGCAGGGCGTGGTGCGCGAGGTGCGCGAGGAGGGCGACAACTTCGGTCGCGGCACCATTCCCGAGGGCGAGCGCTACGTGAACCTCGAGTACGTGTCCGCCAACCCCACCGGCCCCTTCCACGTGGGCCATGGCCGTTGGGCGTCCTTGGGCGATGCCATGGCGCGCGTCATGCGCCACGGCGGCTACGACGTGTACGAGGAGTACTACATCAACGACCACGGCAACCAGATGGACGTGTTCGGCAACTCCGTGAACGTGCGCTACCAGCAGCTGCTCGGCCGCGACGTGGAGATGCCCGAGGCGTGCTACGGCGGCGCCTACGTGAAGGACATCGCCCAGGACATCATCGACCGCGACGGCGACAAGTGGCTGAACGTCTCCGACGAGGAGCGCGTCGAGGCCTTCCGCGAGATGGCTTACGACATGACGCTCAAGAACCAGCGCGAGGTGCTGGCCAACTTCGGCACCACCTTCGACAAGTGGTTCTCCGAGCGCTCGCTGTACGTGGAGGACGAGAACGGCGAGAGCGCCGTGTCCCGCTCCCTGGACGCCATGCGCGAGAAGGGCTACCTCTACGAGAAGGACGGCGCCCTGTGGTTCCGCTCGACGGATCTGGGCGACGACAAGGATCGCGTGCTCATCAAGGGCGACGGCGAGGCCACCTACTTCATGAGCGACGTGGCCTACCACTACGACAAGATGATGCGCGGCTTCGACCACCTTATCGATCTGTGGGGCGCCGACCACCACGGCTACATCAAGCGCTGCGAGTGCATGCTCGAGGCCTGGGGCTGGCCCGGGGCGCTCGAGGTGCAGCTGGGGCAGCTCGTGAACCTGTTCCGCGATGGCAAGGCCGTGCGCATGTCCAAGCGCACCGGCGAGATGGTCACCTTCGAGGAGCTCATCGACGAGGTGGGCGTGGATGCCACCCGCTACCTCATGCTCTCCCGCTCGGCTGACCAGCCCATCGACTTCGATATCGAGGTGGCGAAGAAGAAGGACGCCTCCAACCCGGTGTACTACGTGCAGTACGCCCACGCGCGCATCTGCTCCATCCTGCGCAAGGCGGCCGATGAGGCCGACGCCGCCGCCGTCGAGGCGGGGGAGATGACGATGGGCGAGCTCGCCGAGAAGATCATTCCCGAGGATTGCGACCTGACGCCGCTCACCCATCCCTCCGAGCTGGCGCTCATGCGCAAGATGGCCGACTTCGGCAACCTCATCGCCCTGGCGGCCCGCGACCGCGCGCCGTTCCGCCTGACCCACTACGCGCAGGACCTGGCGTCGCTGTTCCACCAGTTCTACACCAACTGCCACGTGCTCACCGACGACGCCGACGTGCAGACGGCGCGTTTGGCCCTGTGCGACGCCACCCGCATCGTGCTGGCCTTGAGCCTGAACCTCTTGGGCGTGTCGGCACCGGTGAAAATGTAGGTTTGGCGAGCCTGGCCGACTTGCGCTAGAATAGCCAACGCATCTGGGGCTGTAGCTCAACGGTGGAGCAGGGGACTCATAATCCCTTGGTTCTCGGTTCGAATCCGGGCGGCCCTACCAAGAAACACCAGGTCGGAAGCTTATTGCTTCCGACCTTTTCTTTACTTATGGGGGTTAAATCGGGCGAAAACCCAGAATTGGTTCAGACCTTCCCGCTGAGCTCTTTGGCATACGGCGGGATCACCGCTTCCCGATGTCGATGCCTACGGGTTGCAGCGCTTGCAGGGGTCGTAGCCCTTCGCGATGAGGTTTTCGCGGGTGTCCTCGACGTCCTCGCGGTTCTTGGGGCTCATCTGATCCACGGACGAGCAGCTCGGCAGGTGGAACTTCTTCGAGTTCGTGTTCAGCACGTACTCGGTCGTACCTTTGCCCTCGGCGGAGCCCGTCGCGCCCTTCTCGGACGCTTCGCCGGCGCCGGCGCCTTCGCTTGCGGTGTCGGGCGCGCTTTCGGCTCCCGACACGTCGGGGAGGGGGGTGGCATCCTCCTCGAGCATCGATTCACCCGTGCCGTAGTCGATGACCACGCCCGGCTGCACGTTGTAGCAGAACACGTTGAAGGCCACGCCCTCGCCGCCGTCTTCCACGGACTCCGCCATCATGTGCACGCCGCGGGCCACGAGCTCGTCGCCCTCGAAGATGGGCGTCACGGCCATGAGCACGTGGTTGCCCGTGGCGTCCACATAGTCGGCCACGGCATTCTCGAAGGGCAGCATGCCCTGGATGTTCAGGTAGCGCGTGCCGGTGATGAGGTTTTGCGGGTTGGCGTTCTCGCCGGTGAGCTGGTAGCCCAGCAGGTGACATCGGTTGAACAAGTACTTGCCTTCCACGAAGTCGTACTTGGCCATCTGCCAGCCAGAAGGACGGATCTCGCCAATAGAGCCTCGTTTCTCCGTTGGCTGGGTCTCGGATCCTACCACGGCGAAGGCGGCGGTGCAACGGCCCAACTCATCCAGCTCGCCGTAATGCTCGTGCCCGGGTTCGGCGGCGCGCTGCTCATCGGTGAATGTCGGCTCGCCGTCGTTCACGTAGACGTAGGGATTGCCCTCAAAGGCGGGGACGTCGCGATAGCTGAGGACGCCATCGTCGGTCACAGGTCGATTTTCGCCAACAGCCTCAGTTTCCTGCTGGTTTGTATCCTCTGCGGGAGCACTCTGGGGTTCTTGCGGGCCGTCGGGCGTCCCCGTGCTCGCAAGCTCGGGGGTCGGTTCGCCGGGCGGTGCCTCATTGCCTGCCGTCGAGGCGCTGCATCCGGTCGCAAGGGCAATCGAAAGCAAGAGCGTCAGAGCGATGCCGATGACGGGGGTATGGTTTTCTTGCTGCGGGGATCGTTGGGGCATGATCTTCTCCTAATCGGGGTCGCAAGCGCCCTCCCGACAAAAAATTGCGATAAAATGGTCAAAAAACCGAGTTGTGAGTCCTGATCGTAAGATTTCGACGTTACTTTGCCTAGTTTAACGCCTTTCTTCCGCAGTTTGCTGGCAAAAATGGGCAGTTTGGTTCCCCCGAAAGACTCAAAACTCGGTTTTTTGACCAATTTTTGCGAAACTTTATGCAAGAGCGCACGCATCCGGCATCCGACGCTCTTTAGGGAAGGTGGGAGTGCGCCGTGGACGACCTCTTCGCGCGGACGCGATTGCTGCTGGGGCAGGACGGCCTCGACCGCTTGGCAGCGGCGCGGGTGGCCGTGTTCGGTGTTGGCGGCGTGGGCGGCTACGTGGTGGAGGCGCTGGCCCGCAGCGGCGTGGGCGCGCTCGATCTGATCGACTCCGACACGGTGGATGCCACCAACCTAAACCGACAGATCATCGCCACGGTAGACGCCATCGGGCGTTCGAAAGTGGAAGTGGCAGCTGAGCGCGTGGCTTCCATCAACCCGTCGTGCGTCGTGCGGGCGCACCAATGCTTCTTCCTTCCCGAAACGGCCGGCCAGTTCGATTTCGCGGCCTTCGACTACGTGGTGGACGCGGTGGACACGGTAAGCGCGAAGATCGCCCTGGTGGAAGCCGCCTTTGCGGCAGGTGTGCCCATTGTGTCGTCCATGGGCGCGGGCAACAAACTCGATCCGACGGCGTTTCGGGTGGCGGACATCTACGAGACCTCGGTCGATCCGCTCGCCCGCGTCATGCGCCGCGAGTTGCGGCGGCGAGGCATTCCGTCGTTGAAGGTGGTCTACTCCACTGAGCTCCCGCTCGTTCCTGCGGATGACGACATGGCTGTGAAGGACGGTACGCGTCCGGCACCTGGCTCAGTTGCCTTCGTCCCCTCCGTAGCCGGCCTCATTCTTGGCGGGGAAGTGGTGAAGGACTTGGCGGCCTACTAAAGCGCGCCGCTGCGTGCTCGTCGACGCCGGGGTACTCGGAAACGGCCGGACGGTGGAGGGGCGAATCGACGGGCGACGGGAGCGGCGGCGGCAGCGGTGACGGGAGCGGCGTCCATGGCGCGGGGAGCGGCATGGGAAAAATAACTCTTGCACCCAGGCGCTCTGTTGCCTATAATTCTGCCTTGCGCGAAATGGTGGGTGTGGCCTAGTTGGCTAAGGCGCCAGATTGTGGCTCTGGAGATCGTGGGTTCGAGTCCCATCATCCACCCCAGCGCGCTTGAAAATTAGGGCTTGCAATTCAGAAAAGCTTCGCCTAAAATATTCAAGCGCTTTGCGCAGGAACCAAGTGCACCATTAGCTTAGTTGGTAGAGCAGGGGACTCTTAATCCCAAGGTCGAAGGTTCGAGTCCTTCATGGTGCACCACCGAAATGCCAGGCCAGCGGCGTATCGTCGCTGGCTTTCTTGTTGCTTCGACTGCATCTCGGCTGCTCCTGTCCCGCAACGTCCCATTTCTCCAGAAAGGCAAGCTGCGCTTCTCAACGTTACGGCTTGACCTGAGTCCAAGATAGGTGCAGCATTTTGGGTCGAAGTGTGCCATACTGAGTGACAAAGGCCCCTCATCTCAAGCAAGGAATTTACCTCCCATGGAATCAAAGACAACCACCGAGTCGTCCGACCGCCGCTTCGCGCTGCTCATCGATGCGGACAACGTGTCGGCGCGCTATCTGAAGCCGATCTTGAACGAGCTGTCGAAGTACGGCACCGTCACCATCAAGCGCATCTATGGCGACTGGACGCTCACGCTGCACGCGAAATGGAAGGACGCGCTGCTGGAGAACTCCATCACGCCCATCCAGCAGTTCGGTTACACCCAGGGCAAGAACGCCACGGATTCCGCTATGATCATCGACGCCATGGACATCCTCTACACCGACAACGTCGATGGCTTCTGCCTCGTGTCCAGCGATTCGGACTTCACGCGCCTGGCCAGCCGCCTGCGCGAGAGCGGGCGCATGGTCATCGGCATGGGGGAGAAGAAGACCCCCACGCCCTTCCGCCGCGCCTGCGATGTGTTCACCACGCTCGAGCTGCTTGTGCAGAACAAGCGCAACGAGAAGGGCGGCGGCGGCAACGCGGTACCGAAGGACTCCGTGGAGCAGGCGGTGGTGGACATCATCACCGACAACCAGAACAACGGCAAGGCTACCGGTCTGGGCGAGATCGGCAGTCGCCTGCAGAAGCGCTATCCCGATTTCGACGTGCGCAGCTACGGCACGAACCTGCTCTCGAAGCTGCTCGAGGAGTTCACGCGGGTGCGCATCACCAAAGATCACAGCTCGGTCACCGTGGAGCTCGCCGAAGGCGAGGAACGCACCGAGAAGGCGGAGAAGCCCGAGCGTTCGGGGAAGCCCGAGAAGGCCGCGAAGGCCGCGAAGGCCGCTAAGGCAGAAGAGGCTGCCGACGTCGCCTCTGAGCTCGATGGAGAGGCGGCCGCGACTGAGGCGTCCTCGGCCGAGGCCGAGAAGCCCGAGATGGAGAAGCCCGAGAAGCCGAATCGCCGCTCGCGCAGCCATCGCGGTACGCGCCGGGTTGCGACGAAGGCCGTGGGGCGTTTGTCGGAGGGCCGCCAGGCTGCCGCGGCGTTGCCCGAGGGCGAAGCGGAGCAGTCGGATGTCTCCACCGAAGTGGCGGTGGAGGTGCCGGCGTCCGAGGCCGTCGAAGTGGTCGTGGAGGCAGCGCCGGAGGTGTTGCCCGAGTCCGAGGAGGCTCAGAAGGACGTGCGGCCCGGCCGCCGCGCCCGCGCCGAGCGCAAGACCCGCCAGACGAAGAAAGCCGATGCCACCGAAGAGGCGAAGGCACGCGAGACGAAGGAGCCGACGGAGGTCGAGAAGCCCGCGGAGACGGAAAAGCCGACGCGGCGCCGCCAGGCGGCCAAGTCGAAGGCGGAGGAGAACCCGGCCGCCAAGAAGACTGCCGCGAAGAAGGAGACCGCCAAGAAGACTGCCGCGAAGAAGAACACGGCCAAGAAGGAGGCCCCCCAGAAGGCGCCGGCTCGCAAGAAGAAGCCCGCGGGCGACACCCCGGCCGGCTACATCCGCGAGCTGGTGGCTGGCGCTGGCGCCGAGGGCATCATGCTCTCCACCATCACCGACGCCCTGCGTGCCAAGTTCAAGGACTTCAAGGTGCGCGACCTCGGCTATTCCCAGATGCGCCAGTACATGGCCTCGGTGGGAGATTACGAGCTGGAGAAGAGCGGCCGCAACTTCCGCGTGCGCCTTTCCCAATAGCTCGCCATGCTCTAAAATATCTTATTCGCCCATTGCCGACACCCAAAAGGAGATGCATTTGTGGAAGCGCTGACCCTCGGTCTGCTCCTGCTCGTCGCCGTCTTGGCGTCCTCGCTCATCGACCAGATTATCCCGCGCGTCTCGCTTCCGCTCATCCAGATCGTCATCGGGCTCCTCATTGCCGTTGTGGCCGGCGGCGAGGTGGAGGTGACGCTCGACCCGGAGCTGTTCCTCGTCATGTTCATCGCGCCTTTGCTCTACGACGAGGCGAAGCACGCCGACAAGCAGGCGCTCTGGCGCGAGCGCAAGCCCGTGCTCTCCCTGGCCATAGGCCTGGTGGTGGCCACGACGCTCGTCATCGGCTTCCTGCTGAACGCGTTCGTGCCCTCCATTCCGCTGGCGGCGGCCTTCGCCCTGGGCGCGGCCTTGGGTCCCACCGACGCCGTGGCGGTCTCGTCGCTTTCGAAGCAGGTGGACATCCCGAAGCGCCAGGCCTCCATGTTGAAGGGCGAGCTGCTCTTGAACGACGCCTCGGGTATCGTGTCCTTCCAATTCGCCATTGCCGCCGTGGTCACCGGGTCGTTCTCCCTGGTTGACGCCGGGGTCGACTTCCTCGTGGAATTCGTCGGCGGCCTGCTGCTCGGCATTCTCCTGGGGCTGCTCGGCAATTGGGTCGTCAAGCGCGCCCGTTCCATCGGCGTGGAGAACACGAACTTCCACGTGCTCTTCGAAGTGCTCATTCCCTTCCTCATCTACCTGGTGGCCAACGTGTGCCACGTCTCCGGCGTCATCGCCGTGGTGGTGGCCGGGCTCATCAACGTCACGTCTCCCAAGGGGGTTATCGGGCCTTCGGTCTCGCGCATGAACATCGTCTCGGGCAGCGTGTGGCACGTGCTCACCTATGCCCTGAACGGCATCGTGTTCGTGCTTCTGGGGACTCAGCTTCCCTTGGCCATGCAAGATACGTGGGAGAACGTGCGCATCACGAACTCCACGCTCATCCTGCTCGTCTTCGGGCTCACCTTCGTGCTTCTGGCCACGCGATTTCTGTGGGTGCTCGCCATGGATCTCTACCATGTGCGCCGTGACGAGAAGCGCCGCTTCGGGAAAGGCGATCTGCGCAGCACGCTCATCACGACGTTTTGCGGGGCCAAGGGCACCATCACGCTCTCCATCATGTTCTCCATTCCCACCTATGCCGTCTACGGGCCGCCCAACGTGCCCTTTCCCCAGCGCGAGCTGCTGATCTTCCTCGCCTGCGGCGTCATCGTGTGCACGCTGCTTCTGGCCACCTTCGTCGTGCCGCTTCTGGCGCCGGCTCGCGACAAAGGGGAGGAGGAGCTGCGCCGCATCGACCAGGACGCCGCCACCACCATGGACATCATGCGCGAGGTCATCGAGATGCTCGCGGCCCAGCAGACGCGGGAGAACCGCGCGGAGACCCGGGCCGTCATCCGCTCCTACAACGACCGCCTCGCGCGCATCAAGGCCAACAATGGCATCGAGAGCGAAATGAACGTGGAGCTGCGCGTCCAGGCCCTGATGTGGGAGTACGAGCGCGCCATGGAGCTGATGGAGCGCGGCGTCGTCTCCGGCGTGGTGGCCTACCGCTACATGGGGCGCCTCGAACAGGCCATGCAGCTTCTGCAGCACGGCAAGGGGCACGGCACGTTGAAGCGTTGGAACGGCCGCTTCCGGGCGCTGTGGCACCGCGGCGTGCGCGCGGTGCTGCGCGAGCTGCCGGGCAACACGGAGCTGGCCGAGCAGACCGAGGAGATGCGCTGGCTACAGACGGCCACGCGCACCTATGCCGTGGAGCATTTGGAAGCGGCCGTCGCTTCCAGTCAGGTGCCCACCGAGGACGCGGCGGCGGTGCTCGTGGAGTACCAGCGCTCGGTGGCGGCGTTGCACGACGCACGGCCGACGGTGACCTCCGTCATCAAGGCCGGCGATCGCACCGAGGGCATCAAGCGCAAGGCCTACACCTTCGAGCTGGAGCAGATCCAGAGCGCCTACGAGGACGATCGGCTCTCCCGCGCCCATGCCCAGCGCATGCGCGAGAGCGTCCAGCTCATGCAGATGGACCTGGAGGACACGGTATAGAAAACGGCGCCCCCTCCGCTGAGGGGGCGCCGTGGTCGCGCGGCGTCGATGAGGCTTGCCCGCGGCGGCTAGTACACCATGCCCATGGCCTCGCGCACCTCGTCCAAGGTGGCGTTGGCGATCTCGTTGGCGCGGCGGTTGCCCTCGTGCAGGATCTCGCGCACCATCTCCGGCTGCCCTTCCAGCTCGCGGCGGCGCTCGCGGATGGGCGCCAGGTATGCGTTCACCGACTCGGTCACGTAGCGCTTGAGCGCGCCGGCGCCGTCGTTGCCGATTTCCGCTGCGATGTCCTCTTCGGTGCGGCCGGTGGTCAGCGCCGCCGTGGTCAGCAGGGCCGAGACGCCGGGACGGTTCTCCTTATCGAAGGTGATCATGCGCTCGGAATCGGTCTGCGACTTCTTGATGAGCTTGGCGGTCTCCTCCTCCGTGGCCGAAAGGGCGATGGCGTTGCCGTAGCTCTTCGACATCTTGCGCCCGTCGAGGCCGGGGATTTCCACGGCGTCGGTGAGAAGTCCGTGGGGCTCCGGGAACACCCGCCCGTAGCGCTCGTTGAAGCGGCGGGCGATCTGGCGGGTCTGCTCGATGTGGGGCAGCTGGTCTTTCCCCACGGGCACGACGTTGCCCTTGCAGAACAGGATGTCGCAGGCCTGGTGCACCGGGTAGCTGAGGAGCAGGCCCGTGAGCGCGTGGCCCGAGGCCTCCTGCTCGGCCTTCACCGTGGGGTTGCGCATGAGCTCTGATTCGGTGACGAGCGACAGGAAGGGGAGCATGAGCTGGTTTAAGGCCGGCACGGCGGAGTGCGTGAAGATGATGGTCTTCTCCGGATCGATGCCGCAGGCCAGATAATCGATGACCATGTTGTGCACGTTGTCGGCGATGTTGGCCGTGGTGTCGCGGTCGGTGATGACCTGGTAGTCAGCGATGATGATGCGAGTGGTGACGCCGGCGTTCTGCAAAGCGACGCGCTCGCGGATAGTGCCGAAGTAGTGGCCCATGTGCAGACGCCCCGTGGGGCGGTCGCCCGTGAGCATGGTGTATTTCTCCGGGTGTACGGCCAGATCGGCCTTGATCTCGTCGCTGATCTTCTTGGAGGCGAGGAAGGTGTCGCTCGTCAAATCGCTTGCCATGGGGGCGGATCCTCTCTTTCTCGTGCGCCGTTTCAGGGTGGGCGGCTTCGGCACTGAAAGCGCGGGAAGAGCCGCCAAACGGTGGAATTGTGAATATGTTGGGATAGTATACAAGATTCCCCCTTGCGCGCGCCGCGGAATCCGTGTAGTATATACAGCCGTCGCAAGTCACCCAGTGAATTGCGAAAACCCTTCGGTCGCTTGGCTCAGCGGGAGAGCATCGCCTTCACACGGCGGGGGTCACAGGTTCAAATCCTGTAGCGACCACCATAAACAGCAGGCCCGTCCTCGGAGGGGCCTTTTTCGTATCCAAAGAGCTTTTCGCCCGGGAAAGGAAGCCGTCGTGAAACGGATTGCGTTTGCTGTGGTGACCGTGATGCTCGGAGCTTGCGCCGGGGCGTTTTGCTGGGCGTTCTTCTTTCTCATGAACGCGGGCCTCGATCTTTTGTGGGTGAAAGCGCCGGCGTGGCTGGCGGCGATAGGGATGCCCGCTGTCGTGTACCCGCTTGCCTTCTGCGTTGTGGGCGGCGTTGCCATTGGATTGTTTCAAAAGAACGTGGGGCCGTACCCCGATGATATGAACACGGTGCTCGCCGAGGTGAAGAAAACCGGGCGCTATGAGTATCGGCATCTGGGCGCTATGTTCGTTGGCGCGCTTCTGCCGCTTTTGTTTGGCGGCAGCATCGGGCCCGAGGCTGGCCTCACCGGCGTGGTGGCGGGGCTTTGCAGCTGGGTGGGGGACCGACTCAAGTTCATGGGCGCCGAGATGCGCGAGCTGGCGAATGCGGGCACGGCGGCCATTTTGTCGGCGATCTTCTCGGCCCCGTTGTTCGGCCTGGCGGCGCCGCTGTTCGGCTATGCGGACGATGCCGACGGGCGTCGGCATGGGGGCGGCGCGTCCGCTGCGACCGTGGTTTCCGCGCCCCAGGTTTCCAAACCGGTCAAAACGGCGGTGTACCTGCTCTCCGTGGCCGGGGCGCTGGGGGCGTTCATGCTGCTCAACGAGGTGGCTGGCGGCGGTTCGGGGCTGCCGCACTTCTCCGCCATGGCCGTGGGGACGTCCGAACTCGCCTGGGCACTTCCCGTCGTCGCGCTCGGCGCCTGCGCCGGCTGGCTCTTTCATGGCTTCGGCTGGGCCGTGGGCAAGCTGTCCGCGCGGCTCGGCGATCGCGTCGTAGTGAAGGCGGTCGTTGCCGGCGCGATACTGGGAGTTCTCGGGATCTTCCTCCCCTTTACCCTGTTCGCCGGCGAGGCCCAGACCGAGATGCTGGCGCAGCAGTGGGCGGCCCTCGGTGCTGGGGTCTTGCTCGCGACGGGGTTTCTCAAGGTGCTGGCCAGCCAGGTGTGCCTCGGACTCGGTTGGCGCGGCGGCCACTTTTTCCCGCTCATCTTCTCGGGGATCGCCATCGGCTATGCCGCCGCCGGGCTCTTTGGCATCGACCCGGTCTTCGCGCTCTCTGTCAGCACGGCGGCCCTTCTGGGCGCCGCTATGCGCCAGCCGCTGATGGTGGCCTTGCTGCTCATCCTGTGCTTTCCCGCGAAAGCCGTTGTCTTCGTCCTTGCCGCTGCGTGCTTGGGCGCCGCCGTTCCGGTTCCGAAGGCGTTCTCTCGGGTTTGATTCTCTGCCCGGGCGACGCTCCTTGTCGGGTTTGATTCTTGGCCCCGGCGACGCTCCTTGCGACCGTCTTCTGGTTTCGTTCCTCGTCGCCTCGTATTCCGATCGCGATGTTAGCTTTCTATGGATGGCGTTTTTCGCAGTCGATAAGATCGAGGAGCTGTAGACGGCTTCGGTCGACGAGCTGTAGGCGGCTCCGGTCGGCGAACCGCCGGCAAAATGCAGCAAATCTCGAGTTGTAAGCGTCTGTTCTCTCGGAAACTGCTTCATTAGATGCTGGGGATATCGCTATTCGTTAATTCTGTCTCTTCTAGACGCTTATAACTCGAGATCTCGTGCAGAAAAGCAGCACTTCGTGAACCGAAGGAGTCTGAGCGCACGAATTGAGGAGCTCTCTGCTATGGTAGGGGGGTCTTTGAAGAACCTACTTGAGGAGGCAGCTGTGGCGCATCTGCAACATGAAACCGATGGCTCCCAGGAGGCCGCGGCGTCGAAGCCGAGGGAGCGCGTTGCGGTGAAAGGGTGCGTCTTCAAGGACGGCCGCATGCTGTTCCTGTTCAAGCCCGATGCGGCGCGCCGTCTCAGCATCGCGCCCGATCTCGAGGAGGATCTTCCGGGGGGATGCGTGGAAGCGGGCGAGAGCTGGCAGGAGGCGCTGGTGCGCGAGGTGCGCGAGGAGACCGGGCTGGAAATCGAGGTCGGTGAGCCCTTCAATGCCTGGACGATGCGCGCCCCGGGGCGACGGATTCTCGGCGTCGACTTCGTTTGCCGCTGGCGCTCCGGCGACGTGCGCCTGAGCCACGAGCACGAGTCCTTCGCATGGCTCACCTTGGAAGAAGTGGAGTCCAGGGGCTGGGAATTGGAGCCCGTCTACCGGAAGGCCTTCGAGCTAGCGATAGATTTGCAGCCCTAACTCCTTGGGCACTGTTTCGCTCAACGCCTCTTGGGATGATTCGCTGCCGCATTGCGTTTCCGAAATGAGACGCCCCTTGCGAAGGCGATGGATTTAAGGGTATATTCGAAACCGACTGTCTGCGATGGGAAGGTTGCGACGCTGCGATGACCGACATGAAGCCTTGGGCCTTCGAGCTGGAGGAATATATTCGCGAAGGCGAGCCTGATCGCGCTCGTCGAGCGGAGCTGTGGCAAGTGGCCATCGGTCTTCAGGACGTGGACGGCCTGACACCTTCCCAGTACCTGCTCGATACGGCGAAGGAGCACATCGAAGGCGAACTATCTATCGACCAAGTTCAGTCTCGCATCGCCGCGTACTATCAGCAGCGCGACGAGCGCACTCAGGCGGAGTTGGAAAGCGAGGAAGCCGACGTCGTCTCGTCGCGTATCGCCGAAATCTTGGGTGAGCGGGCGTTCACCTTCTCTCCCTCGGAATTGAAATCAATTCATGGGCGGTTGTTCAAGGGCCTTCTGAAGGAGGCCGGCGCCTATCGCCGATACAACATCACAAAGAACGAATGGGTTCTGAAGGGCGATACGGTACGCTACTCTTCGTGGAACATCGTCCCCGAAACCCTCGAATATGATTTCGATAAGGAGGGCGCCTTCTCCTACCAAGGGTTGTCGAAGTTGGAGGTGACCCGGCACATTGCCGCTTTCGCCTCGGGTATTTGGCAGATTCACCCCTTCTGCGAGGGCAACACGCGCACCACGGCCGTTTTTATCATCAAGTATCTGAATGCCATGGGGCTGGAGATCGGCAATGAGCCGTTCGCGGATCACTCCTGGTACTTCCGCAACGCTCTGGTTCGGGCCAACTACACCAACCTCGACCAGGATGTGCACGAGACGACCCAATTCCTGGAAGCATTCTTCGAGAATGCTCTTCTCGGTGCGAGCCACGATTTGAAGAACCGGTATCTGCACATCGATTGGGTCGGCGACGTCAATGCGACAGGGGATGGCGAGATGCATATCCCCCAAGTCGCCCCCCAAGTCACCCCTCAAGTGTTGAGGCTGCTCGATGTTCTCGGCGATAAGGAGCTTTCGTTGCGACAGATCGCCGAGGCCTTGGGACTTTCTGATCGTAAGAACATTATGAGAAACTACGTGGTCCCTGCGCTCGACAGCGGACGGGTGGTGCGGACGGTTCCCGATAAGCCCAACAGCCGTTTTCAGAAGTACCGAAAGGCATAGCGGGGCGCATCGTTGCGCGGATGCGCTACACTATGCAGTTGGCAAAAGCGGGGCGGCTCGGACTCGCCCTTCGACGACTGATTCGGGAAGCGCTTATGATCCTGCAAACTGAACATCTTTCGAAATCCTACGGCGGCCGCACGCTGTTCCACGACGTGACGTTCCGCTTGGAAGAGTACGACCGGCTGGCGCTCGTGGGCCCTAACGGCGCGGGCAAGACGACACTGCTCAACATCATCTCCGGCGAGGACGATCCGGACGAGGGCCGCGTGCTCTTCGCCAAGGGGGCGCGCGTGGGCTATCTGGAGCAGGAGGCCATCGAGATGGGGGACCTGCCCGTCTTCGAAGAGGTCATCTCGTCCCAGACCGAGGTTCTTGAAGCGGAGCAGCGCCTGCACAAGCTGGAGGCGGAGCTGGGCGCGAACCCCACCGAAGCTCAGCTGGCGGCCGTGGGCCGGGCGCGGGACGCCTACGAGATGCTCGGCGGCTACTCGCTGGAGTCGAAAGTGCGAAGCGTGCTGTTCGGCCTCGGCTTCACCGAGCGCGACATGACCCGTTCCACCACCGAGTTCTCCGGCGGTTGGCAGATGCGCATCGCGCTTGCGAAACTGCTCATCCGCAACCCCGAGGTGCTGCTGCTCGACGAGCCGACGAACCATCTCGATCTGGAATCGGTGAAGTGGCTCGAGGGCTTCCTGCGCGGCTACGCCGGCACCGTCATCGTGGTCTCCCACGACCGCGCCTTCATGGACAACATGGTCGACCGCGTGGCGGAAATCGACAACGGGGAAGTGAACCTGTACAAGGGCAACTACTCGAAGTACTTGGTGGCGCGGGAGGAGCGCCTGGAGCGCATCAAGGCCGAGCGCGCGAAATCGCTGGAGGAGATCGCACACCTGCAGGCCTTCGTCGACCGCTTCCGCTACAAGGCCACCAAGGCCAAGCAGGCCCAGGAGCGCGAGCGGCGCATCGAGAAGATCAAGGAGACGCTGCCGGTCATCCCCGAGGAGAAGAAGACGGTGCACTTCAGCTTCGTGCAGCCGCCGCGCACGGGAGATGAGGTGGTGCGGGTGCGCGGCCTCGTGAAGCGCTACGGCGACCACACGGTGTACGACGGCATCGACTTCACGATGTACCGCGGCGACAAGGTGGCGCTTGTGGGCCCCAACGGCGCGGGCAAATCCACGCTCTTGAAGATGATCGCCGGGGTGGAAAAGCCCGACGCCGGCACCATCGACTACGGCGTGAACGTCGATCTCACCTACTACGCCCAGCACCAGCTGGAAGAGCTGCACGCGGGCAACACCGTCTTCGAGGAGCTGGATCATGCCGCGCCCGGCTGGTCCATCTCCCAGGTGCGCAGCCTGCTGGGCGCGTTTTTGTTCACGGGGGACGCCGTGGACAAGAAGGTGTCGGTGCTCTCCGGCGGCGAGAAGGGGCGGCTTGCCCTGGCGAAGATGCTCGTGGCCCCCAAGCCCCTGCTGTGTTTGGACGAGCCCACCAACCACTTGGACATCTCCAGTGCCGACGTGCTGGAGCAGGCCCTGCAGCACTTCGACGGCACCATCCTGTTCATCACCCACGACCGGCACCTCATCCGCGGGGTGGCCAACCGCATCGTGGAGGTGAAGGACGGCCAGATCACCAACTACGAGGGCGACTACGACTACTACCTGTACAAGTCGGGCCAGCTCGATGGCGACGTGGACGCCGACCGCTCGGTGGTGGACGAGGCGCTCGCCGATGCGGGCATCCACGGGAAGGGGAGCGGCGCGGCCCCCGAGAAGCGCCGCGCCGGTGCGGCGGCCCCCACGAAGATCACCGTGAACCGTCGCCGCGACCGCCAAGGCTCGAGCTCGACGGCTGCTCGGGATGGTTCCGTAGGGGCTGACCTCGGTCAGCCCTCCGCAGCTGTCAAGGGCTCCGGGGTCACGCCGGCGCCCAAGGGCGGTGATGTGCAGCTCACCGCGCCCAAGGGGAGCGCCCCCAAGACCAAGGAGCAGAAGCGCCGCGAGGCCGAAGCCCGCAACCGCGCCTACGCCGCCCTGAAGAACCACCGCAAGCGCATCGCCCAGCTGGACGAGCAGATGGAGCGAGACAACGCCCGCATGGAGGAGCTGCTTGCCATGATGGCCGACCCCGACTTCTACGTGAACGAGGATGTCTCCTCCGACGCCATCGCCGAGCATGCCAAACTGAAGCAGCGCCTGGCCGCCGCCGAGGAGGAGTGGTTCACCCTCACCGAGGAGCTGGAAGCGGAAATGGCCCGTCAGCAGGAGCAGGCATAACCGCTCCCGCCGGTCTGAGCCACGCGGCATTTCGGTTCGCTTCTCCGGTTCGAGCTACGGGGTACCGTTCAGTCGCTCAGACAGTCCTCGCTTTGTGCGACAGTCCACTGGACTGTCGCAGTCGCTGCGGAACTCGCTTGGTGAACGGCACCCCGCATCTCGAACCTGCTCTACCAACTATGAAAGGGTTGCAATGTTGAACATTGTTCTTGTGGAACCGGAGATTCCCCAGAATACGGGGAATATTGCGCGGACATGCGCGTGCGTGGGGGCGCGGCTGCATTTGGTGGAGCCGATGGGGTTTCGGCTGACGGAGAAGAACTTGAAGCGGGCCGGATGCGACTATTGGGATGATGTCGAGGTTGTGCGGTGGCCGTGCGTCGAGGCGTTCTTCGCGGCTCACGGCGATGATGAGCTGCACCTTTTCACGGGACAGGCGGCGTGCGGCTATCGCGATGCCGTCTACGGACCGGACGCGTTTCTGCTGTTCGGGCGCGAGAGCCGCGGGCTCGATCAGGCTATCATCGACGCCCACGTCGACTGCTGCCGGCGCATTCCCATGCGCCAGGGCGCCCGTTCCCTGAACCTCTCCAACGCTGTGGCCATCGCTGCCTACGAGGCGCTGGCCCAGCGGGGCTTTCCGGGGTTGGTGTAGATGGAGACCTTCGAGCTGATTTTGTTTCTGCTGACGGCGGTCATCGCCTCGAGCATTCTAGACAAGTTCCTGCCGCCGCTGTCGCTGCCGCTTGTGCAGATCGCCCTCGGCGCCGCGCTCGCGCTGGCGGTTCCCACACCGTTGGAATGGGGCATCGATCCGGAGTTGCTGCTCATCCTGTTCATCGCGCCTCTGCACTTCAACGAGTCGCGCCACGTGGACTCCGGAGCCCTGTGGAAAAACCGCTGGGGCATCGCGTCGCTTTCCGTGGGACTCGTCTTCGCCATCGTTGCTGCCTGCGGGGCGACGTTGCACGCGCTTTTGCCCGCCGTGCCCTTGGCGGCCGCCTGCGCGCTCGGGGGCGCCATGGGATCCACCGATGCCGTGGCCGTCACGGCGCTGACCCATGACCGCCGCTTCGGTCGCCGCCACGAGGCGCTGCTCAAGGGGGAGGCCCTGTTCAACGACGTGACGGGCACCGTGGTGTTCCAATGCTGTCTCACGCTTCTGGCCACGGGATCGTTCTCGCTTTTGCATGCGGGCGAGGAGTTCGCCCTCGATCTGTTCGGCGGCTTCTTCGGCGGTCTTGTCATGGGGCTTCTCGCCTGGGGCCTTTTGCAGGTGCTGCGCCGCACGGGGCTCGACAACCCCACGCTCCACGTGATGTTGGAGCTGCTTCTGCCTTTCATTATCTATCTGACGGCGAAATCGCTGCATATCGGCGCAGTCATCGCCGTGGTGGCCTCGGGGCTTATGCTGTCCCTACTGCCCCAGCGTCACACGGCTGCCACGGCCCGCACCAAGCTACAAGCCCAAAGCGTGTGGACGACTTTGGAGTTCGTGCTAAACGGGATCATCTTCGTCGTGCTGGGCATGCAGCTGCCGCGGCTTATGGAACCAGCGGCCGAGGGGAGTCTGGGCGATCCGGCGACGCTGCTGGGCGTCGTGGTGGTGCTGACTCTCGTGCTGGAGGCGGTGCGCTTCGCATGGCTGCTCGCCATGGACATACGGGCCGCCGTCGCCCAGGGGAAGGGGGCTCGCAGCTGCTTCGCACCCGAGGCCCTGCGCGGCACGCTCGCCATGGCGCTAGCGGGCGCCAAGGGCGGCATCACGCTTTCCCTCATGCTGACGCTGACGGCAGGCGCGGCGCTTTCCGCCGCTGGCAGGGCCACGCTCGTCTCCATCGCCTCGGGCATGATCGTGCTCACGCTTGTGCTGGCGGATTTCGCGGTGCCTGCGCTCGCGCCCTCGAAGTACTCCGCGCGGCGCACCCGCGCCCGCGTCGATGCCGAGATCGATCTCATGCTTGATGTGATCGCCTCCGTCGAGGCCGACGCGTCCTTCACGGGCGCGGTCAAGGACGTGTCGGGGTCGGCGGAAGATTCGCGAGAAGCCGAAGCGGGCGACGCTGCGAATGGCGGGAACAGCGCATCAGGAGAAGGTGCGCCGCCGCTGATCGACGAGCCGGCCACGGTCATTGTCATGCACCGCTACGCCGAGATTCTCGAGGAACTCGCTCCGGCCGCCTCGCCTGTGGCCGCCGCCCGGGCGCGCGCGGAGGTGGCGCGGGTGGGCTCCCTCTACGACCAGTTGGACGATATCGCCCGCCGGGCGGCCCAGTGGGACGAGAGTGAGGACGGCGTGGAAGAGGAGGCCCCCGACGACCGCACCGTCCGTCCGCGCCGTTCGCGTCGCGAGCGCCTGAATGCCGATCGCCCCGGCGCGCGGGGTCCGGCCGCTCCCAGCCTGTCCGACCAGTTCCACCAGATGCGCGAGACCCATGACGCTGTGGAGGACGTGCAGGCCCAAGCCCTCGTCCGCGAGCTGCAGCTCATCAAGGCCATGGTGGCCGACGGCTCCATCGACGCCGCCCACGCCAAGGACCTGCGCAACGACGTCTACATCCAGCAACTGGTGCTCGACTAACGCCATTGTCGTTCATCGGCGGTTTCTGTGGGTTTGGAAGGCGGCGCGATGATGAGGGCGCGCGGTGCGCTACACTTATGCGCTATGGTTAACCTTCCCTACATCATCTGCTCGGTGCTGAGCTTCATCCCGGCTCTCGTGCTTCACGAGGTTGCCCACGGCTTTGCGGCCTACAAGCTGGGCGATCCCACGGCTAAGCGCTCCGGACGCCTTTCGCTGAACCCGCTCAAGCACATTGACCCCTTCGGCACGGTCATTCTGCCGCTTCTGCTCATGGTCATGGGCTGGCCGGTGTTCGGCTACGCGAAGCCGGTGCCCTACAATCCGCGCTACTTCAAGGACCCGCGCCGCGACGATGTCATCGTGGGCTTGGCCGGCCCGTCCGCCAACCTCGCCATGGCCGCGCTGGCCGCTGCGGTGGCGTGGGGCTGCTCGGGGCTCGTCAGCAACCCCGCCTTCGCCAACAACGAGCTGTTCGCTTACTTCTACGTGATGTTCCTGCCCACATTCGCTCTCATCAACCTGTACCTTATGTTCTTCAACCTACTGCCCATCCCTCCTTTGGACGGCTCATCCATCTTCGCCATCCTGTTGCCGCCGAAGTACCTGCCGAAGTACTACCAGATCCAGCAGTACGCCTTCCCCGTGTTCATGATCGCCATCGTGGTGCTGCCCTACGTGTTCAACTTCAACCCGTTCTCGTGGTATCTGGGGGTCACGGCCGGCAATCTGTTCGATTTCATGTTCCCGCCGTTTTTCTCCTAAGAGACGGCGCCGCCCATGTCCTACAAAGTCCGCATCGACAGCTTCGAGGGCCCCTTCGACCTGCTGCTTTACCTCGTGAGCCGCCAGAAGGTGGATATCGGCGCCATCTCCATCACCGAGATCGCCGACCAGTACCTCGCCGAGGTGTCGCGTATGGAGACCCTCGATCTGGACGTGGCGAGCGACTTTTTGCTGGTGGCCTCTACGCTGCTCGAGATCAAGGCCCAAAGCCTCATCCCGCGCGAGCGCGACGAGCTTGACGACGACTTGGCGGAGCTCGCGCCTTCCGAGGCCCGCGATATGCTGGTCGAGCGCCTCATGGAATACAAGAAGTTCAAGAATGCCGCCGCGGTGCTCCACAACCGCTTCATCGCCGAGGGTCGCATGCACACGCGCCCCTTCGGCCCCGATGCCGACTTCCTCGGCCTCATGCCCGACTTCCTGGAAGGGGTGTCGCTGGACGCGCTGGCCTATCAGGCGGCCGCGGCCCTTGCGCGCCGTGAGGTGTTCCTGCTGGAAAGCGAGCACATTGCCGCCAAGCCCATTCCCGTGGAGGTGCACGTGCGCGCCATTCATCAGCGCATTCGCACGGCCAAGCACCTGCGTTTCTCGCAGCTTGTGGGCCCGGGCACCCCCAAGGATGTGGCGGTAGTGACGTTTCTGGCCATCCTCGAGCTGTACAAGCGCGTCATGGTGAGGCTCGAGCAGGACGAGCTGTTCGGCGATATCGCGATCGACTACATCGAGGGTTCGGGCGATTTGCGTTTGGAAGGCGACGACGCCCTCACGTCGGTGGGGGAGGAGTAGAGGCACATGTTTCAAGGATTGCAGGAAGACCAGCTGGCGGGCGCCCTGGAGGCGATGCTCTTCGTGACCGACGAGCCCGTGGGTACCATCGCGCTTGCCGAGATGCTCGAGTGCGAGGTGGGCGCGGTGGAGGCGGCGCTCGTGCGGCTGCGGGACGATCTGGAGGCCCACGGCTCCGGCATCCAGCTGCGCGAAGTGGCCGGCGGCTGGCGTTTGTTCACGCATCCGGCCTACCACGAGCTCATCGAGAAGTACGTGCTGTCCTGGGACACGCGCAAGCTTTCCGCGGCGGCCATGGAGACACTGGCCATCGTGGCCTATACTCAGCCGGTGACCCGTGCCGGGGTGGCCTCGGTGCGCGGCGTGAACTCCGACAGCTCTATCAACTCGCTGGTGGAGAAGGGGCTCGTGCGCGAGGTGGGTACAGAAGACGCGCCGGGCAACCCGGTGCTCTACGGCACGACTCGGGGCTTTCTGGAGAAGTTCGGTCTGCGCAGCCCTGCCGACCTGCCCGATTTGGCCGATTTCGCGCCCGATGCGGAGACGCGTCGGCTCATCACGGAGCGGTTGTCGGCCACGCGCAAGGACGCGGTTGTCTCCGACGAGCAGGCCCGCACCATGGCCCGCGCGCTCATGGGGGAGGACTTCGAGGCCGACGACGGCGAGGCCATGCTATCTGACGAGGAGCTGGCCCAGGGCACGGATGCGGCGGCCGAGGTGCTCGCGGACGCCCTGGAGGAGGAGCGCGGGGAGGAAGCGGCAGCGATAGCAGCTGGTCGAGCGAAGATCGAGGACGACGAGGCTGCCGAGGCTGCTGGGGGTGGCGAGGATGCCGGAGCTGCCCGCATCGCCGTGCCCGGCGCTGCCGCCGACGCGCTCGGCACCGCAGACGCCGACGCCATGTTCGCTCGCGCCATCGCATCCACGCTAGGCGTCGTCGACAAGATCGATTTCGACTCCCTCGTCTTCGAGACCGACGACGAGTAGGTCCCCCGCCATGGCCGAAATGAGGTTGCAGAAGTTTCTGGCCCGGGCCGGGGTGGCCTCGCGGCGCCATGCCGAGGAACTGATCGCGGCTGGTCGCGTGACCGTGAACGGCGCGCGGGTGACCGAGATGGGCGTGAAGGTTGATCCTGCTGCGGACATGGTGGCCGTGGATGGCGCGCCCGTCGCGCTGCCCGAGGAGAACGCCACGTTCCTGCTGCACAAGCCCGCCGGCTACGTGACCACCATGAGCGATCCCCAGGGGCGCCCCACCGTGGCTGCGCTCATGGCCGACGAGCTGCTCGCCCATCCGGGGCTTTTCCCCGTGGGGCGGCTGGACACCGACACTACGGGGCTTCTGCTGTTCACCGACGACGGACAGCTGGGCCATGGGCTTCTGCACCCGCGACGCCACGTGGAGAAGACGTATCTGGCCCTGGTGGAAGGGGTGCCCGACGCGGGCGACGTACGGCGCTTGCGCGAAGGGGTTCTGCTGGACGATGGTCTCACGTTGCCGGCGGCCGTGCGCGTGCTCGAGGGCGCCGATGGCCGCCGGGCCGCGCAGCTCATCGGCGAGGGGGCCGGTGCCAGCGGCTACCGCCAGCGCCACGGGGGCAAGCGCGGCCGCGACGCGCTGGCCGCCAGGGGATCTTACGTGGAAGTGCGCCTGCGCGAGGGCCGCAACCGCCAAGTGCGTCGCATGCTGGAAGCCGTGGGGCATCCGGTGATCGCGCTGCATCGCGAGGCCTTCGGTCCGCTCGTCCTGGGGGATCTGCCCCGGGGCGCCTCCCGTCCGCTCGCGGAAGAGGAAGAGGCGCGCCTCAAGGAGCTCGCGTCCTAGCTCGGGCGCCGGCGAGGGCTTGGTTTGGCCCATGTTCCGGCGTCTGCGAGCATCTGAGCCGATCCGCGTCCCGGCGCGATCCGCGACGCGCGCCAACGTCGACCTCTTGTCGGGGCGCGGGTCGCAGCCGGCTTTCTTATAGATCGCAAGAATGGCAGTATCGGCAAATCTGATCGAAATCACCAACATTTTGGGATGCCGCGTCGGCGTCAGCGCTTATAATACGCGCCAGTGAAGGATACCGTTGCACCCGGGAAGGCTCGGGGCGACAGGATCGAAAGGAAGTAACCATGAGTGTTACCGTATCGACGTTTCTCAAAATGAAGGCCGAGGGCAAGAAGATCTCGATGATCACCGCCTACGACTACACCACGGCACGGCTCGTGGACGAGTCCGGCATTGATTCCATCCTTGTCGGCGACTCGCTCGGCAACGTCATGCTCGGTCTGGGCGACACTGTGTCGGTGACGATGGAGGATATGATCCACCACGGGGCCGCTGTGGCCCGCGGCACGAAGAACGCACTCGTCGTCGTCGATATGCCCTTCATGTCCTACCAGTCGAGCGTCTATGACGCGGTGGTGAACGCGGGGCGCCTCATGAAGGAGGCCCGGGCCAACGCCGTGAAGCTGGAGGGCGGCGTGGAGGTGGCCGACCGCATCCGCGCCATCGTCGACTGCCAGATCCCCGTATGCGCCCATATCGGCCTTACGCCCCAGGGCATCAACGCGCTGGGCGGCTTCAAGGTGCAGGGCAAGACGGCCGATTCGGCCCGCAAGCTTCTGGAGGATGCCCATGCCGTGGAGGAGGCCGGCGCCTTCGCCGTGGTCCTCGAGGCCATTCCCGCCGAGCTTGCCGAGCGCGTGTCGGCGGAGCTGACCATCCCCACCATCGGCATCGGCGCCGGCGCGGGCTGCGACGGCCAAGTGCTCGTGAACCAGGACATGCTCGGCATGTTCCACGACTTCACGCCGAAGTTCGTGCGCCGCTTCGCCGAGGTGGGCGACGTTATGCTGGATGCCTATCGCGCCTACGACGCCGCTGTGAAGGACGGCACGTTCCCCGCCGCCGAGCACACCTACGCCGCTCCTGCGGGCGTGCTGGAAAACCTCTAGGGGGCCGGCTATGGAGATCATTCGCACCGTTGCGGACATGAAGGCCCGGGCGGCCGCCTGGAAGGCCGAGGGGCTCTCCATCGGGCTTGTGCCCACCATGGGGTCGCTGCACGAGGGCCACGAGAGCCTCATGGACGCCGCCCGCGCGGCGAGCGACCGCGTCGTCGTCTCGGTATTCGTCAACCCCATCCAGTTCGGACCGGGCGAGGACTACGAGGCCTACCCGCGCGATCTCGAACGCGACGCGCGCATCTGCGAGCGCCACGGCGTCGACGTCGTCTTCCACCCGGAAGTGGACGACATGTACGCCCCGGCCCACAACACCTTCGTGGTCATGGAGACGCTCACCGACTCGCTGTGCGGCGCCTCGCGCCCGGGGCACTTCCGCGGCGTGTGCACGGTGGTCACGAAGCTCTTCAGCATCGTGCAGCCGCATCGCGCTTTTTTCGGGCAGAAGGACGCCCAGCAGCTCGCCATCATCAAGCGCATGGTGGCCGACTTGAACATGAACGTGACCGTCGTCGGCTGTCCCATCGTGCGCGAGGCTGACGGTCTGGCCAAAAGCTCGCGTAACGCCTACCTGAGCGCGGAGGAGCGCCAGGCGGCCCTCGTGCTGTCGCGGGCCATCTTCGCCGGGAAGGCGGCCGTGGAGGCGGGGGAGCGCGACGCCGCGGCGCTCAAGGCGCTCATGGGCGGCATCATCGAGGCCGAGCCGCTCGCGCGCATCGATTACGTGGAAGTCGTCGACGGTGTGACCATGCAGCCGACCGACGCCATCGGCGCCATGGCGCTCGTGGCCATGGCCGTCTACATTGGGAGCACGCGCCTCATCGACAACTTCCTGTACGAGGAAGGGGAGTAGCCCATGCTGCTGAACGTCCTGAAGGGGAAGATCCACCGCGCCCGGGTGGTGCAGGCCGAGCTCGACTATGTCGGCTCCATCACCGTGGACGCCGAGCTTGCCCGCGCGGCGGGCATCTTGGAGTACGAGAAGGTGCAGGTCGTCGACATCGACAACGGCAACCGCTTCGAGACCTACGTCATCGCCGGCGAGCCGGGAAGCGGCATGATCTGCGTGAACGGCGCGGCGGCCCACTGCGTGGAGCCGGGGCACAAGGTCATCATCATGTGCTACGCGCAGATGACCCCCGAGGAGTTCGCCGATCCCGACAACGCCCCGCGCGTGGTGTTCGTGGATGACGACAACCGCATCGCCCGCGTCACCCGCTACGAGAAGCACGGACGTTTGGAAGATATGCAGTAGCGGCTTTTACGAATTCGTCCGGGAAGAGCCGCGCGGCATTCCAATTCGCTCAGACAGTCCTCGATGGTATCGAAGGCCCCATGGTGGCCGCATCCCTGAAACGTTGCGCCTTCGATACCGTCTGCGGAACTCGCTCGGTTGGAACGCCGCGCGTCTCCTCCCTGCATTGCCATCGTTGAATAGCAAGGAGGCTCCTATGAAGCCTATTGAAAATGTCGCCATTGTCGGGTTCGGGTCGCTGGGGGCCATGTATGCCGGCTGCTTCGGGGCCGCCATGGGGCCCGAGCGCGTTTTCGTGGTCGCCGATACGGCCCGCACCGAGCGCTACCGCGCCGAGGCCGCCACGTTCAACGGCGAGCCCATCCGCGTCACCTATCTGACCTACGAACAGGCTGCCGAGCGCGCCGCGGAGGAACCCTTCGATGTCGTCTTGTACGCCGTGAAGTACGGCGCGCTGCCCGAGGCCATCGAGCAGTCGGCGCCGCTCGTCGGCCCCGATACCGCCATCATCTCGGTGCTCAACGGCGTCACGAGCGAGGAAGTGCTCGCCGAGCGCTTCGGGTGGGATCGCGTCCTTTTGTGCGTCGCCCAGCAGATGGACTCCCGCAAGGAGGGCGCCACGGTGACCGCCGGCTGCGTGGGCGTGATGGCCCTGGGCGTCCACGATGCCGAGGACGCGGCCCAGCGGGCGAACCTCGAGCGCGTCACGGAATGGCTCACCGCCATCGACCAGCCCTTCATCACGCCGGATGACATCCGGCACCAGCTGTGGGGCAAGCTCATCTGCAACGTGGGGGTGAACCAGGCCTGTGCCGTCTACGACTGCTGCTTCAGCGGCATCCACGCACCCGGCGAGGCGCGCGAGGCCATGATCGCAGCCATGCGCGAGGTGGCGGCGGTGGGCCGGGCGGAAGGCGTGGGTCTCACCGAAGAGGACGTGGCCTACTGGCTCGATATCATCGACCACTTGAACCCGGAGGGTCTGCCGAGCCTGCGCCAGGATGTGCTGGCGCGCCGTCCCACGGAGGTGGAGCTCTTCTCGGGCACCATCAACCGCCTGGGCGCGGCCCACGGCATCCCCACGCCCCAAAACGAGCGCTTCTACGCCGCCATCAAGGAACTCGAAAGCTCCTTCTCGCAGGGGCGAACCTCGGTTCGCCCTCGTCAAGCACGTTGATCTCGCCTGAGAGGGGCGACCAAGGTCGCCCCCTACGGTTGGGTTGCGGGCCCTTTCAAGTTCACCGTCGAGTTACGTTCTCGTGACCGCTTGTTTTCAGTGATAAACTGACGCAGGAATAACAAGCATGCACAAGGACGGCTTTTGGAGCGCAGAAAGTACATCGCCATCGTATCGGCCGCGGCGGTCGTCATCGTCGTCGCGGTCTGCGTCTACCTGGCCCAACTCTCCGCGACGGTCGCCGGCAACCTCATGACCTCCGTGGACGAGATATCCCGCCACGATGTGGAGACCATCGAGGGCACGCTGAACAATTGCTACGCGCGCTTGGGCTCGGTGGCCGACCGCCTCGAGGTCTACGACGTGCAGACGGTGCACGAGGCCCAGGAGCAGCTGAACTTGGAGGCGGCCTCGTCGGCCATGTTCAACGCGGTCTATCTCATGGAAGCCGACGGCACGCTCTACAGCAGCTCGTACGTGCGCCTCGATGCCGACGAGCACGCCTACGACGAGCTCATGGAAGACGGGCGCGAGCACTTCGCCATGCTCTACGACGACGAGAACGGCCGGCTGGAAACCACCAAGGAGTCCCTCATTTTCGGCATCCGTCTGCCCGATACGGAAATCGGCGGGCGAACCTTCGTGGCCATGCTCGCCCGCAGCGACTTGTCCACCATCTCCAGCCAGCTGGTCATCGAGAGCTTCGACGGCCAGGGCGTCTCCTCGGTCGTGAACGCGCGGGGCTATTACATCGTGAGCGCCAGCCCTGCCACCGACCTCGCCGGGCGCGACAACTTCTACGACACGCTCGAGGCCGGGCGCATCGACGACGGCGTCACGGTGGAGGACATCCGCCGCAACATCGCCGCGGGCGAGAGCTTCGTCATCAATTGCACGACGAGCGCCGGCGAGGATCTCGTCATGTCCTTCGCGCCGGTCGCAGGTACCGAGTGGTCGTTCATCATGACGGTTCCGACGGAGGTGTTCAGCCAGCGCTTCGCCCCCTTTATCGCCATGACGGTGGGCATGCTCGGGGCCATGGTGGCGGTCATCTCCATCATGCTGGCGGTCATCTACCGGTTCATGAGGCAGTCGATCCAGGCTCGGGCGGAGGCCGTCGCGCGCACGGAGTTCCTTTCGAACATGAGCCATGAGATCCGCACGCCCTTAAACGGCATCATCGGCCTGAACCATCTGATGGAGCGGCACGTGGACGACGCCACCGCCATGCGCGACTACGTGAATCGGCTCGGCAAGGCCGCCCAGTACCTGCTATCGCTCGTGAACGACATCCTGGACATGTCGAAGCTGCAGGCCGGCAAGGTCGATTTGACGAGCGAGCCTTTCGACGTGAACGCGCTGGTCGACAATGTCTGCGAGATGCAGCGCGGGCCCATGGCTGACCGCGGGATCCGCTTCGAGCTGTCGCGCACGGTCGAGCACCCGTGGCTTCGAGGCGACGAGGTGCGCCTGTCGCAGGTTCTCATGAACATCCTGTCGAATGCGGTGAAGTTCACGCCCGAGGACGGCCGCATCACCATGAAGGTGCACGAGGCGGTGTACGCGTCGGGGAATGAGGCCGTGCTCACGGTGTCGATCGCCGATACCGGCTGCGGCATGACCAAGGAGTTCGCCGAGCACGTCTTCGACGCCTTCACGCAAGAGCGCAACCGCAACAGCGATTCCCAGAAGGGCACGGGGCTGGGCATGTCCATCAGCTACCTGCTCATGACGCAGATGGGCGGCTCCATCACGGTGGAAAGCGAGCCGGGGTGCGGTTCCTGCTTCACCGTCATCGTGACGCTTCCTACTGTCGCGAATGGTGATGGGCTGACGCCTGCCCAGGCGCCCTCGCTGATTTCGTCGAGTGCAGAAGGCGCGGAAGGCGTGGGAGGCGCAGAACGCGCGGAAAAGGCGGAGGGCGAAGCCGCCGAAACCGTCGAAACCGTCGAAGCCCCCGGGCCCCCCGGAGCCGTTCGGGCCGTCTCCTCGCCGTCTGGTGCCGAAGCCGCTCGGGCGCCCGTTGAGATCCTCGTGGCCGAGGACAACGAGCTGAACGCCGACATCATCTCGTCCATCCTCACCGAGGAGGGCTTCTCCATCACCGTGGCCGAAAACGGCGAGGAGGCCGTGCGCCTGTTCTCCGAATCGCCGGCGGGGCATTTCGCAGCCATCCTCATGGACGCCCAGATGCCGGTCATGGACGGCTACGAGGCCTCTCGCGCGATCCGCGATCTGAAGCGAGCCGATGCCAAGACAGTGCGCATCTTCGCCTGCACGGCCTCCACGTTCGCCGAAGATCGCAATCGCGCTCTGGCATCGGGCATGGACGACTTCCTCAGCAAGCCTTTGAACGTGACGGTCATGCTGCAAAAGCTTGAGGCCGTTCGGAAGAGCGGTGCCTCATGAGTAGCGAGAGCCGCAGAACGCATCGCAGGATGATCGAGCCGGCATTGTCGCCGACGCAAAGCGTCGCACCGCCGATCCCTCGTCGCGGCATGACCCGCCGCGCCTTCTGCGCGGGAGCGGCCTTCCTCGCGGCCGCGGGGGCGCTGCCCCTTGCCGGCTGCAGCGGCCTGCCCTTCACGGGTGCCGCGCCCGTTCGTCTGGTGATCAAGGTGCCCCGCACGGGCCACGATGTCGTCTTCGACGACTCCATCAGCCAGGTGGAGATGGTCATCCAGGGCATGGCCGACGAGTTCCAGCGCACCTACGCGCGCCCCGTCGACGTCGAGGTCATCGTCTTCGAGCAGAACCAGTACGACGAGGCCGTCGAGGGGTCGTTCGATACGGACAAGTCACCGGACGTGCTTTACGGCGACTACTTCAACATCTCTACCTACATTCGCACCGGGCGCGTCGTGCCGTTGGACGATGTCGCTACTCCGGCTATCCGCGACGACCTCTTCGACGATTTGTGGAACATGGGCGTGGTGGAGGGCCGCGCGTATATGATGCCCTATCTGGCGCGCCAGAACGTGCTCGCCTACAACAAGGAGATGTTCCGCAACGCGGGGCTTGGGGAGTTCATCGCCGAAGGGGAAATCACCGCCTGGTCGCTGAGCGAGTGGACGCGCATCTTGGACGCGCTTTCCGCCTCGCTTCCCGAAGGAAGCTTCCCGATGATGATGTACGCGGGCAGTTCCCAAGGCGACACCCATATCGTGACGCTTCTGCGCTCGGCCGGATCCGACATCTACGACGAGGCTGGCCACTTCAATCTCTCGGCATCCGAGGGTGTGTCGGCGCTCCGGTGGATTCAGGACGGTGTGGGACGCGGCTGGTTCCCGCCGCACGCGGAGAATTTGGAAATCGAGGACTGCTCCAGCCTGTTCCGCCAGGGTCAGCTGGCCATCTACATGGTGAACAACGCCTCCATCACCCGCTACGGCGATGCGGTGGGGCTCGTGAACTTCCCGGGGCCCGATGCGGACGGCAGCGCCACCGCCTTCGCCTCGGGCTTCCAGATCTTCGACAACGGCGATGCCGAGAAGCTGCAGGTGGCGAGGGATTTCCTCTCCTTTGTGTACGGCGATGGGCACTGGCTCGACTACGCGGCGGGCGCGATACCGGCGAGCAAGCGCGTGTCCGACCGCTACGGGGCCGACATCCCCTTCTACGATCTGTTCCGCGCCAATGCCGGCAACGTATGGGATTTCACGGGCAACAACCCCGACACCCAAACAGTGCGCGAAATCTTCTATACGGGCATCCACGATCTGCTCATGGGCAAGACGACTCCCGAGGAGTGCGCCGCCTTTTTGGACGAACGCTGCAACGCCGCCATCGACGAAGGCTGGGCCAAAAGCCAGCTGCATGAGTAGAGAGAAGTATAGCAAAGTTTCTCTAAAATACTAGTACAAATGTACGTTGCATTATGGTACCATATAGCTGGCTGGGTGGCATGGTTGCCTCAGATAAGGAGGTTGCCATGGTTACTTGGACGCAATTGCTGACATTCGTCCTCGTGATTATTGCGGTGATCGATCTGACCGTAAGGGCCAGAAAGTGAAATAGCCGCTCCCGGTACCACGGAAAACGGCTACTTCGCCAAGCTATAAACTTGAAAACGAGGTAGCCGCCGTTCGCCCCGGCAAGCCACCCAGCCCCGTCAGTATATAACCCCGAGCGGAATTTTGTCAACGCAGCCGAGGGATGGCGCTAGCCTCAACCTGCGCGGGCTCGGCGGGATTTTGTGGTACCATTTCGTTTGAGAAGAATTCTGCGCTGTACTGCGCGAACAATATGTCACTAAGGAGCATCGTGCCTTACCCCGAAATTGGCCTGCGGGGGGGGGTGCTCACCTTTGAGCATCTCCCGCTGCACGATATAGTCCGAAGCGCCCTGCGGCGCTTCTTTTTGCGTCTGGAATCCGTTGCCCAGGTCCACCCGAAAAACGCGTCCATAAAGTCTCCACGCAGACTGATCGACGGCGGTGCTGGGAAGATGCTCGGGAGTGCTCCGCAATCTTTCTATCGGGCATTACTCGCATTTGTTGCGCAACATGCCGAGACAAATCTGAATGACAATACTTTTCCGTCTACCCAATTTCTGCCTGGGAGGAGACGGGCATGAGCACGGTCGCCAAACACAACTCCATCGCGAAGCGCAAGGACGGATCGCTTTCGCGGGAGCACTTCTCGTTGCGGGAGTTCCGGCTCGTCGCGAAACTGAGGTTCGAGGGCGCCGCCGATGAGGAGATCGTCGAACGCGCCGTATCGGAGAACCTCTTCCAGTACCCCACGCTCTCGAACGCCGCCCGCATGGCGCGCACCATGCTGCTGCGTCTCGCGTCCCTAAACGACGAGGGGCTCGTGGGCCTGGCCGCCCGTGGCCCTAAGGAGCATGCGGCGGTTATCAACCTCTATGCCATGATGCGCGTCTATCCACTCGTGCGCGAGTTCATGATGCAGGAGATAGCCCCGCGCTTCCGTACCCTCGATTACTCGCTCACCTATGCCGACACGAACGCCTTCATCACCCGCTACCAGGTAGAGCGCCGTGCGAACGCCGAACCCTGGACGGAATCCACCGTCAAGCGCATCGCCGGCGTGCTGCGCGAGGCGCTTGTCGGCGCGGGGATGCTGGCCGACACCAACTCGGAAGAACTTCTGCCCTTCTTTATGGATCCGGCCCTCGAGGACACGTTCTACCGCAACGGCGACCAGCAGTGGCTCGCTGCCTTCAACGTTACGGAGGTGCTGTAATGGTCCCGTCTCCCGCCAACCTGAAAGCCGCTCGTGAAGACCTCCTCCGCCGTGAGGAAGTCCTGCGCGGTCGTCTCGCCGACCCGGACTTCCTCGCTAACCGCGGGCTGGGCAACGAGGTGGGCATCTATCTCTTCTGCTACGACCCCGCCTTAGAACTGGAGCTGCGCGACGCTGTCGGCCGCCTTGTGCGCGACAGCGAGAACGGCGCGCTGCCGTGTCGCCTCATTGAACGCAACCTCTACGACCTGTTGCTCGCCATCTGCGACGATCGCCGGGTGAGCGCGGCCGTCCCGCGCATGGAGGCCAAGCGGGGCACCGCCGCCCTGGTCGAGCAGCTGCGCAAGACGGCCTCGCTGGACGCCTTTGCCGAGGCCCTCGATTACGGCTCCCATGAGCCGGGCGATGTGGTACTCATCACCGGCGTCGGCGAGGTGTATCCGCACCTGCGCACCCACGCGCTGCTCGACAACATCCAGCACCTGTTCGCCGACGTGCCGCTGGTGGTGGCCTACCCGGGCCTCTACGACGGCCAGTCCATGCGTCTGTTCGCCGGCGTGGCTGGCCGTGGTCTAGAAGACGGCAACTACTACCGAGCATTCAACTTGTTCTAGGTGCCGCGACCAACGACGCACCCCTCGATCCCAACCACCCCCGATCCAGGAAGGCCTCTCATGCAAATCAGCAAGCTCTTCGCCAAGGACATCAACCGCCCCATCAACGGCGTCATCAAGGTGGCCCAAGACGACACCGCCTCCATTCAGCAGGAGCTCTCCGAGTATGTGGTTACCAACGAGCTGCAGCGCCATTTCGCGGATTTCTTCGAGGCCTACGATCGCGCCCTGGACGTGCCTACCGACAAAGTGGGCGTGTGGATATCCGGCTTCTTCGGCAGCGGCAAATCGCACTTCCTGAAGATGCTCAGCCATCTGCTCTCGAACCGCGAGGTGGGAGGCGTTCCCGCCGTGAAGTTCTTCGACGGCAAGGTGGCCGACCCCATGGTGTACTCCCGCATGCAGCGCGCCGCCGCCGTTCCCACCGAGTCCATCCTGTTCAACATCGATTCCAAGGGCGGCCAGTGGAAGGGCGGCGCCGAGGCGAAGACGGCCCTGCTTCTCACCTTCGCCCGCATGTTCTACGAGCATCTGGGCTTCTACGGGGAGGATCTGAAGCTCGCTCGCATGGAACAGTTCGTGGAAAGCCAGGGCAAGACCGACGAGTTCCGCGCTGCCTTCGCCCGCATCAACGGAGGCGACTGGCTGGCGGATCGCCCGAACTACCTGTTGTTCGAGGACGACGTCGTGGAAGTGATGCAGGAGGTGCTCGGCATGAGCCGCGAGGCCGCCCAGCACTGGTTCGACGGCACCGAGACGGCCGCCATCTCGCCCGACCGCCTCACCGACGAGATCGCCGCCTATGCCGCCCGCCGCGCCGAGGAGTGCGGCGGCCAGTTCCGCCTGCTGTTCATGGTGGACGAGGTGGGCCAGTTCATCGGCGGGGACGTGAACCTCATGCTGAACCTGCAGACCATCGTGGAGGACTTGGGCGCGAAGACGGCGGGCCGCGTGTGGGTCATGGTGACGAGCCAGGAGGCCATCGACGAGGTCACCCGTGTGGCCGGCAACGACTTCTCGAAGATCCAGGGGCGCTTCAACACGCGCCTGTCGCTGTCGTCATCCAGCGCCGACGAGGTTATCAAGCGCCGCGTGCTGGAGAAGACTGACGCCGTCCGCGAGCTGCTCGAGACGGAGTACGACGAGCAGTCCGCCGTGCTGAAGAACCTGTTTGCGTTCGAGGAGAGCCAGTCCGACCTGCGCGGCTATGTGGGCGCGACCGATTTTGCGGCCACTTACCCGTTCGTGGGCTACCAGTTCAAGATCATGCCCAGCGTGCTCGCGGAAATTCGCAAGCACGGCAACTCGGGCAAACACCTCTCCGGCGGCGAGCGCAGCATGCTGTCGGGCTTTCAGGAGGCCGCCCAGAAGGTGCAGGATCGCGAGAGCACGGCGCTCGTGCCTCTGTGGCGCTTCTACGACACCATCGCCACTTTCCTGGAGCATGGCATCCGCCAGGTGATCGAACGCGCCTCCCGCGCTGCCGAGGGCGACGCGGGACTCGTGCCCGATGACGTGCGGGTGCTCAAAACGCTTTACCTCATCCGCTACCTCAACGACATCAAGCCCACGGTGGGCAACATCGCCATCCTCATGGTGGACGACATGGGCGTCGACAAGATCGTCCTGCGCGAGGCGGTGAACGGGTCGCTCGACCGCCTTGTGCGCGAGAACTACGTGGCGCGCAATGGCGACGCCTACCACTTCCTCACCGATGAGGAGCAGGACGTTGCCCGCGAGATCAAGGACACGCGCATCGATGCGGTGGCCATCACCGAGGAGATCAAGAAGATCGTCTTCGACGGCCTGTACACCGCGCGCAAGTACCGCAAGGGCGCCAACGACTTCGCCTTCGATCGCTTCGTGGACGACACCATATACGGACAGTCCCAAAACGGCATGAAACTGAACGTCGTCACCGTGGGGCTGCCGGAGTTGTCGGAGGCCGACGACGGCACCTTGGCGCTGAAATCTACCGACCAGGCGCTCGTGGTGCTGCCCGAGGGTGACGACCGCTACTACGAGGCGCTCATGAACGCCGCGCGCATCAAGAAGTACGTGAACACCCAGAACGTGCCGGCGCTCTCTCCCTCGAGGCAGAACATCATCAAGGGGAAGCAGGCCGAGGCCGCCCGCAACAAGAAGGAGGCCCAGGAATATTTGGAAGAGGCCCTGGGCGAGGCCCGCGTGGCTGTGAACGGGCGCATGGTGGATCGTCGAGCCCTGGGCGGCCGCACGGCGAAGGCGACGCTTGACGGTGCCTTGGACGAGCTGGTGAGCTCGGTGTACACCAAGGCCGACTACATCACGGCTCCTGCGGCGGGCGCGGCGGACGTCATCGCGATTCTGGCCGGCACGGCCCAGGGAGCGCTGGCGGGCACCGACGGCGCCAACGAGCGGGCCGTGGAAGCGGTGGAGACCTACTTGGACAACCAGGGTCGTCTGCACCTGGATGCCAGCATGGGCGACCTGCAGCGGCACTTCGCCGGACGCCCCTTTGGTTGGCGCGATGTGGACACGGCGGCCGTGGTGGCACGCCTACTGGCTGAAGGACGGGCGAGCGCGCGCTTGTCCGGCAAGACGCTGAACGCCTCCGAACCGAACGACCGCAAGCGCATCGCCGAGAACTTGGCGGGCAAGGGGGCTGATGCTCTGACCATCGCCAAGCGGCAACTGCCCTCGGCCACGCTTGTAAACGGCGCCCGCTCGCTTTTGCGCGAGCTGCCCGGGGCGCCTTCGGCCCCCGACGACATCGACGGCCTCGTGCGCATGGTGGGCGAGGTGCTAGAGGAGCAAAAAGCCTGGGCTGCCGGTCTTCTGAAAGACGAGTACAGCCAGCGCGAGTACCCGGGCCGTGCCCTGGTGGAACAAGGGCTTACCCTGGCGAGTGGCATCCTGCAGAGCCGGGCCGACGAAGTGGCCTTCCTGAAGGCGTTCACCGATGCCGGCGACGAGCTGCTCGACTGGGCCGAGGACGCCGAGGCCGTGCGCGGCTTCTTTCCGAACCAGCAGCGCCTGTTCGATGCGGCGGCGAAGCTGCAGGAGGCCATGGCGGCCGAGGGCGTCTACCTGGTGGATTCCCGCGAGGCCCAGGACGCATTGGGGAAGATCGGCGAAATCCTGAGTGCGCCGGCGCCCTACGGCCGCATCAGCGAGCTGCCCGCTTTAGGCGATGCCGTGCGCCGCGCTCATGACGAGGTGGTGCGCGTAGGCCGTTCGGACCTGCTGGATTCCATGGAAGCGACCATGGCCGAAATCCGCGATTACGCCGAGGGTGCCGAACTGGCCGTCGGCTTCATGGACGCCATCGAGCGGGAGCTCGTCGCCCGCAAGGGCAATGTGCTCTCTGCCGGCGCTCGTGCTCAGCTGGATGCCTATACCACCCAGCTGGACACGTGGCGCCAGACCAAGCTCGCCTCCATCGACCGCGCCATAGAAGAGGCTCGCGAAGCCGCCGCCCGCGAGGAGGCCATGCGCACCCGCAAGCAAGACGACGTGACCATCAAGAAGCCCATTCCAGGAGCAACTTCTGCCCCGGGAGCATCCTCCGTAGGGGGCGACCTCGGTCGCCCCTCCCAACCTGAGGCAACGCCCCAGCCTTCTCCCCACCGTCCCCGCATCAAAACCATCGAGCGCCGCGACCTCTGCCAGGCCAAGCGCCTCACTTCCGAGAAGGACATCGACGCCTACGTGGAAGCCATCCGCAAGAAGCTGACCGCCGCCCTGGCCGATAACGACTCGGTCAGCGTGCGCTAGGGAAGGAGCCGCCGTGCAAGACACCGCCATCAAGAACTTCTGCATCTGGGCGCGTCGCGAGCTCATGGCCCAGGTGGCCCTGCAGGCGCGCCGCTTCGGCATCCGCGAGGACGGCTACGATCCCGCGACTGCCGATGCCATCGAGGGCCGTCCGCTCACGGCCGACGAGCGCCGCCAGCGTGCCGACCTTATCCGTCGATTGGGGCCGGTCGACGCTCCCGGCTACAAGGAGGCCTACGAGAACCTCGTCGATCAGGCGGCCTACACCTGGTTCAACCGCCTTATCGCCATTCGCTTCATGGAGCTGAACGACCGGTTGCCGAGCCATGTGCGCATGCTGTCGGCCGCCGACGGCGCGTTTCGCCCCCAGGTGCTGCGCGAGGCGCTGGATGTGCCCATCGAGGGGCTTGATGCGGCCCAGGTGAGCGAGCTTCTGCGGGCCTCCGATGATGAGGCGCTGTTCCGCTGCCTGTTTTTGGCCCAGTGCCGCGAGCTGGCGGCCTGCCTGCCCGATGTGTTCGAGCCGGTGGGCGCGGCTATGGAGCTGTTGCTTCCCGAGGGACTGCTGCGCCAGGGCAGCGTCGTGCAGCGCTTGGTGGACGACGTTCCGGAGGAGGATTGGCGCGAGGGCGTGGAGATCGTCGGCTGGATGTACCAGTACTATGTGAGCGAGCGCAAGGACGAGGTGTTCGCCAGCTTCAAGAAGGGCAAGAAGGCCGATGCGGGCGCTATAGCGCCGGCCACCCAGCTGTTCACCCCCGACTGGATCGTCCGCTACCTCACCGAGAACTCCCTCGGTCGCCTCTGGCTGCAATCTCACTCCGAAAGCCATCTCGCCGACCAAATGCCTTACTACATCCCCGACAACCTGGGTGCGGAAGATGCCGATGCTGACTCCGGGACGCGCCCCGTAGGGGGCGACCTCGGTCGCCCCTCCGAGCCTGCGAGATCCCCCGAATCCCTCAGGGTCATCGACCCCGCCTGCGGTTCTGGCCACATCCTCGTCTACGCCTTCAGGCTTTTGGCCGCCATGTACGAGGAGGCGGGCCACGTGCGCCGCGACATCCCGCGCCTCATTCTGCAGAACAATCTGACTGGCTGCGAGATTGACCCGCGTGCCGCGCAGATGGCCTCGTTCGCCTTGGCCATGACGGCCTGTGAATGGGATTCCCGCTTCCTGCGCCGCGCCGATAAGGTGAGCGCGAACATCGTGTGTCTGCGCCCGGCCGAGATAGATGCGGACGAGCTGGAAGAGATGCCCTATCTGGCCGAGCGCATGGCGCTGCTAGACGCCATGGCCCACATGGGGGAGTGCGGCAGCCTGTTTGCGCCCGGGCCCGAGGACATTGCCGCCTTGGAGCGCGCCGACGATGAACTGGATGCCCGCGAGGCCGGCGGAGACCTTCTGGCGTACCGTCCCCACGCCGCCGTTACCCAGATGCTCGCCAACTGCAAGCCTCTCATCGAGACCTACGATGCCGTTATCGCGAACCCGCCCTATATGGGCTCCTCCAACATGGACAAGTGGCTCGCGAATTGGACGAAGAAGCACTACCCCGACAGCAAGCGCGACCTGTGCACCTGTTTTATCGAGCGCGGCTTCACCCTCGCGAAGCCCTGCGGCTATTCAGCTATGGTCACCATGCAGAGCTGGATGTTCCTCGGTAGCTTCGAGGCCCTGCGTGAAAAGATGTTGAGGGAGCGCTCCATCGCTTCCATGGCTCATCTGGGTACGCGCGCGTTCGACGCTATCGGTGGCGAGGTTGTGGCTACCACAGCCACGGTTTTCGGCGGAAGTTCTACCGATGCGCCCGCAAGTTATTTTCGCCTGGTCGATTTCGACGGAGAGGCCGCTAAAGAGGAAGCCATCCGCGAGGCCATCACCAACCCAACCTGCGGCTGGTTCTACCGCCGAAGCACCGACGCCTTCAAATCCATCCCCGGCACCCCTATAGCCTACTGGGCCAGCAGAGCTGTTGGTCGAGCGTTTTCTGAAATGGGAGATTTGCGGAAGATGACAGCGCCTCGGCAGGGAATGGCGACCGCAAACAACGACTTATTTTTACGAATGTGGTGGGAGCCGTCGTTGGCGAGACTAGAGTTTTGGGCGGAAAGTGGACGTGACTTCTATGGCTCTGGTAAAAAATGGGCTCCTCATAATAAGGGCGGCGAATTTAGAAGGTGGTTTGGCAACAATATATTTGTCTCGGATTGGGAAGACAATGGGCTCGGCATAAAAAATTACCGAGATACAAATGGCAAGCTGCTATCACGTCCCCAGAATATTGATTCTTTTTTCAAGTTGGGTATCACGTATTCTGACTTAACCAGCGGTCTGTTTTCCGCTCGACTATCCGACTATGGAGCAACTTTTGATACGACCGGGCCGATGATGGTTATAAGTGGAGATTCGCGCTTGGTTTTAACAGCGTGTGTTAATAGTTCGTCGTTCCAATACATACTAGATGTTTTTACTAGCGGTTTACATTACAGCAATGGTCTCTTGGCGCGACTTCCCATCCCTGCCTTGGATGAGGACACGAGAAACATAGTTATTAATCTTGGAGAACAATGTGCTGGTATTGCGAGGGGAGACTGGGATGGCTCAGAGGCGTCCTGGGGATTTGCAAGGCATCCTCTGACGTAGTTGTCAACAAGAAAATTTGATAAGGAGGATAATATGAAAACAATTGTTTTTGGATCGTCGGAAAGTCAACATGCAAAAAGTTCGGTCGCGTCTTGCATATTGATGGCCCTTGGTTTTCAGCTAGACGCGGGCGCTACATGGGAAAGCGTTCAGAATTTGGCCGATCGATTCGACGGCGGATTGATTAGTCCGAACAATTCCCCCTTTAATTCTCGGGCATTGCTGTATATTCCTGTGAGCAAAATTGGTAAATTAAACTTAATGACCTTAACTGTATTTTCATACGATAATGATATTTCTGGTTTTTGGGAGCAACTTAAAAACAATGTTCTTGAGTTGAATGAAGAAAATAGTATCTGGGCAATGAACGGCGCGATTGCGGTTGTGAAATGCGACAATGAAGCTGATATTGAGATGAGCAGCCTCAGTACGCAGAGTATAAACGCGGGTCCATCTCGTCGTGCGCTCAGCCGTGATGAGTGTATCAAAATTAAAGAAAAATGGAGAAACAAGAAGGTTTTAAATCACGTTGAGCGTGCGGAAAGTATCGCTTTGGATGTCTGGGATGACGAATGGTGCGATTAGGCAAGGCCCCCCAACCTCTGGAGCAAAACCAGGCTCTTCCAAGAAAAAAGAAAAAGGCTACGCTCATCGCAGGCAAATACGAGCTCAGGGAGACCGAGGCCAATGTGCGCTTCAACCAGCTGAAGACAAGCAAGGAGGGGTTCAGTCGTATCTTCGCTGCGTCCGGATCTCGCGCTGTCCTTTGCGCCTCGCCTCTGCGTTTTATCGCAATGACGGCCAGCGGATGCCCGTGTTTGGAGTTGCGGGCAGCTCTGTTCATGTTTCTGCTGACCGCAAGTAAACTAGCGCTTGCGGTCAGGCTTTGTTTCGGGGCGCGAACCCCGTGCTGCGGACACGGCCTTGACTATCGCCGTCGCCAATCTCGCCGTTGTTCATCTCAACAGCTTCTTTCGGATCTTCTTCAGATAGTTCTTCTTGAAGTTGGAGCTACCGCCGAAGAAGGCTTCGTCTGTTTTCGTGGAAGTTTCGCGCTCGTATTTCGCTGCCGTCAGCTCAATGCCGCAGATGTAATCGGCGAGTTGGAAAAGGCGATAATCGGCAGGGGAGACGATGCGGTAGACGATTGCCTCTTTCGAGAGGGCGAACTCGATGGCGTCGTGAAGAATATGAGTCACCTCGGATTGCCCGTTGTCGTAGTAGACCTTGACCTTATCGAACTGTTGGAAGAAAGCGAGATTGTCCGCGAGGAAGTTTGCCAGGTCCATTTTCAAGGCACGAAGCAGGCGGTCCGTGTCATTTCCGAAGGCCTTCTTGCGATAGATGAACGGATGATAGAGATAGGGGGATTGTTCCGCGAAGATGCGAAAAGCAGCGAGATACTGCTTGCGTGCGTCGATCTCCATGCTCTCATAATGCTCGTGTCCTGTAAGAAGCGGTCCGAAATGAAAGGGGAGATCGTCGAGGTTCTTGTCGTGAAGCGCCCGCTCATAAAGCGAGACGGTGCGTTCGATGTCGTCGGCTTGATCGTGCACGATGAACGCAACCAGATAATAGCGCGACATCTCGCCCAGATCGCCCGACTCGTCGACGAATATGGAAAGCTCGCTCATGGCCCTAGGCTCCTCTCGTTGCGCGGTTCGTATACGTGCCCTTTGGCGAGAGAAACCCTGTCCGGTGTGATGCGATGCGTATGCTGGTCGCGTGGGCGTTACAAAAATGCCGGGGGAAACCCCCCGGCTCTTGGAGGCCGACCCTCGCGGGAGGACCGATTGGTTGCCGGATTCGCAGCACCGACGGCTGTTGACGGCCAAAAGCGGCCATCGATTATACCGAAGAAGCTTCGGCCCGAATGGCCGCCACGCAGTCATTCGGATGCCGGGGGAAACCCCCCGGCTCTTGGAGGCCGACCCTTGCGGGAGGACCAATTTCCTTATACCACGAACGGGAGAATGGATGCAAGAGGGGTTTCGAGCGACAGCGTTTTGCATCCGTATTTTGTAAACTGCTGCAATGCGATTTCGGGGCAGTCTCTGCGTGGTTCAGAAGGTGAAGATCGGAGTGCCTGTGCGCTCGCGAGGCCCGATCGGCACGCTCTCTCTTGCGCATCTTCCAATCAGTTTGCTACAATGACGGCCGGCGGATGCCCGTGTTCGAAGTTGCGGGCAGCGCCGTTTATGTTTCTGCTGACCGCAAGTAAACTAGTGCTTGCGGTCAGGCTTTGTTTCGGGGCGCGAACCCCGTGCTGCGGACACGGCCTTGACTATCGCCGTCGCCAATCCCACTGCCGAAGCGGCAAGCTTGAGCAGCTGAATAACCAAGTCCATGGGCGAATCACCTCCTTCCGTAAAAGAAGGCGCTGCCAGCACACGGGGCTTACTCCGCTGACCTTGCACGATTGTATCATAAATACAAGAACAAATGTTCCAAAATACAAGGTAAATTCCTCTCCAAAATCTGAAAGGAGGGCCGCTTAGTGGCTACGCTCATTGCGGACAAGTACGAGGCTTGGAAGGCCGAGGCCAACGCGCGCTTCGACCAGCTGAAGGCCAACGAGGAGGAGCTGAACCGCATCTTCGCAGAGATTTACAACATGGTGGGGGAGGTGCCCATCGAGGTGGAGGACAAGTACGTCTCGGTGGCGCGCATCTTCGACACGGCCGAGGAAATTCCCGAGTCGTTCAAGGGCAACAAGTACGTGCGCACCCGCCGCGACGAGATCGTCTCGCTCATCAGCTACGCCGTGGGATGCATGCTCGGGCGCTACTCGCTTGATAAAGACGGCCTCATTCTGGCGAACCAGGGCGACACGCTGGACGATTACCTCGCCCAAGTGCCCGA